>Ga0315553_10002203_pt1 | contig 15771 bp, 13 predicted proteins | sample SalMarSW160140MG_FD_203099 | JGI IMG/M metagenome (GOLD analysis project Ga0315553, IMG submission 203099) | Salt marsh sediment microbial communities from the Plum Island Ecosystem LTER, Massachusetts, United States - Salt Marsh Sediment SW1601-40 ... | reverse complement strand
AGTAACGAGTTGTTGGTTGCTGGTTGTCAGTTGCTAAATAGGTCCACAAAAAAGGGATAGTGGTCGAAACGCGGAAAATACAGCTATTCCAGGGCGATAGCACTCGCAGCACTTTCCCAATTCCGAGGACCTATTTAGTAAAAGTACGAGACCGGCAACTGACAACTGGATACCGGCAACTAAAATATCGCGTACAGTGTTCATTCATTACTATGCTCGACCGCAGAGTTTACTGCAACGGCTGCATGTGCTCACAGACTTTCTGCCAGGCGTCGGAAACTCCGGCAAGATACCCTTTGTATATCGATTCTCTCCAGGTGCTACGTGAACGTTCGTCGTAACCGTGTTCTTCGAGAAACTTCTCAATTCTCTCTTTGTCGTTTTCGATGGCCAAGCCGATCGTGGCCAACTCCTTCGCTCCCTTGGCCGACCGTTTTTCAACAGCCAACAATTCCGAAATTATGTCTGCCGGCAGTCGACACTCGACTACTTGAAACGTACCCAACTGATATCCGAACTCAACCAACGGCTCGACCGCCTGCTGCAATAGGGCCTGGTAATGTTGGGCGGCCGCCGTCAGTTTCGCATCTTCAGCCCGCACCTTACGCGAACGGTTTTTGATCTCTTCGCCCAACGCGCGCATGAAAACCTGCGAGAAATTGATTTTCTTCCGCCATCGTTCGATATTCCGCATGTCCTTCTTCGGGACGTAAATCGCCAGCTTTGGCATCGGGCGAATCTCCTCGACGGAACTGTGCCGGGCGACGACCGGGTTCAGCCGCACCTCATATACGGATATTATTAATCCGTATGACCATAGTCAAGTAACCAATGGTCATACTTCCTGGCCCGGTGCATCCGCCGACCGTCCTGACGGTTCCAGGGCGGACGACGACGCTTTCGATGGGCACGACGCTACTTGCCGGGGGCAGAGAATATACTCAGAATCAGGGCTGTTGACACGCCCCCACGGGCACCACGCCGGCAGCAGTTCACCATTCCCGACCTTTCGAACTTCCGTTCACGGCTCGTGATGTCCCCCACGACGATTTACGTCATTCGCCACGCCTGGGCAGGACACTTCGGTGATCCCGGCTGGTCCGACGACTCGCAGCGACCTCTGACCGAGGATGGGCGGCGGCGATTCACCCAGGTGGTGAAGCAATTGATCAAGCGGGGTTTCGCACCGGAGATCATCGCCAGCAGCCCCTATGTCCGTTGTCGACAGACGGCCGACATCGTCGCCAAACACGTCGCCGGATCGCCCCAGGTCGTGGAGATTGCCGCGCTGAAGCCCCACAGCGACATGGTCTCGTTATTTGAGTGGACTCGCCTACAGGAGTGCGACGAGGTCGCCTGGGTGGGCCACGCTCCGGATGTCGGCTATCTGACGGCCACTCTGCTCGGTGACTGCGGTTCCGCCATACGCTTTGCCAAGGGTGCTTGTGCGGCGGTTCGCCTGGACGGGACCGTGGGGGATGCCGTCGGCCAGCTGCATTGGCTGGCAACCGCTAAGCTGCTTGGCTGCTGAGCCGACCGTGTAACAGCCTCATTCGATTGCCGCCCGGACTATTGCCGAACTTCGAGGTGATTAATTGCCCCCAATTGTGATGGGAAAGGGACGCCGTCGAATGGCTGAGCGAGTCGGAAAGAGGCCCTGCTTGCCCAGCTATCGCATCTGGCCTTGACCCACTGGGGAAAAACGCTAAAAGGGCCGACTATTACGAACGTAGTAGACCCCGGTGAACCCAGGCTCCAGCCGGTCTCGTCTTTCGCCGTTAATTGTAATTGCCGCTACCTCGCCACCTAGGAACTCTAGAGCAAGCACCACTTGGGCAGAGCCGTTTCGGGCTGAAATGGTGGATCGCGTACCGGAACACGCGACTGCGACTCGCACTAGCGGTGCGTCAAGCGATCGTTTTTGGATGACAGTTTGTGTTTAGCGGGGCCGATCGCGGCCCGCGTCCGAGTGTGTTAACCGAGCATTTTCGGTTGACGCACCACGAGACTCGATAAAGTCCTTTCGGAAGTGTTGCTATAAGGAGCTGGATACGTTATGCGGCTTACTGAACAGATCGAATCGCAGGGAAACTGGCTCTTTCGTTGGCGCAGTTACCTGCCGTTGGTTTTCTTGCTTCCGGTCGTCATAGCCCTGATCGGATTCCACTGGCCGCTGGGGAGCTACCTGTTCCATGAGTTCCTGGAATTAGTCTGCCTTGCTGTTTCCCTTCTCGGGCTCGTGATTCGCTGCGCGACGGTTGGCTATGTTCCCTCGGGCACATCGGGACGGAATACGCGAAAGCAAGTAGCCTCCTGCCTCAATACGACCGGCATGTACTCCGTCGTCAGGCATCCCCTTTACTTAGGCAACTACCTCATCGGCTTGGGCGCCACACTGGTGTTGTTCCGCTGGTGGCTTCCGGTGACGTACTCGCTCGCCTTCTGGCTCTACTACGAACGGATCATGGCTGCCGAAGAGAAATACTTGTACGAAAAATTCGGCGAGTCGTTCCAAAAGTGGGTGGCAAACACTCCCGCATTTGTCCCCTCCTGGTCTCACTGGCAATCCGCCGAGCTCACCTTCTCACTGAGGAACGTCCTGCGACGTGAGTACACTGCCTTTTTTGTAGTGATCTTATTGCACTCGGGGATCGAGGGCGGTGAAATCTGGGTTATGCACAGCCGGATTCTGTCTCATCCCGTCTGGTTGGCCACGCTGGTCTTTGCACTGGGTGTTTACCTGCTGCTGCGTACGCTCAAGAGAAAAACCACCTGGCTCACTGTGGCCGGGCGGTGAGCTTCGCGAGCGGCCCTCTCAGGACCGCACCGACCGTGTTCCACTGACCCGGGCGATAGCACGCCGGGCCCACCGACGCCCGTTGGGCGACCATTCAACCACTCTGCCTTCCCACTCGCAAACCGGACACCGGCTCGATCAGCGCCACTTCCCCGCGGCAATCCAGCGGCATCCTTGACCGGCCCGGATAAAATGATAAAAGAATTCACATGGTATGCCTTACGTGTGCTATGGAGAGTCCCGCCTTCCACCGCGACCTGATGCGGTTGAATCAGAAGTGGCGAGGCGTCGTTTCATTACAGGAACATTTTCCATGGGCAAAACGATTCAAGCCGCCCCTCCTTCCTCCACCGGCGGCAACGCGGCCGTCGGGGGCAAAGTGTCCGCTTCCGTCTGCCGCACGCTCGGGCCGGTGCCGGACCTGGAACGCCACCTGCCGCAGGAGTGGTGGCGAACCCTGTTCAACTCCATTTACCTGAAGACCGACGGCGACGTCTACGAAAACGAAGAGAATACTCAGCGCGACGTCGATGCGATCCTGCAGGTCGTCGCACTTCAGCCGAACGACCGGATTCTCGATCTCTGTTGTGGTCAGGGACGCCATTGTCTCGAACTGGCCCGACGTGGCTACCGCGATGTAACGGGCATCGATCGTTCCCGCTATCTCATCCGGCTGGCCCGACGGCGCGCCAAGCAGGAAGAGCTGAACGTCTCCTTCCACGAGGGCGACGCCCGCCGCTTTCGGCTCAAAGACGAAAACTACCACTGCGTGACGCTGCTGGGCAATTCGTTCGGCTATTTCGACCGCGAGCAGGACGACCAGGCGGTGCTCCGTGCCGTTCGCCGCGCGCTGCACAACGGCGGCATCCTCGTGCTCGACCTGATGGACGGCGCCTGGCAGCAGGAGCATTTCGATCCTCGCAGTTGGGAATGGATCGACCAGGACCATTTCGTCTGTCGCGAGCGGTCCTTGTCGGCCGACCAGACGCGACTCATCTCGCGAGAAGTCGTCGTCAACGCCGAGCGGGGTGTGCTCGTCGATCAGTTCTACGCCGAACGGCTCTACTCGCGCGAGGCGATCTCCCGGCTGCTCGAGGAGTGCGGCTTCACGCAGGTTGCTATCCACGATCCGATCGACGGCGGCTCCACCCGCAATCAGGACCTGGGCATGATGGCGTCGCGCATTCTGCTCACCGCCCGCTCGGCCCGCCCGCCCTCCAAGCGGTCGCGCCGCAAGCCGCCCTTTCCCAAAGTGACCGTGTTGATGGGTGACCCCCGCCTGACCGACAAGTGCAAGCGGGACGGGCAATTCAATCCCGAGGATTTTCAGACGATCGAAAAGCTCAGGGAAGCGCTCGCCGAATTGGAGGACTACCAGTTCTCCTATCTCGACAATCACGGCTCGCTGCTCGACGACCTCCGCTCCGATCCGCCCGATTTCGTGCTCAATCTTTGTGACGAAGGGTATGACAACGACGCCTTCAAAGAACTGCACGTGCCGGCCGTGCTGGAGATGCTGAGCGTGCCCTACACCGGCGCGGGACCCGCCGCGCTCGGGCTCTGCTACAACAAGTCGTTTGTCAACAAAGTGGCCGAGTCGCTGGAAATCCCCGTGCCGGCGGAGACCTTTTTCGATCCCGACGACCAGTCGGCCACCCTGCCCACCGTCCTGCCGGCGCTGGTCAAGCCGAACTACGGAGACAGCAGTGTCGGCATCACCCAACGATCGGTCGTCGCCACGGCCGAAGCCCTCATGGCCCGGCTTAAGGAGATGCGCGACGAGTTTTCCGGCATTCCCATGCTTGTGCAGGAATTTCTCACCGGCAACGAATACAGTGTTGCCATTCTCGGCAACCCCGGGCTCGGTTACCAGATTCTGCCGCTCTTGGAGGTCGACTACTCGGAGCTGCCCAGCGGTCTGCCGCGGATCTTGGGCTACGAATCGAAGTGGGAGCCCGACTCGCCGTACTGGACGCAGATCAAGTACCAGGAAGCCCTGCTCGACGAAGAAGCGGCCCGCCGGCTCTGCGACCATTCTAGCTTCTTGTTCGAGCGACTCGGCTGCCGCGACTACGCCCGCTTCGACTTCCGCGCCGACGCGGAAGGCCGCATCAAGCTGCTGGAAGTGAATCCCAACCCCGGCTGGTGCTGGGACGGCAAACTGGCCATCATGGCCGGCTACGCGGGTCTGCGGTACGCCGATCTGTTGAAACTCATCCTGGACGTGGCCCAAAACCGCGTTGCCGCCGCCCGACAGAACCAGCCCCAGCCGTGACGGCGCTAGCGCCTGGAATCGCGAATTTACCACGAAGAGCACGAAGGACACGAAGAGCAAGAGTTGCTGGTTGTCAGTTATTGGTAGTTGGTCTCCATGCGTCACTAGCAACTAACAACCAGCAACCAATAACCAACAACTAATCCCCTTCGTGGCCTTCGTGGTCTAAATACATCCGCCTTATTTCTTGTAAAAAACGCCGTTGCCCACGCGCAAGCTCCGGCGACCTCTTTACCGCCCTTTTCTTTTTTCTTTGCGCCTCTGCGCCTTTGCGTGAGATTTATCTTAGTTACGGCGGGCAGCCGCGCTGGGTGCTTCGTGGACCTGTTGCTTCAGGTGGCTGAATAGTTACATGATTTCAGATTGCCCTGCCCCCTGCATCCTCAATCCCGCATCCTTGAACTGGCAACTGGCAACCGACAACTGGCAACTTATCGCTGCTACTCCGCAAACGCCCGCACCATCACCACCGCGGCCTGGGCCTGCGGCGTGGTGCTCAGATTCAAGAAGCTCTCGCCGGCCAGCACGTCCGTCGACCGGGAGGCCGCCACCGGGCACTCGGGATCGGGGGTTTCGTAGTTCAACAGCGGAAAGAGATGCCCGTCCCGCAACGCCAGCACGCTGGCGATTAGTTCGGCCAGGCCGCTGGCGGCACCCAGATTGCCGAAGTTGGCCTTGGCGGCCACGACGGGCAGGCTGTCCGCTCGCTGGCCGAATACCTGCCTGATCGCTTGGGCCTCTTCCACGTCACTCTGGGGCGTGCTGAGTCCGTGAGCGTGAATGTGCCCGACCTCGTCGGCCTCGGCACCGGCGTTCTCCAGACACGCCTGCATGGCACCGGCCAGCGCCGCGTCGCGATGGGCCGTTCCCTGCCGATCGATGACCACCCGCGAGCCGAAGCCAACGACCTCGGCGTAGATTTTCGCTCCCCGCGCCCGGGCGGTTTCCAACTCTTCCATCACGACGGTGGCTGCTCCTTCGCCGACGACCATGCCGGTGCGATCCCGATCAAACGGACGGCAGGCTTTGGTCGGATCACCGTTTCCCCGGGCCAGGTGTTCCGTCTGCGCGGCGTGGACCGTCTTCATGGGATGAACCCGGGTGCCGGTGGCACCGGCCAACATACGATCGGCACTGCTGCGCTGAATAATGGACAGCGCTTCGCCGACGGCCAGATTGCCCGCCGCCTCGCGGTGCGTGATCGAATTGTTCGGCCCCCGCAGGTCGTTGAAGATGGCGATGTGGCTGGCCGGCATGTTCGGCAGATACTTGAGCAGCCACAGGGGCGACATCTGCGCGAGTCCTTCGCTGCCCCACCGCGAATACTCAAATTGGCCCTCTTCGTTCCCACATTTCTGCACGCCGGCGGCGAGTTCCTCCGGTACAGTCAGCATGTAGTCCGAGCCGAACAACACACCAGTTCGCTCCGGGTCCATGCCGCCTTCGGCAAAGCCCGCATCGGCCGCAGCCAACTGGGCCGATGCCACGCCCATTTGCGTCTCGCGACACATGACCTTCAGCGCCTTGCGGATGGCCTTCTTGCGGTCGCTGTCCATCGGGCCAAACTGGTCGATGTGACCGTCGAACTGGCGGGCCTCGCCGGCAATGGAGGTGGGCAAATGGTCGGGGGGAACGCTTTTGAGCGGTCCGATGCCGCTGCGGCCTTCGCACAACGCTGTGTAAAGGTCTTCGGCAGCATGACCCAGCGGGCTGATCAAGCCCATGCCTGTAATGACCACGCGACGATTACTCGAAGATGTCATCGGACGTACGCTCTAAGAGACAGCAGGCGGGGATGGTTCCGGCGCGACGTGGCAGCCGAACGGGTCAGCCATTTGGCGGGTTGCCATTCTATCGGGGACCGCGAGATTTGGAAACAGGGCGCAGTGGTTCAGGAACATTGGGACCGATCGTTGGCGGGATCGTCGCCTACGGACTGGTCGCTTAAGAGACCAGTCCATAAAACTCGTGAGCGATCACCCCAGAAGACCCGTAAGCGACCAGTCCCCAGGCCCTACGTGCCTGTGGTTCAAACCACCGCTTCGAACGGGACCTGTTCGGGGGCCTCGTTCGAAAACAACCGGCTTAATACCGTTTCGTAAAGTCGCCTGTGGGCCGGGTCGCTTGCTGCGGAGCCGAGCCGCCGCCGGCGACCGGCCCCTTGCTTTCGACGAACAACAGGGCGTCGGCTCGCGGCGGAGAAGTTGGTAGAGCGAGTGCTGTCGTGATCGGATTGCCGACGGTCGGCCCCGGTGTGGCCACCACGCCGACACTCAGCAATAGCACCTCGTCCACCGGCCAACGGAATCGCTCATGCAGATTCGATTGTGTCATTTGCGGCACTTCGATCTGCGTCCGCTGTCGTGGCGTGATCGTTGTCGGCACGTCGAGCATCACCGGTCGCATTTTCTCCACCTGGCAAAGCCGCAGCTTGAGGACCGCGTCGATGGTCTGGCCGTCGAGCGACAAGAGCGGGCTGAACTGCAGCGAATAGCCTTCGTCGATTTGGCCTGTCAGCGCCTCGAAACCTGGAAACGCGTTTTCGCGCGGAATCGCACCGCGCACATATTGCCGCGGTCGAATCGACGAAACGATCGTCGACTGCCCGTTGTTCACCAGCAATTGCGGCGAACTGTGCTCGCGAAAATCGGTGCGCTTTTGCAGTTCGGCCAACAGCAGCGCGGCATTTTCCTTGGCCAGCAGCCAACCCTCCACGCCCTGCGACTGAACGGGCACCGGCTTCATCAGCCGCATCGCCTTGCTTCGCCAGTTGGGGTTGCCGATCGTGACGATTCGCAAACTGAACGCGTGCGTTTCCGCCTCGCTGCTGACGTACCGATCGACGATGTCGGCGACGATCGCCTGCATCTCGGGCGTGTGATAGACGGTTAACTTGCGCTTCGTGGCGCTGAGGATGCCCAGCGGTTCGCTGTGCCAGGCTTCATAGCCCGTTTCTCGCAGGATCCAGTCGATGATAGCCTGCTCCGGGCGGTTGGTTGAAGTCACGCGCATCGTGTACGGGCTGATGTCGTATTCGCGCCACACTTGCCCGGCGTCGTTTGGCAATTCGGCCCGTCCGTTGGTGACGCGGGCTCGCGTTGGATGGCGCGCGGGCGTAGACTCGTGGTCGACGAGTTCGGCGGGTTCCTGGCCGCTGGTCGGTCGGACGGCTGTATCTTGCCGGTCGGTCGACCTGCTCAGATCGGGAGCCCGCCAGCCGGAAGCCTCTTGAGCCGGAACTTCGTCGCTCAGTGCGACCGAGAATGCTAGACAAAGTGTGCTGCTGGCGAGCAGAGAACGAGCGAACATCCGTCAGCCTCCTTGCTGAACCGGTGGCAATATGGAGAGCGATGATCGAGAAGAAAGTCAATTTCGCGCGGCCGGGAAGTATAGGTGGCACCGCCAACAGCAGCAATAGCGATGCCGTTTCTACGGCTGCTTGTGATAGTGCGCCCGGGTATCGCGAAGGACTGAACCTCCGATGGGCCACTGTATGCTAGCACCGATGTCTTAGCGCAGCTGGCCGAGGATCACTGAGGCGTTGTGCCCGCCAAAACCGAAACTGTTGCTCATGGCAGTACGTATCTCACGCTCGCGGGGCTCATTGGGTGTATAGTCGAGATCGCAAGTTGGGTCGGGAGTTTGGTAGTTAATCGTAGGGGGGCAAATCTGATCTCTCAGAGCGAGTGCTGTGAGGACCAATTCAACGCCTCCGCTGGCACCCAGCAGATGACCCAACTGGCTCTTGGTGCTGCTGATGTTCATGCGATAGGCGTGGTCGCCAAAGACGGTTTTCACGGCGGCTGTCTCCGCCCGATCGCCCAGCGGTGTGCTTGTGCCGTGTGCGTTGATGTGGTCGATATCCTCGGGAGCCAGCCGTCCGTCGGCCAGCGCGTTGCTCATCGCTTTGGCCGCGCCGGTGCCTTCCGCGTCGGGCTGGGTAATGTGTCCGCCATCGGCGCTGGCACCGTAGCCGAGTAGCTCGCCGTAGATATTCGCACCGCGTGCTTTGGCATGTTCGAGTTCCTCTAATACCAACAGACCGGCACCTTCGGAAAGGACAAAGCCGTCACGATCTGCATCAAACGGACGGCTGGCGGTGGCCGGGTCGTCGTTACGCAGCGACAGCGCCTTCATGTTGGAAAAACCGCTGATGCCCATAGGCGTCACAGCGGCCTCGGTGCCGCCCGTGATCATGATGTCGGCATCATCGTACTGAATCGCCTTGAAGGCGTCGCCGATCGCGTTGGTGGCACTGGCGCAGGCCGTGGCCACGGCGAAATTCGGTCCGCGAAGTCCGAAGTGAATGGACACGTGACCGCTGGCGGCGTTGACCATCAGCTTCGGAATGGTAAAGGCCGATACCTTATCAGGGCCCTTACTCAATAAACGTCCGTGCTGCGTTTCGATTTCGTTGAGACCGCCAATGCCCGATCCCAACACCACGCCACAACGAAAAGTCTCCTCTCGCGAGAAGTCCAGCCCAGAGTCGCGCACCGCGTCGATACCAGCAACGAGCGCAAACTGCGTGAAGCGATCCAGCCGCTTCAATTCCTTGGGAGCGATGTAGTCTGCCGACGGCGACCAATCGTAGATGTCACCGGCAAACCGAACTTTGAATCGCGAAGTGTCGAACAGGCGCAGCTCATGGATGCCGCTTTCACCTGCCAAAACCTTGTTCCACAGGTCGTCGATTTGACAACTCAGCGACGTGACCGCACCAATACCTGTGACGACAACGCGTCGTTTCATGTGCGCGTCCGCTAAGAAGACTTGACGTGGGCCTCGATATGCTCGACCGCCTGTCCAACGGTCTGAATCTTCTCGGCCGCTTCATCCGGAATGGTGATGTCAAACTCTTCTTCCAGTTCCATGACCAACTCGACCGTATCGAGCGAATCGGCACCCAGATCGTTCACGAAGGAAGTATCCGGAGTTACCTTCTCCCGATCAACGCCGAGTTGCTCGGCAACAATATCGATTACTCTCTCTTGAACTGAGGCCACGTTCAAGCACCTCCTACATAGCCAATTGCTGGAGGAAATTCCACCATACCAGGATTACTGAGGTTCCCGCGAACTCGACGACATTTGCAAAGGTTAAGCTCACTAGGATAGAGCAAGTGTATAAGCGAGATCAAGATATAAACATTTTTCGTTGCGGTGTCCAGGTCGCGGCAAGGGGTGCTTATCTGCGGTATTCTCCGGGCTTTTTGCCAACACGCCGAACTAAGCCGTCAGCCCCCCATCGATCGTCAGAACCTGGCCCGTGATGTAATCGGCCGCCCGGCTGGCCAGGAAAAGAACGACACCGGCGACCTCATCCGCTTGACCTAACCTCTTGGCTGGCACGCGCTTCTTGACTTCATCCATCAAGGCCGGGCCCATCGCGTCGGTCATTTCGGTGGCAATGAAACCCGGGCAAATCGCGTTGACGGTCACCTTGCGTCCGGCCAGTTCCCGAGCCACGGTCCGCGTAAAGCCGATCACGCCGGCTTTCGACGCTGAGTAATTACCTTGTCCCGGATTGCCGATCAAGCCCGAAACGCTCGAAATATTGATGATCCTGCCGTAGCGAGCCCGCATCATACAGAGCGTCGCCGCACGCGAGAGCAGGAACACGCTCCGCAAGTTCGTGTTGAGCACGTCGTCCCACTCTTCGTCGGACATGCGGGGAACAAGCGTGTCACGGGTGATGCCGGCATTGTTCACCAGGATGTCGACCTTTTCCCACTTTTCCAGCACTGTCTCGAAGAGCTTCTCCACGGCTGGCCCGTCGGTCACGTCGCAGGGAAACACATCAGCCACGCCGCCGGCCGCTTTGATAGCATCGGCGGTCTGCGTGAGCATCTCTTCATTACGGGCAACACAGCCGACTCGCGCTCCCGCAGCCCCCAGGGCACAGGCGATCGCGCGACCGATACCACGCGACGCCCCCGTCACCAGGGCCGTCTGGCCGGAGAGATCGACGTGAAAATTCGATTCGGACATGGCAAATTTGCTCGTGAAAAATGCCTCGATTTCTAACTCGTTATGTTTTCACACAAGACTCGGCGATCGATGCGTTTCAACAATCCGCGCAAGACTCGTCCCGGGCCGATCTCGCAGAATTGATCGATCGGTCCCAGAGGAGTACCTTCGTTGATCAATAATCGCATCGATTCTTCCCACCGCACCGGGCTTACCAACTGCTCGACTAATAAATGCCGAATCTCCTCCGGGTCGGTATGGGGCTGGGCGTCCACGTTCGAAATCACCGGAACGTTTGGTTCGGCAATTCTTGTGTTGGCCAACGCTGCTGTCAGGCTCTCGCGGGCCGGCTGCATAATGGGTGTGTGAAAGGCGCCGGCCACGGTCAGCGGGACGCTGCGCATCGCCCCGGCCTCTTCAGCCGAGCGGGCAATCCGCTCGCAGGCCGTTCGTTCACCCGAAACGACGATATTGCCAGGGCAGAGTAAATTGGCCACCTCCAAAATCTGGCCGTCTCGGGCATCATCACACAACTGCTCCACCTGCTCACGCTCGAGGCCCAGAATGCTGACCATCCCGCTCGGCACGGCGTCGGCGGCCGCCTGCATGGCGCGGCCCCGCTCTTGAACGAGATGCAGACCGGACTCAAAATCGATCGCCTCGGCAAACACCAGGGCCGTGTACTCACCCAGGCTGAGGCCGGCCGCCACACGCACCGACGCGGTGACGTCGGGCTGTCCGACCCGCATCGCTTCCAAAGCCGCCAGGCTGGTCACAAAAAGCGCCGGCTGGCTGAACTCGGTGGCGTCAAGCTGCTCGGCGGGGCCTTCGAAACAGAGCTTGGCCAGATCGTAACCGAGCACTTCGCCGGCCCGGTCGAACAGGGCGCGCGCCTGCGGCAGCGAGTCGCTGAGGACTTTGCCCATGCCGACCGCCTGGGCACCTTGACCGGGAAATAGGAAGGCGACGTTGCTCAAGATCTCGATCTTTCCGATAGGGTCGACGAAATTCCGCTAAAACTCGGGCCGCAAGCGGTGTGCGCTAAACATGGAACTTGTCCTTGCGAATTTGTCTTTACGCTGTTTTCGAACGTGCTCTTATATGGGGGACCCGGATCGTGTTCGAAAAGTGTCGTAGCCCGGGAAATAGGACCTGTTTTCGAACGCGGGTTAGTTTCTAGTTTCGTAAGACTTCAACCGCCTGAAGCGAATTGCCACCAGCACGAATGGAGTTGCCGGTTGTCAGTTGCCGGTTGTCGGTCTCGGGCGGTTACTGGCAACTGGCAACCGACAACTGGCAACTTGATCCAACGTGTGGTTCGTGGTCCTATTGCTTCAGATGGCTGAATAGTTACCTAGTTTCTGGTTGTGTTATTCGTCGTTTTTGTTGCCAAAGTAGCCGGCAATCCGTGTGTTAGTCCTTGGGTTTTAGGATTTCGTCATTCCCCATTCCACCTTCCCTATTCCCCCTTGTGTTCTCTGGAGTCTCGACGCCTCTTCCTACCACAAGTGGTGGCCCAATTTCTAGTGCAGGTGGGCAAAACTTATGACGTTATTTGCAGTGGCGCGAAGGATGCACGAAGCCGCCAGCGGCACTACCAGCACGAGGCAATCCGCACTAGCCGGCGGGCAATTTGAACGTGGAGCCCGGAACCCGCAGCGGACACGGCGGGTTACTCTTCCTGCTCGACGACGACCCGGCCCATGTAGTAGCCGCAGTTGGGGCACACAACGTGCGAGGGTCGGGCGGCACTGCACCGCGGGCAGTATTGCAATTCTTGGGGTTTGAGGGCGTCGTGCGAACGGCGTTTGCCGCTGCGCGAATTGGAGTGTTTGCGTTTGGGGACGGCCATGGGACTTCTCGGGTATTCTGGACGAAGCCGAAGTGTAATTCACCGTAAATTTAACCGAAATTGCCCAAGCCTGGAAGGGCGTCCCCAGGCGTCGTTCGCTTAAGTCCGTCGGTCTCGCCCACTTGCGATGATCGCGGTCGTCAGAACAATCGCGGCTGTGCGGAGGCATCCGACGGCTCGACGGCCGCGTCGCTCGGCTGCCTGGCACCCAGGTGCGTGAACCCGGCTGAAGTGAGCTTGCGGCCGCGGGGTGTGCGGACGACCAGTTCGCTGCGGAGGAGAAACGGCTCCACCTCGTCGCTGAGGGTGTCGGGAGCGGTGTTCATGGTGTGGGCAATGGCCTCGACGCCCGCCGGGCCACCCTGGAACACGCGGAGGATGGTCTCCAGGTATTTGCGATCCTGGGGGTCGAGCCCGATCGCGTCGATGCCCAGCATCTCCAGGGCGTCGTGGGCCAGCGAGAGGTTGATATGGCCGTCTGCCCGGGCCGTGACGTAATCGCGGACCCAGCGCAGGCGATTGTTGGCAACGCGGGGCGTGCCACGGCTGCGGCGGGCGATTTCGACGGCCGCCTCCTCGTCAACGGCCACGTCGAGCTTGGCGGCGTTGCGTCGCACGATCTCGCAAAGTTCCTCGACGCTGTAAAAATCGAGGTGCTCGCGAATCTGGAACCGATCGCGGAGTGGCGCCGAGAGCAGCCCGCTACGGGTCGTCGCGCCGATGAGCGAGAAGGGACGCAATGACATGTTGAGCGTGCGAGCGTTGACGCCTTCGCCCAGCGTGATGTCGACGCGAAAATCCTCCATGGCCGGGTACATGAACTCCTCGACCGCTTTGGGCAGCCGGTGGATTTCGTCGATGAACAGAACGGAGCCTTCTTCCGCGTTGGTGAGATAGGGGAGCAGGTCTTTGGGAGCGTCGAGTGCCGCTCCACTGGCAATCTGCAGCGGCACACCCAGCTCGCGCGGTATGCAGGTGGCGAAGGTAGTCTTGCCCAGTCCCGGTGGGCCGTCGAAGAGAATATGGCCCAGTGGTTCGTCGCGTTTGACGGCCGCCTCGATGGCGATTCTCAGCCGCTCGTAAACCTCACTCTGCCCGACCATCTCGTGCATGCGTTGTGGGCGGAGCCGGCGATCCTCTTCCGCAACATCGGTCGCACCGGAGATGATTGGCTCGCGAGACATGGCGGAAGAAGGGTGATGGGTCAGAGTGTGGAAAAGGCGAAAGGCGAATGTCGAAAGGCGCCTTTCCACTTTCGCCTTTCCACTTTTGGTTTGATCACTATAGCAGATTGGGCCGGCGGGGGAAAAGCTCGCTCGTGATAGCACGCGTGGTGCCTCAAGAGAATTCTCGGTCGGCATGTTGAAACTCGCCCACGCGAGCGGCGTACCCTATGCGCCAGGTGCTGCACCGGCAGGGAAGATTTTGTGACTATTCAGCCATCTGAAGCAATAGGATCACGAACCACACGTTGGCTCAAGTTGCCAGTTATCGGTTGCCAGTTGCCAGTAACCGCCCGAGACCGACAACCGGCAACTGACAACCGGCAACTCCATTCGTGCTGGTGGCAATTCATTGCAGGCGGTTGAAGTCTTAAGATTTTCTATTCGTCCGCGGCGACAAAGCGGGCACCGCATTCGTAACAATGGTCTTTGACTCGGCGGCAGCGGACGATGACGACGTCTCGAACGATACCGTTGGGAAGCCATAGACGAGCCCGTTCGCAAGGGAAGAGCTGCTCGCGAACGTAAAACCCGATACCCATTCGCGAGACGTCCTTGGTGAGAACCGCCCACTGCGCGCCCGATCGCTCTGCAATCGCCAGGCAACGCAGATAGAAGCGATGGTACGCGCGCTGGTTCTCATATTCGATCGGTGCGGGACCGTGATGATCGAAAAAGTCGTACCAGACGTCCGGGAGTTCCGGATCGTTGTTCAGGACATGCCAGATATCTTCGACTACCTGGCTGTCGTCGCCGATCGCCAACAATTTACCATCTCCTTATCCAAGTGGGTCCCCGCCAGACTTTCGATGTATTGCACCGCTTCAGAAATCGGAACGGCTCGACGGTAGCTGCGACGACACGTGAGGGCGTCAAAGACGTCGACTACGGTGCACATTTTTGCCCAGGGATGAATTTCACTGCCGACAATCCGCACCGGGTACCCGCTGCCGTCGATCCGTTCGTGGTGTTGATAAACCATCATCCTCTGGCCGAAGTCGAATTCGGGGCGGGTGTGCAGATCTTCAAATCCTATTTGTGGGTGAGTCCGAATGAGACGCATCTCGTCCGCGGTGAGGCGGCCCCGTTTGTTTAGCACCCTGGGAGGCAGCAGACGCTTGCCCAAATCGTGCAAGAAACCACCCACGGCGATGGCTTCTAGTTCGTCCGCATCGGTGATGCCCAGGTGCTGAGCCAGCAGGACGCAATATCCTGAGACGTTGGCGGCGTGGGTGAACGTCTGGGAGTCGTGCTGCATCACGGAGAAGAGGTCCAGGACCGTCGCCTCACGTCCCGTCAGCAGACGAGCAATCTGCCCGCCGACGCGCAACGATTCATCGACGCTGGGGTCGGATTCCGTCCGTTGCAGCGCGTGCTTGATCCGGTCTGAAACAGTCGACTGAAGCACGGCAAAGCGGTCGGCGATACGGATGTCGTCACATTGCAAAATGTCTTCCAGAGAGGCGTCGAGTTGAGCGTGGTAGCGCGGCTGGTCGGATGTTTTGATGTAGAGCGCTGGACGACCATTTCCGCCGGGTAGCGTGGTTTGCGGTACAGCCGGTCGAGCCGCAGCTTTTCGATAACACGTGGGTACTTTCTGTCCGTCGAGCAGAACATAGAGATCGCACGCGAAGTCTTCGAAATAGTTGACCGCG
>Ga0315553_10002202_pt1 | contig 15772 bp, 11 predicted proteins | sample SalMarSW160140MG_FD_203099 | JGI IMG/M metagenome (GOLD analysis project Ga0315553, IMG submission 203099) | Salt marsh sediment microbial communities from the Plum Island Ecosystem LTER, Massachusetts, United States - Salt Marsh Sediment SW1601-40 ... | reverse complement strand
TTAAATGAGGTATTCTTTGGTCAAAAGGTATGTAGTTGCCCAACCACGTAACTGCATACGTCCGAAACCAAATTTCACTAAAAAAGGTGCATCTCGCCCAATTCTTTCATTAATTGTTCGCGAAAATCCGGGTGAGCAATATTGATTAAAGCATCAGCTCTCTCGCGCAGGCTTTTCCCGCGCAGGTCGGCAATTCCGTGCTCTGTGACCAGATAATGAACATCGTTTCGCGAAGTCGTCACCGCGGCTCCTGCATCAAGCCTTGGGACAACTCGTGAATACTTGCCCCCTCTCGCCGTAGAAGGGAAGGCCAGAATAGATTTGCCCCCCTTTGACCTTGATGCACCCCTGATAAAATCCACCTGCCCGCCCACACCAGCAAATTGTACGGAGCCGATGGTATCCGAAGCTACCTGTCCCAGAAGATCAACCTGGAGGCAGGAATTAATAGCCACCATATTGTCATTCTGTCCGATTATGCAAGGGTCGTTGGTGTAGTTAACAGGATGCATTTCTACGGATGGGTTATCGTGAACAAAATCGTATAGCCTCCTGGTCCCCATAAGGAAGTTGGCCACTGCCTTTTTAGGGTTAAAATTCTTCCTGGCGCCGGTAACCACCCCCTTCTCGATGAGGTCCACCACACCGTCCGAGAACATCTCGGTATGGATACCCAAATCCTTCTTCTCTGTCAAAAAGGATACGACTGCGTCAGGGATAGCGCCAATACCGAGCTGGAGGCAGGCGCCATCATCAATAAGCTGCGCGCAGTTGGCTCCAATCTCCATCTCAGCCACGATTCTGGCAACGTATTGTTCCTTCTCTACCTCTGTGGACGCCTGTTTGACAGCCCCCAGCTCTAAGAGAGGTTCATTATATTCCACAATATAGTCCAGCTGAGAAACGGGGATGAAGGAATCCCCCAGGGTTCTGGGCATTTGCTCATTAATCTGAGCTATAACAATTTTGGATGCTTCGGCCGCTGGCTTGGTATAGTCCACTGAGATGCCGAAACTGCAATTTCCGTTCTCATCGGGGGGAGATAACTGGCACATGGTTACGTCTACGGGTAGCACTCCATTAGTAAACAATCGCGGCAGCTCGTGGAAGAAGCAGGGTGTATATTTAGCTCGCCCCTCGTTAACTGCATCCCGGCTATTAACCCCGACAAAAAAGGAATTATGTATAAAATGTCCCTGCATTTCCGGCTGGCAGTAGGGGGCCGGGCTTATTGAGACCATGTGCAAAATTTCCACGTTTTCATAGGCGTCTTTATTGGCCACCATAGCATCAACCAGGTGCTGGGGCTGCCCATAAGCATGCCCGACCACTACCCGGTCGCCGGATTTAATAGCTTTTACCGCTTCCGCCGCTGTTGTGAGCTTTTTCTTATAATCCTCTTTCCAATTCATAAGAAAGTTCCTTTCAAATCTACGGCCAGTTAAGGTTTAATTCCGCACAATCTTTTCGCAGCGCTTTTCATTTTACCCATATCAACTCGCCTACCAATCATGATTTTCTGGGCCATGGGTGACCCGGCACCATGCATCGATTCAGTCAGGTAGCATACCGCCCCTAAACCCATTGTCAGGTCTTCAATCAGGCGCATTGCACGAACACGGTTTTCTACGGGAACGCCATCGACGCCCTTAAGATATTTGGCAACATAGTTGCCTACTTTAGGACTCTTAAGGTCTTTTTCCGAGGGCAGGGTTACCACTCCACCACCAGCGATTTCCTGCGCCAGTTTAGCTATCTCATAAGGAAACCTGGTGACATTTAGCTTAGACACATTTGCCAGCAGTGTATTTACCATGTAAGTCCCCGAAGGCTCCTTGTGACCTTCATAGGCGCAGGCAAGGCTGCAGGACATCATAGTCTCATTTAGCTGAATCATCTCAATAATTTTGTCCTTAACATGAGAAGCCTTTGCGATGCCTTGATACTCAGCAAGCAGCTGACAAACGCCAACGATGACATTACCAATTCCCGACTTGCAGGCATAGCTTTGGCGGTGATAAGAAGCAAAACCCTCCACCAGCTCATATGCAAAATCCCATTCTTTATACATGAACACCCTTTCCCAGGGAACAAACACCTTGTCAAAAACAACCATACACTCCTGCCCCCCATAGTGGATATTACCCACATCCATATCGGGGCTGTCTATCTTTCGGGTGTCGCAAGATTGGCGTCCATAGATATATGTAATTCCCTTAGCATCGGCCGGCAGGGCAAAGGAAATAGCGTAATCCTTGTCCTCCTCCCGCATAGCCCTGGTCGGCATGGCGATAATCTCGTGTGAATTTACCGCTCCTGTTTGATGCAGCTTTGCCCCGCTAACTACAATGCCATCCGGCTTCTCCTCTACTACATGAAGATACTGATCCAGATCAGGCTGTTCAGCAGGGCGAAGATTTCTATCACCCTTGGCATCGGTCATGGCTCCGCAACAAACCAGGTCTTCATCCTGAACGTACTTCAGGTATTTAAGGAACCGCTTGTTATATTCGGTGCCATACTTCTGGTCAATGTTGTAAGTTACTATCGACAGGGCGTTTAAAGCATCCATGCCAACACAGCGCTGGAAGCAGGAGCCGGTATAAGCACCCAACCCCCTGCCCATCTTTGATTTTTTGACCAGGTCTTCAGTGCTCTGATGGATATGACAGAAGCGGTTTATCTTCTTCCCGGTCAGGTGAGAGGTAGTTGTCATAACGTCTTGGAGTGCGGGAAATTTTTCCTCTTCAGCAAGTTCATATGTTGCAGCCATGCAATTCATCGTCGGTTTGATGATAGGGTTGTCCACCAGATTGGTAACCTTTTCACCGAACATGTACAACTCGAAGTGCATGTTTCTCATGCTTTCGATATATTCTTCTCTGGTCTTCATAGTTGGCCCCCTTACAGTTAGTTTATCCCATACCCTACCAGGCGTTTCGCCAGATACGCCGGACATCGTCCAGAGTCAGCTCCTTGGGGTTGTTGGCCAAAAGCCGGGTGACATCCATCGTAGCCACCGCCATCCCTTCCAGTGCTTCTTCAGGTACCCCCAAATCCCGGAGGTGAGAGGGGATACCGATATCTGTAGCCATGGCTCTGACGGCCTTTAATCCCCGCTCGGCTGCCTCCTGAGGAGATAGCCCCTCTGTCTTCTCCCCCAGCATCCGGGCAATAACAGCATACTTGGGGAAGTTTGCCGGGAGGTTGCATTCCATAACATAAGAGAGGAGAAGCCCGTTAGCCACCCCATGGCTCACGTGAAACCGTGCCCCGAGGGGGTAGGCAAGGGCATGGACAGCCGCCACACCGGCATTGCCAAAGGCAATACCGGCTAGGAGCGCCCCTTCAGCCATCTGGTTGCGGGCCTCTTTATCTGAACCGTTGCTGACGGCGGCCCTCAGGCTACCGGCAATAAGCCGCATGGCCTGCAGAGCCAGGGCATCGGAAAAGCTATTAGCTTTAATGCTGGTGTAGCATTCAATAGCATGGACGAGGGAATCTATCCCGGAGGCAGCGGTGACCCCTGGAGGGCAGCCATAAGTGAGAGCGGGGTCCACCAGAGCCAGCCGCGCTAATAAATAAGGGCTCACCATTCCCAGCTTAAGCTCTTTCTCCGGGTCGCCGAAGACAGCGATATTGGTTACTTCGCTCCCGGTTCCGGCTGTAGTGGGCAATGTGAAGAGTGGGATACCAGGCCCGGGAACCTTATCCACCCCAACATAATCCTGGCCATCCCCGCCGTGAGCCAGGAGAACCGAGAGCCCCTTAGCCGTGTCCATGCTTGATCCTCCGCCAAGCCCTACCAGGAGGTCGTAGTTACCTTTCCGGAGCTTCTTAGCGGCCGCATTTAGCTTGGTTAATGTCGGTTCGGGCTCTGATTCGGAGAAAACTTCCACTGAAAGTTTAGCTTCAGACAGCTGCTCCTTAACCGGGCCTGCTAAGCCGGACTGGTAAACCCCGGGGTCAGTTATAATAAGAGCTTTTTTAACCCCCAGCTTATTAGCCTCACCGCCAAGGGTATTGATAGCCCCTACACCGAAGCGAATTATCTGTGGCTGTGTAATCTGGTAAATCTTGATGCTCATGACTTGCCTCCTCTTAATTATATTTTACTGAAGATTTGCAGTCAAAGCAAAAAATCAGGACTATATTGGTAAGGATACTCTTTTAAAGGTCTCCTGGCAACCAGAGTCTACAAAATTCATCCTGACTATAGTCTTCTCTCTCCATCTCTGAGCACTCTTCTCAAAACCTTACCTACCCGCGTTTTTGGTATTTCCTCTATAAACTCAACCTCACGTACCTTCTTGTACGGAGCAACCCTTTGTCCACAAAATTTAATAACCTCATCCTCGGATAAGGTACACCCCTCCTTCACTACTATAAAAGCTTTAGGCACTTCACCAGCCAGGGCATCCGGTTTACCCACCACGGCGCATTCTCTAATTGCCGGATGTTCATAGAGCGCCGCTTCAACCTCAGCCGGGGCGATAGTATAGCCCTTGTATTTTATTATCTCTTTCTTGCGGTCAACGATGCGAAAATACCCTTCCTCATCCACCAGCGCCAGGTCCCCGGTGTAAAGCCAGCCGCCCCGAAGCGCTTCCTTATCATCCTCCGGCCTGTTAAGGTATCCCTTCATGACCTGCGGCCCTCTGATTACCAGTTCACCTACCTCACCCGGCGGCAGCTCAGTTTCACCCGTTGCCTCATCCATAATTCGGGCGTCGGTATCCATAATAGGTATTCCTACCGTTCCCGGCTTCACCCTTTGTAGCGGAGAATCATGAGTTTCTGGGCAGGCTTCGCTCAGGCCATAGCCCAAAACCATTCTGACACCGGTCAGCTGTTCCCACCTCTCTTTGACTTCGGGTGGTATTGGCATCGCCCCCGCTTTTACATATTTCAAGCTAGAAAGGTCGTATTTCTCTATAAGCGGGCTATTTACTAACATAGTAAACATAGAGGCAGCGCCATAAAGTACCGTTGCCTTCTCTCTTTCGATAGTCATAAATAGCTCTTCGGCATCAAAACGGGGAAGCGTAATCACTTGAGCGCCTACGTAGATTGGTGAATTTACACAGGTGCAGGCGCCCCAACTGTGGTAGAAGGGAAGCACACCGATAATGATATCTTTATCATTCCACCCTAACCATGCCGCATTCTGTATGGCATTAGCCACCAGATTATAGTTAGTCAGCATTGCTCCCTTGGATAATCCCGTTGTGCCGCCGGTATATTCAATGGCGGCTATATCCTCTTTAGGCTTTATATCAACCACAGGCGGGACCGGTGGATATTTGGCTAGAATTTCCGCCAACGAAATTGCCCCATCAGCTCCTTCTGTGTCACTCAATATCACGGCTTTTAATCCAGTTTCATCTCTGATTTCTCTGACTAAGGGGTAAGAATTTCCATCGGTGATAATGCCAGCGGCCCGGCAGTCATTAAGCTGGTGTTTCAACTCCCCACCCTTATATAGTGGATTGGCCGGGCTTACTATACCGCCTGCCTTTAGTATTCCGTAATATCCGATAACAAACTCCAGGTTATTGGGGAGGAAAAGCACTACACTATCCCCCTTGTTTATCCCCAGATCCTGGAGACCGGCGGCCAGTTTGTTAACGGCTGTACCCAGTTCGGCATAAGTCAAGCTGTTCCCCTGGCAGTTAAAAGCAATATTGGCAGGGTGTTTTTTGGCCGCGTTAGACAGGAACTCAAATAGCGGTATCTGGGGGTAATCTATATGCCGTGGCACGCCTTCTGGCCAGAATTTAAACCATGGCTTATCTTTTAACATACGCGTTCTCCACCTCTATATTATGTTCTGGGCAAAATACAGGTAAACCTAGTCCCTGTTGATTAAGTCCCTGAGCCCTAACTCTTCCAATTTTGATTCTATGGGGTGGCCGGTTTCTGGGTCCCATCCCATCGCCTCATAATATTGCCGGCGCAAGATGTTAAAATCTACAGCGATACCTTTGAATGGGCCGGTAGTTGTCGGCTGGCTAACTCTCTGGGGCAAGGAAACCTCGATGGGGTTAATCCCCTCTCTAATGGTAAACAGCTGACGCAGGGTTTGTATCCTCTCGCCGGTCACCAGTGTTTCTTCAGGAGTAAAATCCCAGCCGGTGACAGCAGAAATAAACTCTATTAACGGGAATGTCCTCTGAAACATCAAAAACTTGCATACACCCGCCGAGGCTATTATCTGCTCATATTTAGCGGCAGTACCGTAAATAGCCGATTTATGTTTATAATCATTAAACTCTATCTTGGGTCCCCAAAGCTCAGGATATGGCCCTGGTGAACTGGCTCTTTCCAGTATGGTCCCGGCAAGGAATGTAGTGTGCCGCCCTGGTGTTGGGTCACATATATAGCCGGTGCCGCGGGCGGGAAGTTGCCGTGGGTCGTGATAGCCCGGCTCTTGACCACCCATGTTAATGGCCCACTCCACAGCTCCATGCCCGATTTTTTCAGCCGCCCTTTTAACTCCATCGGCAAGCACATCACCAAACTCTTCCCTCTTTACTACCTTCTTTAGCATGGCTAACACAGCAGAGGGGTTATTCCAGGTGAGTTCAATGCCATCGGTATCCTGCTTGGTGATAAGCCCTCGCTGATAACACTCGATAGCAAAAGCAATAGCCGTGCCCGCGGAGATACTGTCTATGCCATAGCGGTCACAAATAGCTCCAGCCTCAATAATTGATACCATATCGTTATTCAGGCACATGACACCAAAGCCGGCTACCGTTTCGTATTCCGGCCTTTTACATTCTCCAGTCGCTTTTGTATTAACGACACCTCCGCAGCCTATAGGGCAGCCAGCACAGGCAGTCCTCTTCACTAAATAACTGTTTATACCGGTGCCGTACGGTTGACTATCGGCAGGTACATTCTCTTCCCCACTCAGGCTCCAGTTCTTGATTGGGGTAGCTCCCACTGCTATGAATCCCTCAGTCGATCCAGCCGTCCCCAAAGTTTTCAGGTTGTCAATGAATTTCACATCTGTCTCTTTAACCTCTTTAATGAACTGCCTCTGAAGGTCTTGCAATCGTGTACTATCTGCCACGGGAACAGCATCTTGCCCCCTCACCGCGACGGCCTTCAGGCGCTTAGAGCCCATTACCGCCCCCAACCCCGACCTACCAGCAGCCCTGCCTCCCTCAGTCATTATTGACGAAATCAGTGACTTTTTTTCCCCCGCGGGTCCGATAGAGGCTACCCTAAGCCTTGTGTCCCCTATCTCTTTGCGCAGTGTCTCTTCCGTCTCAATGGTATCCTTGCCCCAAAGGTGGGAGGCGTCTTTTAGCTCAGCTTTACCCTGATATATTAATAAATAAACTGGCTTTGGAGAAATCCCGTAAAACAGGATACCATCATAGCCGGCGCGCTTTAGGTCAAAACCCATGTAACCTCCAACACTGGCATCTCCCCAACCGCCAGTCAAAGGAGACTTAGATACCAGGGTAAGCCGGGATGAACTGGGTGCAGCCGTACCGCTCAGCAGCCCGGGCATAAAGCCCAAGATGTTCTGTTGCCCCAAAGGGTCCACCTTGCCGGGCTGGCGCTCATAAAGCAGTCTTACCCCCAATCCTACCCCACCAATGAACTCCCGGTATAACTCATCCGGGAGCCGCTCTTCCTTCACCTCACCCGAGGTCAAATCTACGATTAAGATTTTACCGATATAACCTGCGGTCATGCGCCTCCTCCAAAATCAATCGTTGAATTCTTTAAGTGCAACACCATCTGCCAAACCCTCTGAATCAATCCAAGCGCCGGAAGGTTTGTATAGCCCGCTATTTCAATCTCTATAATGATATCAAGCTCAATCTATCAAATACTCTTAAAAGCTTCTTCCAGGATAGATAGCGCCTCTTCAAGCTCCTCGTCTGTTATTACCAGGGGAACCAGAATCCTCATCACATTATGGTGAATGCCGGCGCTTAACATTATCAACCCATTTTGGTAGCACTTTACCCGTATCTGAGCAGTCTCCTTGGGGGCCGGTTCTTTTGTCGCTCTATCTTTAACTAGCTCTACCGCAACCATCGCACCTAACCCGCGAACATCACCGATAATGGGGTATCTCTCCTGCATGGCATAAAGCGCTTCTTTTAATTTTTTACCAATTGAATCAGCCCTGCCGGCTAAGTTATCCCTCTCAATTATATCAATGGTGGCTAGGCTGGCTTGGCACGAAAGCGGGTGGCCGCCATACGTTCCACCTAACCCTCCAACATGTGGCGCTTCCATAATTTCTGCCTTGCCTGTAACAGCACTTATAATCATACCGCCGCCAAGTGACTTGGCGGTAAGTACCATATCTGGCTCGATTGAGAAATGCTCTGCAGCAAACAACTTCCCTGTCCTGGCAAAGCCAGTCTGGATCTCATCATCAATAAACACAATCCCGTGCTCGTTGCAGATTCTGCGGAGTTCTGGAAAAAACTCCTTTGGCGGGACAATAAAGCCCCCCTCACCCTGAACTGGCTCAACAATCAGCGCCGCTATCGCATCTGCCGATATTTCACTTTCGAAAATACGCTCCATATATCTAGCGCAGACAACTTCACAAGAAGGGTAGGTCTGGCCAAAGGGGCATCTATAACAGTAAGCAAACGGCAGGTGATATACCCAAGGAACAGAGGGTCCAAAATTAGACTTGTACGGCTGGATTTGCCCGGTGAGGCTCATGGCCAGGGCAGTTCTGCCATGAAATCCCTCCAAAAATGATAGCACCCCATATCGTTTCGTATAATACTTGGCAATTTTGATTGCATTTTCAACTGCCTCAGCACCACTATTTAATAACAGGGTCTTCTTTGGGAATTGCCCCGGGGTTATTGTATTCAGCTTATTGGCGAGACGAATGTAAGATTCATATATAAGGACATGAAAGCAAACATGAAGATACTTATCCGCTTGTTCTTTTATCGCTCTAACAACTTCATCAGCGCGATGACCTACATTTAGTACTCCTATTCCACCGGCAAAATCAAAATATGTGTTGCCATCAACGTCGGTTACAGTAGCCCCCTTGGCGCTTGAAACAGCGATCGGTGTTTGATGACCAACGCCCCTGGGAACATTCTGCTCATTCTCGCTATACAATTGGCGGCTTTTAGGCCCTGGAATATCAGTCACTATTTTTACGATGCCTTTTCCTGTCATTTAATATTACCTCCTAAAAACAATATAATTTATTAACACTAATTACAGTCGGCCATTTATTTCTGCTATTACCAATGTTCACCTTCATTCATCTTCTCACCAACAGTGACAAGCTGCTCTCGCACCGACTCAAAAATACCAACTGTACCGAGATTTGAACCCACAGCAAAACCTCCTCTCTGCTGGAATCAACGGAAGCATACCAAGGTTAGTTAGTCCCACGTTAGGTTTCACCCATTATCTACCCTGTTTTTGTCAGGTCACCGCCGGGGCCGCCCGGCGGTGATATTAGCAGGAAAAAGGGGGTGAAATTTCCACAATATCCACCGCCCTTCACCCTCCACCGAATGCTAGTCGGGGAAGCCAGAGGACTATCTCAGGGAATATCATAATGATAGCCAGGCCAACCCCCTGAAGTATAACGAAGGGCACAACTGAACGGTATATGTCTCCCATAGTTATATCCGGTGGGACCACCCCCTTTATTAACATCAGACAGTAGCCGAAGGGTGGGGTCAGATAAGCCATCTGCATATTGACGATGTAAAGGACCCCGAACCATATCGGGTCAAAACCCAGCTCCCTGATTATAGGGATATAGACAGGCATGGTGATAAAGAGGATGGCGGTATCATCCAAGGACGTACCCAAGACGAAGAAGGTTAGCTGTATCAGTATGAGAACGCCCCAGCGCCCCAGCGGCACATTAGCCATGACCAGCTCTGTTATCTCCTTGGCCCCCAGGGCGTCGTAGACTTTGCCGAAGGTTAATGCCCCCATGAAAATCCACATCATTATGCCGGTGAGCTTCAAGCTCGCCAGCGTTGAATCCTGAAGAATTTTGGCGTTAAGCCGGCGCTTGATGGCAACAGCTATCAAGCTGGCCAAGGCGCCTATAGCCGAAGCCTCTACGGGGGTGGTCAACCCCGAAAGAATCGACCCCATAACCAGCGCGATGATGCCTACGGGGAGGATTAAACCCTTAAGGGACCGCACCTTTTCCCCCCAGGTAGGCCTATCCGCCTTGGGTAGAGAGGGAGCTATACTCGGCTGAATTTTGCATCTTATTGTTATATAGAGAATAAAGAGGGTGGCAAGCAGCAGCCCGGGGAGCATGCCCCCGGCGAAGAGTCTGCCCACTGACTCCTTGGCAATGACGGCATAGAGGATGGCAATGCAGCTGGGTGGGATAAGGAATCCCAGAGCCGCTCCCGCCTGGATGCAGCCGGTTGCTATAGACTTGCTATACCCCCGCTTGCGCATCAGGGGCAGGGCAATGCTCCCCATGGTCAGGGTGGCAGTTGCCTCGGAGCTGACTATAGCGGCAAATATAGTACAAACCCCTATTGTAGCTGATGCCAGACAGCCCGGAATAGGAGCCAGCCAGTTCTGAAACACGTTATAGAGGTCATCGGCGATGCCGGAGTGGTACATCATCATCCCCATAAACACAAACAGGGGAACGCAGACCAGAAGGGTATATCTTACCACGCTGACAGCTCCGAGGAGCCCCATGCTGACGGACTCTGGCCCCCATAAGAAAAAGGCGAAAAGCAAGCTCAGAGAGCCCAGGGTGAAGACTACAGGTAGCCCAAGCGCCAGGAGCAGAAACATGCTACAAAAAAAGATTAGGGTAATCCACTCAATACTCATTCAAACTTTCTCCCGGTGATGGCCATATAGAGGTCACGGATATATTTGGCTATACCCGCCAACACCATGAGACCGACTCCTAGGGGTAGAAATAGTTTAAACGGCCATACAAGGGGTTTCCACATCGTCATGCTGAGATGGTCTTGACGAATAAAGGATGTCATGAAATAGTCCCACCCGTACACCATTACCAAAATAGCGTAAAAGAAGAAAAGTGTGTAGGTAATCAGGTCTACAATGGCCTGATTTCTGGGAGAGAGGCGCCGCCAGAAAATATCCATACGGACATGCTCATCATGAGTGAGCAGGTAGGCGCCGACCATTAGCCAGAGAGGACCAAAAACCAACCCGACCAACTCATAAGCCCAGATAGTGGGAGAGTTGAAAAAGTACCTCATTAAAACGTCATAGAATGTAATGACCATAAGAGCCAGAATTACCCAGCAAACATACTTGGCAACAGCGTCGCTGGAGAAATCAATAGCCTTAACAGTAAGCCTAAGCCACTTCATTCACAATTCTCACCTATATTTATTTGGACGAAATCCGCTTAAGGTTAGCTAAAGTTTTACAGCGTACCACCTAATTTGCCATCGGCAAGTTAAGCAGTCCCAGCCATGAAGGGGGAGAGGGTTTCCCTCTCCCCCCAATCACCTTTGCCTCAATCTATGCGCCCGAAGTCCCTCAGTGCTTCAAGGCATATGTCGGCTGCCCTCGCGCACCTAGGTGACAGCGAGGCGTAGTCTTCCGTTAGCCACTTTAGTGTCTCCTGGAAGATGGCTTCCACCTCTTCATCAGGTAACGTACATACCGTAACGCCAGCCTCCCGCATCAGCGCCAGGGCCTTTACTTCTCGTTCAGAATACCAGGCTTTCATATATGTGGCATTAGCGCTGACGCCCTCGGTAAGAATCGCTTGCAGGTCAGGAGGTAGCTCGTCCCACAGGTCCTGATTTATAAAGTAAAACGGGAACCAGGCAACCTGATGTTCCGGCTTTAAATAATACTTGGCAACATCGTGGAACCCCATTGCATACATGGCGCTGGCTGCTCCATACTCAACCCCATCAAGAACACCCGTAGCCAGTCCGGTATATATCTCCTCGGGGCCCATGTAAGTCGCCGAGGCACCGGCCAGATCAGCCAATATCGACGCGTAGGGGTCACAAACATTTATCACACACCCTTCCATGTCTGCCAGGCTATAAATCGGTTTGGTGAACATCAGAGCACCCGGGTCGCATAGTTCGTGCCCGAGGACATGGTAACCATACTTCTCTTCAAAAGCTTCAGTGTATATGGCTCCAATTCCATATCGGTAGCCAGTAGCCATTTCCTCCTCTAACGTTCTCCATAGATAGGGGGCCGATTCAAGGTAACCTTCGGGAACCACACCTGAGTAATAATCGGGATGGGTATGCCCGATGTCGATGGCCCCTGCCGCTACGGCATCGCAAAGTTCCTCCATACTCACTAACTCACCGTCAGAGAATACCGCAATCTTAATCCGCCCGCCGCTCATCTCCTCGACAATATCGGCATACTGCTGAAAGAAGTGGTTTTCGGCAGCACCCCAGGAGTGCTGCATCCTCAACTCGTAAACCTTTGCTGGCGGTGCTCCATTTGTTGGTGTTGTTGGTGTTGTTGTTCCCGGGCAACCACTAAATAGCGGTAGCGCTAACGCCAGCACCAGCACCAAGCTGATTCCAACAATTATTGTTAGCAATGTTTTTCGTTTCACCTGATACCCCCTTTGCAAGCTTTTTAAGTTCTACCTATGAACTACTTTATTGTTCATTACATGACATCACCTCATTTCTTAAACATTTTTTTGTTTTACACAAAAACGTGGGTTTAGACTATTGTATAACATAATCTTAATTTGTCAACGCCCTACTTAGTAATTATTGGCCTTATGCCTAACCACCGGCTACCAGGGCGAAAATAGTTACCTTGTCCCCATCTGTTACCCAGGTATCTTTGGCAGATTTCACACCATTTATAGCAACAAACGACACTAGCTCTTCCTGTATATGCAACCTGGAAAAAACCTCCCTAACCTTAAGCTTTTTTCCTTGGAACATTACAGGGGCACCATCTCCTTTATCTAAACCCTCTTTAACAGAGTGTGAAGATAGCGACCCATGCGTGCGAACCCAGATCACCGCCATCTGCCACCTCTTACATATCCAATTCTTTAAGCTTCTCTGGTGTAGGAACTCCCGAATCATCCCAACCGCGAATTTGGTAATACTCCCGTAACATAGAGTTGAACTTTTCAGGCGGGAACAATTTCCCGGCAGGAGCCCCGGATTTCAGGGGTTCTTTTAAGAACCGGCCAGGTATATAATCGTCAGCTACCCTAAAACCTTCCCTGACATTGAACAATCTGAGTATAGTCCAGATACGTTCCCCCGCCTTTTCCAGTTCAGCTACAGGAACATCGCGGCCAAACACGCAGGACATTATTTCACTCATGGTTTCTATAGAAAGCGCCCAGAAATCGCACAAGATAAGGGAAAACTTAATGGCGTTATAGTTCTGTGCGTCCAGCACCATCTGAGCCTTCCCTTCAATAGTAAACGGGTCAACGTCACCAAAAGCTTCATCGGCAATAGGCCAGGCGCTCATATGGCAACCGCCACGGTTGGCAGTGGCATAAGCCAGACCCATTGCCCATGAGCCTCGCGGGTCATAGCCGGGTAACTCCAACCCCTTAACCTCTATAGCAAAATCAGCGGTGCCGTATTTCTTGGCCAGTTTCTTCACTCCCTGGCCTAACTCCTCTCCCACCCCTTTCTGGTAGGCAACCAGGCTGGGTATTTTTGAGTAAGTTTCTATATCACCAAAGTGTACGCCAAAATCCTTTATTCCTTTTTCCGTCATTTCCATGGCAAAACCCAGCACATTACCAGTAGATATTGTATCCAGCCCCAGGTCATCACAGTCGGCGTTGAACTGGATAATTGCTCGCAGGTCATCCACTCCGCAGTTAGACCCAGCCAAAGCTAGGGTCTCGTATTCCGGGCCCTCCACGGCACTACCTTTTATATCGCTATAATTCCCACAACCCAGAGCGCAGGAAAAACAAGCTTTTTTCTTGGGATGGAGCTTCTGGATGCTATCGGCATTAATTTTGGCGGCACCCTCAAATACACCATCCTGGTAGTTTCTGGTCGGTAATATCCCGGCTGAATTGCTCATATCAACAATGTTCGAGGTGCCTACAGTATAAGCCCAAAGATTGTCATCGGTTAGCACGTTTTCCTTTGTTAATTTTTTAGTTAACTCCAGAAGGCGCGACATGTCAGGAACAGCCACACCCGTACTCCCGGAACAGACAATAGCCTTCAGCTTCTTGCTTCCCATGACGGAGCCGACACCGCCACGGCCTGCCTGGCGGTAGTATTCCGAGCCGATGCAGGCAAAGGAGACTAAATTCTCTCCGGCGGGGCCAATGCTCAGCACACTTGTTGCCGCCCCATGCTCTCCGTGCAGTTGCGATTCGGTTTCAAAAATACCTTTGCCCCAAAGCTGACTTGCATCATGGATTTCTACTTTATCATTATCAATTACCAAGTAAGCCGGGGTTTTTGCCTGTCCTTCGACAATCAACATATCGTAGCCAGCAAATTTAAGCTGCGCAGCAAAATGGCCTCCAATGGAGCAATCAAGTATCCCCCCCGTGGCTGGCGATTTGGTAATAATAGCTAACTTGCCTGAACACGGCACAATTGTTCCCGTAAGAGGACCTGTGGCCAGGATAAGTTTATTCTCCTTCGATAGCGGGGCAACACCCTCTTTAAGCTCCTCATAGAGGTACTTTACAGCTAAACCTCGCCCCCCAAAATATTTTTCGGCCCAGGCCTCGTTTAAAGGTTCTGTGGCCGCGCTTCCGGTAGTAAGGTTAACGCGAAGCACTTTACGCTTGTAACTCATATTACACCCTCCTATTTTATTACCTAATTATAGCCTAAATTATACTACATCAAGCAAGCTATGAAACTATAAAATTATATCACATTTTAATCCCCGCAACAGGTGTGACAGGTGACATGCCCTGCTGCCGCCGATACTCTCGTAAAAGCCATAGCCCCGACACGATAAAAGCGAGGATATCCGAAATTGGCAGTGACAGCCAAACACCGGTCATTCCCCAAGCCCATCGCAGAAGAAAAAGTAACGGAATAGAGAAGATGAGCTGACGGACCAGCGAAAGGAGTAAAGCGTCCTTACCCTTGGATAAACCCTGAAAGGTGGTGACAAATAAAACCATCGGGCCAAATAAAACCAGTGTCGACAGGCAAATACGCATGGCAGGCACAGCGATAGCCAACAATTCCGGGTCGCGGTTGAAGATGCCAACAAGCTGGGGGCTAAAGATTTCCATTATTACGGTAGCTATACCCAGCAGTAAAACAAGCCCACCTGAAGCTAATTTAACCGCCCTCCACAACCGGCGCCAAAGCCCGGCCCCAAAACAAAAACCAATGATGGGTAAGAGCCCGGCGGAAATGCCGAAAATAGGCATAAAAGCCAGGTCAATAATACGTATCATGATACCGCCAGCGGCCAGAGCTATTGATCCAAACGACGAAAGAACGAAGATTAATACGGCAAATACCACGCTTTCCATTATTTCTATCATCATTGATGGCATGCCAACACGGTAAATTTCTCGCAGTACCGGTAGACTGGGCATGAGATTGCGTAATCTCAGCCGGTAAACAGACTTGTGTGCCACAATATAATAAAAACTTGGCCCAGCGCCAATCAGGTAGGCGATTGCTGTAGCCAGAGCTGCACCACGGATGCCCATCTCCGGGAACGGGCCGTAGCCAAAAATGAGAAAGGGGTCAAGGATGATATTTACGACAGTGGCCGTAACCATGAATGCCATTGGCTTGATAGCCTCCCCCGAACCGCGAAGAAGGCC
>Ga0315553_10002201_pt1 | contig 15773 bp, 12 predicted proteins | sample SalMarSW160140MG_FD_203099 | JGI IMG/M metagenome (GOLD analysis project Ga0315553, IMG submission 203099) | Salt marsh sediment microbial communities from the Plum Island Ecosystem LTER, Massachusetts, United States - Salt Marsh Sediment SW1601-40 ... | reverse complement strand
AAGGATTCACCTGCATCGTAGGACCAAATGGTTCAGGAAAGTCCAATGTGATTGATGCTATTCTTTTCGTTCTAGGACAACTCAGCGCTAAGACTCTTCGTGCTACTGTGTTTTCAGACTTGCTTTACTCGCCTCCAAAACCGAATATGCCTCCGAAAGCAAAGTCTGCTGTGGTAGAGCTCCATTTCAACAACAAAGACAGGAAGCTTCAGATTGATGCAGATCGTGTTGTGATTGAGAGAGAGCTGGATGATTCGGGAAAATCAGTATGTCGAATCAATGGAAAGGTAGTGACACGTTCTGCGGTGTTGGATGTATTAGGCGCCATTGGTGTTGACCCTAATGGATACAATCTTGTCCTTCAGGGGGAAATCGCTCAGATGGTCAAGGTCAGTCCTAGTGAGCGACGTAAATTGGTTGAAGAGATTGCAGGGATATCAGCATACGATGAGCAGAAGGACAAAGCTCTGAAGAAACTGGCTGAGAGCGAGAGCAACTTAGGTAAGGTCGACATGCAGCTTCAAGAACGTCGTCGGCATCTTGAGAAATTGGAGGGTGATATGTCGGATGCACGGAGGTATCAAAATCTCCACAAACAGATACGAAAGCATAGGGTTGACATTCTTGCGTGGAGCATTATCAAGGGCAAATCGAGGATAGCAACTATCAACGAAACTCAGGCACAACGTGCTGAGGAAGCAGAGAGTCTTGTCAAAGAGTTCGTCGAGGTGGAAACCGGGATAAAAAGTACAGATGCCGAGATTGAGAAAATTGATTATGATATCGATCAAATCACTGGTGGAGACTCAACTAGGGTATCAGAGCAGTACGGTATCGTGTCTGCTGCAGTCACCCATGTAAAAGGAGATCTTGAACGGGCACAAGCGGAATTAGATGGAACCAGTAGTCAAAGAACTGCGCTACAAGAAGATCTTGAAACTACTCAAGATGAAATTAGCCATAATGAGCAAATTATGACTGATAAAAACAATGAACTCACATCGCTTGAAAAAGAGATAGCTGGAACAACTGCAGAAATTATTCGGCTTGAGGATATGTCAGAGAGAGCGCAGGTAGCGTACTATGAAACTACGTTGCGTCTACAAGATTTGAATAACCAAATGAGACATCTAGATGAGGGTGTTTCCGAGGTTCGATCAACAATAAAATCTGACAATAGGGAACTTGGGCTAGCATACGAGGAACTCCGAGATGCAACCGAGAGTATAGAGAGAACTGAAACTGAGTTTTCACAGCTGAAGGAAACTATCCCTGAAAGGAAGATAGAGTTAGAAAAGTCTGAAGAACTTGAAAAGAAAGATCAGAGAGAGATTGATAGTTTAACTGAACAACTCTCTATTGTGGATGCAGAAGTAGCAGAGAGCGCGAAAATTGTGGCTCAGACAAGGGAAGAACTCATCAAGGTTCAAGCTCGTCAAGAGGCTTTGAAGGAGGCAGAAGACACCTTTCTAAAGAGACGACGAGCAATAGCCACAGTTCTTGAACTCAGAGATGCAGGCGCTATAGGTGGGATTCATGGTACTGTAGCTGAGCTTGGAACTATAGATCCAGATTATGCTGTAGCACTAGAGATTGCAGGAGGCAATAGACTTTCACATATTGTTGTTGAGAATGAACAGGTAGCAACTGAATGTGTCAATGTTCTGAAGAATGAGAGAATTGGCAGAGCCTCATTTATTCCACTCGATAAGATCAAAACACAACCTCCAGGAAAATTACCCAAAGATGACGGTGTCATCGATTTCGCACTGAATCTCGTCAAGTTCGACCCAAAAATGCGTCCAGCCTTTGAGTTTGTATTCTCTGATACTATCGTAACAGAAGATTTTGATACTGCCAAGAAACAAGGATTCCAAGGTCAAAGAGCTGTTTCACTAGATGGAGACCTCATAGAACGTTCTGGATTGATGACAGGAGGGTACTTCCAGAAAGCAGCTGTTGGTTTATCATTGCAAGTGGAAGATACCAGTCCAGAAATTACCAGGCGTCTTCAAGGTTTGGAAGAGATTCTGAATGACCTGCGTAGTAAACAAAATACACTTCGCAGCGAGAGAACAAGTCACGAAAAAGAAGTTCAAGACCTCTCAAAAACAAACTATAGACTCCGCATGGAACTCGAGAGATTTGAAGAGCGGTTTGAAGAATTGAAATCAAAATCAGAGCTGCTGCGAGAACGTATAGATAAAGCCAACCTTACAATTAGCGAGCTCGAAGCTCAGGTTAAGGACCTCCAGGAGCGAGATGATGAACTTACTGTTCAACGTGAGCGAGTTAGAGCTCAACGTGACGAAGCAAATGAAACATTGGTGACCTCGGATGCAAACAAGCTCAACCAAGAAATCAAAGATTTGAAGGAAGTGCAAGAGCAGTACCAGAGGCAGAGAGAGAAACTCCAGAGTGAAATAACCTCAGTAAGAGTGGCACTTGACGAGCGACTTGGACCAAAGGCAATTGAGATAGAATCCAAGATTCAGGCTCAAGATGCAATAATTCCTGGTCTTGAAGAAGAGGTAAAACGATTACAGATGGGGCTCTCTGAGAGGGAGAAAGAGTTTGAAAAGCTCAAAGAGGAGCGAGAACGTATTGACGATGCTGTCAAGGATAAACGGGTTCGCCAACTTGAACTAAAGGAAGACCTACGAAATCTAAGGTTAAGACACGAGGAGATTCGTGAAGCACAAACATCCAATGAGAAAGCTGTATACAGGCTTCAAACTGAACAAAACAGGCTAGAAACTGATATTGTTGCTTTTGTTGCTGAACTGAACACTGTGGCTGTTGCTCAAGAAGCGCTTGAAGAAAGAGAGGAAGAACGTGAACTCACCTACAAGGAATTAGAAGAACTTGAAGAGAAAATTAAAGAGATTGAGCGAGAGCTCGAAGCTATGGGTCCAGTCAACCTGAAATCGCTTACTGATTATGACATGGAGAAAGAACGTTACGAGGAAATCGTTGACAAAAAGACTGGACTAGAAAACGAACGACGAGAGATTCTCGCGTTCATGGAGGATCTTGAAGCTGAGAAGACGCAGAAATTCCTCACGGTCTATAACGAGATTGCAGACAACTTCTCTACTGTGTTTGCACAACTTTCACCAGATGGTGAGGCTAGTCTTATGCTTGAAAATCCCGAATATCCTTTGATGGGAGGGATAACGGTTCGATCAAAGCCACGAGGGAAAGAGCTAGTAACCCTTGATGCTATGAGTGGCGGAGAGAAGACTCTTACTGGACTTGCACTTATTTTTGCGATTCAGATGTACAGCCCGGCGAGTTTTTACATTTTTGATGAGATAGATGCAGCGCTTGATAATGTCAACGCTCATAATGTGGCGCTCCTCATCTCAAAAATGTCGAAAAACTCACAATTTGTAGTTGTTTCGTTGAGAGACACCACAGTTCGAAAAGCTGATTTGTTGGTTGGGATTGCAAACCAAGATGGAATTTCAAGGATTGTTTCAGTTGATTTGGAGGAGGTAGCTGCATCAACATGATGGATGACGATTCTCCCTTCTGGGCAACTCCGCCATACATACTTCTTACTGATGTACTCCAGTTAGACAAAGTTGATCCATGGAATGTGGATGTTGGCAAGCTTGTAGGGAGTTTCCTTGATGAGATGAAGCGGCTGGGAAACATCGACTTTCGTATCTCAGGAAATGCTTTGTACTCAGCCTCAGTGATTTTCATGAGAAAGACCAGAGAGCTCGTTGAACTGGGTCTCTTGCCTCCTGATGAAGATGAGGATGAAGTAGAACTTGTGATTCCACTCATCCGTCCACCCTTCAGACTGACAAACCGACGCGTGACCCTAGAGGAACTACTTTTCGCGATGGACCATGTCCTCAGCAAAGGTGCCAGACAACACTCTACACCGACGAAGCGAAAATATAGCTCAAAGGCGGATCCGTTGACATTTCAGATGAATGTGGACCAAGCCAATATTGAGGAAACAATCGCTGATGTCTATGAGGACCTCCGTAGAATAATGGAAGTTGGTCAGGTGTCGAAGTTTGTTGACGTACTCATGAACAATACTAGACAAGAAATAGTGCGTGTTTTCTTCTCATTGCTTTTCCTTTTTGCACGAGATTACATTGACATTTGGATGGATGATGAAAGTGTTATCTGGATAAAACTTCAGGAACCGCACAAGGTCACAGATGAGGATGTACTTCCTGAAGAGGAGATACAACCGGATATCAAGACCTAAGGTGATAGTGTTGGATGAGGATATGATTACGCTAGAAGCAGCCCTTTACGTTTCAGGCAGAGCACTGACCTTGGATGAGCTAGCAGACATCATTGGAAAATCTCAATCAACAGCACAAAAGATACTTGATGACTTGAGCTTTGAATACAACAAAAGAGAAGGGGCTTTGGAGGTGGTGGCACTACCTAAGGACCGCTATGTGATGCAACTTAAACCCGAGCTCACTCCGCGGGTTGGAAAGTTGATACCTGGGGGGCTCTTGTCCTTTGCTACTCTCCAAACATTGGTTTTTGTCGCTCTTAAACAGCCCATCATTCAATCAGAGCTCGTTGCGCAACGTGGGACACATTGCTACGATCATATCAAAGACCTCATTGACAAGAAGTTCATTGATGCAGTTCCAGAAGGTCGTTCGAAGTTGTTGACGACAACCCAGCTCTTCGCAGATTACTTTGGTCTGGATTATGATCGTGTGAAACTCAAGGCTCAGCTCAAGTTCAAGATGAAAAGGATACTTGAAGACCAACGTGAAGTGGAAGAAGCCGCAGGGATGGTTCCCGACTAGATTCCAAGAGGAATGAAAATTGAGAAACACAGTAAGATTCCAAAGCTAAGTAAGAATAGTCCAGACGCAAATCCGGTATTCTTCCTGAATTTCACCAATATTACAGTGTGAACAATCCCATTGGCTATAACGTTTATTGAGATACCAAGACCATAAAGTATAGCCTAGGAAGCCTGGACTGTGATTGGAAAATAGAACAGAAAACTCAGCAGCACAAGCACTTGACTGAACGCAACTAAGAAATCTCAACCAGATACTGATTCTTTTGGAAACCCATCAGGATTCTTCCTCAATTGTGCTTCAACATTCCATGCTTTTGTATAGTTCTCCTCAATGAAGTGTGCCGCCTGTGCTACACAAAATAATAGGTAGATTGTGGGAGAGTATGCAAATGTGACCACCTGAGTGGGAAAAGCAAATCCTACAATTATAGAAACCAGTACTAAGACTACTAGAAAAGCAATTAGTGGTTTGAAAACTTTCAAACTTTTTCACCATCTAACATACACGAGGAACAGGTTCGCCATAGGGCACTTGAATAATCTTACGTCCTCCAATTGTTGTCCGCATCACGACTCTGGCCTTACCATCAAGGACTTTGCCAACAACTTTAGCATCACTTGTAGTCTTATGTTTAGAAAGGGCATCTAGAATGTCATTGCTTTTCTTCGAGTCTACACTCATCACAGCTGTGCCTTCACAGCTCATGTGAAGCGGATCAAGTCCCAATACATTGCACAAGGATTGGACTGCTGGACGGATGGGAATCTGATCTTCTTGAAGTTCAAATTCAACCTTAGACTTTGATGCAATCTCGTTTAAAGCCACGGCTGTACCGCCCCTTGTAGGGTCCTTCATTGCATGAATACCACCTACATCAAGACAATCGCGTATGGGTTCCCAGAGAGGTGCAACATCACTTATCAAATCGGTCTCGAACTTCAACCCTTCTCGATGTGCTAGCAGGGAGGTTCCATGATCACCAATTGGTCCAGTGAGAATTATGCTATCACCAATCCTAGCACCACTGTCACTGATTGGATCTTCAAGATAGGGTATTCCTATGCCTGTTGTTGACATCACAATTCCATCGAGGGTGCCTGGTGGCATGACCTTGGTATCGCCTGCAATCATTGCTACATCGAGGGGTTCAATGATACTATTGAGAGACCTGAGTATAGACTGCAAAGTAGCAATCTCAACACCTTCTTCGATAATCACAGTGTTCGTCATTGCAATAGGTTGAGCTCCCATGACAGCTAAATCGTTGATCGTACCACATGCAGCCAATACTCCTAGATCACCACCAGGAAACACGAGTGGATGTACTGTATGGGCATCGGTGCACACAATTAGATTGGCTCCTGCAGCTATAAGGGTGGCGCCATCATCCATTTCATCTAGACCAATGGTCCCAATCTTCCTTCGACCAAAAGAGGGGATTATAACGTCTTCCAGAAGACGCTGCATTATCTTGCCACCAGCTCCGTGTGCAGTCTCAATCTTTGGCATTTTCTTTCCTCTGACTTTACGGTATCTTAGAGCAAACCTCGGAAGTATTTGAAGAGGTCGTTCTAGACATGAAAAAGAAGTTAGCCACGAAGCAACATTTAAAACGAATCTGCAAGGAGCGTCATTGACCTAACCAAGAGGTAGTCAGAAATGGGCGTCTGGCATAGAAGATCAACACGAACATCCACTGGAGCTCGATTGAGAAAGTTAAGAAGTAAGAGAAAGCACCAGATGGGTCGCACTCCAACTGAAACCCTAATGGGCGAAGCAAAGAGGATGACGATCGACAGCAGAAGCAAAGCCAAGAAGACACCAGCCCTACGTCTCATTCAGGTAAATGTCACTGATCCAGCAAAGAATGTCACAACCCGTGCTGAAGTACAAGATGTTGAGAAAAATCCGGCGAATATGGATTATCAACGAAGGAAAGTAATCACACGTGGTACGATTATCAAGACATCAAAGGGTCGTGCTATGGTGACCAGCAGACCTGGTCAAGATGGCGTTCTTAATGCCATACTCATTTAAACGACTCATTTTTCGCCATTAGTTGTTGTTTCTATCCTGAAGCGGACTCTGAAACCTCAGCTTCGATGCTTGTTATCACGAAGTCTTTTCCACCTGTGATCTTAGTTGAACTACCTCCGCATTTTGGACACTTCATAGGTGCGAAAACAGCAATCTGATTGGGTAAGTTGGGGTCCATTTGTGATTCTCCCTGAAAATTACAGTCATTGCAGAGGAGTTGACCTTTAATCGTCTTGATTCGCAACTCAGCTCCTTCTAGAATAGAGTTTTTACTAGCAATTTCAAAATTGAATACTAGTTGCTCAGGCACGAGAAATGTGAATTCTCCTACTTCTACATTGACGATGGATACCTTTGTGGCTTTGTTGTTCTGTGCGGCTTCGAGCGCAGTATCAACAATGGAACAGGCTGCAGAGAATTCGTGCAAATAATGACACCGATGAAAGGTGGAATATAGACTTGTTAAGGCATTTCCGCTATAGTCAAAGGTTCAGACTCTTTATATGAATCAGTGTTCATTGAAAGAACATCCTGTAGAGATGTAAGAGGGAGTCGCTTTGTCAAAGACATCTAAAACATCAAAGAAAGGAACCACAACCAAGAAGAAGGCCACGGAGGGAAAGACGTCTGAAGGCAAACCAAAAGCAAAGAAAAAGACTGCCAAATCTCAAATCAAAGCAAAGACTCCTGCTATGAAGACTGTGCCAAAGAAAGCGCTCAGCAAGAAGACAAGTACAGTCAAACCGACACCTAAGAAGACTGAGAAAAAAACACCCGCACAGAAAGTTTCCAGTAAGATGAATCGTGAAATGGTGAATGAACTAGAGATTGATATTAAAAGTGAGGATGAACAGGTGTGCCTAGGGGCAATCGGGCGGCTAGGTAGTGTGAATCATCCCGATGCAACTCGCGTGTTGATTATGGCTCTAACAGATAAAAGATACATGGTGAGGATTCTCGCAGCGGCTCAATTGGGTGAACGGAAGGACAAGAAGTCAGTGGATGCCTTAGTTGCAACACTTAATGATGATTCGATTTTTGTCAGACAAACAGCCGCGGGAGCCCTAGAAAGCATTGGTGGTGCAAAGGCAAAGAAGGCAGTCATCAAAGCTGAAAAAGACGGTTTACTTCTGGATGAACTACCTGAAGGGAAAAGATTAGGTGATTGACTACAAAATACGGCTTGATTCGGTTCTAATGATGTGATGTATTCAAATGCATTCCGCTTATATTGAAAGATGTCAGGTAAATGTTAGTAGAGTAGACGGAGAACCACTATCTTGAACGATTCCTCTAAGGACGAGATTGCAAAAATTGAGATGGAAATCAAGGATCTTGACCTAGACTATATGCGTGGATTAGTGTCAGAAGAAGAGTACAATAGAAAGATGACTGACCTGAGGCAGCAATTGGAATATGCAGGAGGGTCAACTCAGGCGCTATCAGCGGTTCAAAGAATCCAGCCCTCGGAATTACAAGCTACTAAACTTCAGCCGCCGCTAATCGAGAGAAAAGCTACAGTCGATCCCGTCACAGCAGTGAAGAGAACTGTAGAGGGAATGAGAAGACTTGCCTTGGAGAGAATCGCACAAGAGGCAGGTGTATCCATAATGAATGTTACCAAGATTCTCAATGATCTTATTGATGGCAGGGAATTATCTGGAAGAATCGACCATGACAGAGGTGACTTCATCCTTGGAACCGGGAGTGGACCCCCACCAAAAACTATTGCAGTATGTCCATTTTGTAGGAATGATCTCAAGCGAATCGCTGTCAAGGGGGAAACCGTGACATGCACTATGTGCAGAGAATCGTTCATTATATCGTGATATATTCTAGGTGAGAGTAAATGGACTTCTTTCAGGCATGTCTGAAAGCAGATAATCGACAGGCTGTAAATGGTATCAAGAAGATGATTCCTTCTGCGCGACCATCTGCTATTTGGGCAGTCCTTATGCATGGCGCGGCATGGCATGAACAGCGAACATATGATACACCACATTCGACAATCTTGGTTAATTCAATTCATGGAATGATTAAGGACTTAGGTAGTCATTCCGGACTTGCCCCTGGTACTTCATCAGAGCTGGCTAGAATCCCGCTTGAAAATGATCGGAAGACGGAACTACAAGAGCTATTGATTGAACGCTTAGCACTTCATTTGGCAGATATTGATCATTGGAATCTAGAGAAAGGTCCAAGTTACAACGTCGGGAGGAGTATAGATTCCCCCGATAACGCAGTTCGAAAGCTAGAAAGTACCATACGACAAAAGAGTCTGGTCGGATCTTGGGAAGCATCAGTTATCCTAGCATCAAAAGAGGACCCTGTTAGGTTAAGGCGCGTTATTACGTCGCTTGCAGCAGAAGATCCTGATAGATTAGGACATGCATTCATCCTGCCTGTTTCCCTCATCACTGAATTACCAGGAGCTGAGTATACTAGACCACAGATTGTGTCTTTGTGGCACCTCATGGAATATCTTGTACGGAAAGTTCCCTCAAAAGCACCAGATGGTTTCACTCACGATGATAACCTATCAAAACTAGCGAAACCAACTGATCTGACCATTTATCGAAACATCTTCATTAACTCTGTCGCGAATTATGGAATTCTTGGACACAATACAATCTTTGCACAGAGAATTGTAGACGCTAACCAAAGGGGCCTTGTTACAAAAGAGATGACTCGTTGGCTTATTGACAGGTTGGAACAGAACATTGGTGGCAAAATGGCATCTGAGAATGAGCTGGTCTTTGATAAGATTCTGAAGAGAGATTCCGAGGCGGACTGGAGTCAGCATCCGGAGATAATTAGGCTCCCTCACACAAAGGACATTCAAGAATGGGTCAGCACGAGTGATGTTTCTGAAATGTGGAATGCAATGACTCATGAAAAGTCAAGTGAGTTTGAAAACAAAATTGCTGACTTTGATGGCGAGTGGTCACTCGTTCGGTGTTGTCAATACATTATGGCGACGCTTCTAAGCGAACCACGGGCTTCTCATGTGATGATATTCACCCATGCAGCATGGAACCTTGTAGATTATGGTCTGATACCTAGTGATTTAGTTACGCTTCAGGTTCACAGAATGCTTCGAAAGCATCTGAGTGAGTGGTGATTACACACTCATTTCATTTTATGAAAATAGAATGAGAAGGATAGACCCTCTCATAAGTTACTTTTCATCCCCCTTTCGGTAGGACTCAGCAAGTAGGTCAGGAATATATCGAACTTTCATCTCAGTATCTTTCATCATATCGTTGAGTTGGATTGTACAGAAGGGACATTCTGTAGTCACCATATCCGCACCTGTTGCTTCAATGTATTCCTTCCTTGTCAAGGCAATTTTCATAGATAACTCACGTTGGCCTGCACGAAGTCCACCACCTGCACCACAACAACGGTTCTTGTAGGGGTCATCGATGTATTCAACACCAGGAATCATCTTAAGCAGTTCTATTGGTTGATCAATAACACCCTGGCCTCTGCCAAGGTGGCATGGTTCATGATATGTGATTTTCAGCTTGATCTCGCCTTTTGGTGGAACTATATTTTCCTTACCAATGACATCCAATAGATACTCAGCCAAGTCATAGACCTTGAATTTGGGAGGTGTGCCACGTTCTTCCTCGATGAGAGGATAATGGTCTTCTCTAAGTGTCTTACCGCAACCAGCACATGCAACGACCACTGTATCAAAGTTGTACTTCTCCATGGCGGTTTCAAAGATTTCAGTTACCCTTCTTGCAGCTGCGTATGCGGTATTCAAATCTCCAGTTCGGAAGGCCGGACTTGCACAACACCATTGTTCCTTCGGAACGACTACATCGATATTATTGCGGTTTAAGACATCAATCAATGCCTTACCAGTGCTCTGCATCCGATAGTCAATGAGGCATCCTGTGAAGAAGGCAACTCGACCCCGGGGTTTGTCCACAAAGAACTCCTCTGTTTCAAGCTCAGACAGAAGTGGAGTGTCCTTCTCGGGAACAGCACGACCTGTAGTATTTACTGAATCAATGAAACCTTGTTGACCTTCAGCTAGTGGGTATCCTGCTTCGACCGCCTTTGCCCGCAGAAGTTCGACTGCAAGAGAAGGAATCTTGATTTTCTTGGGACATATGTCCTCGCACATCTTGCAGGTTGTGCAACTGTAGATTGCTTCATTCATTGCCATTGCAACACGGTCCTCGACATCTCGTGGATCGAGTTCCAGTCTGGCAAGCTGTCGGATGATCATAGGACCTGGATAGTCCCAAGTTTCATGTACAATGGGACAGTTCGACAGGCATGCATTACATTCGATGCATTTTCTGATTTCTCTGAGTTTCTCAATCTCCTCTGCATGGATGATTTCTGGATGCTGTGGTTGTTTGTCACGTGCAACATATGGACGAATTCGCCTGATGCGATAGGTCGTCTGGGCCATATCAGTGACTAAATCCTTGATGACTGGCATCTTATCTAGTGGTTCGAGAAAGAGGGCCTCTTCTGGATTTACTTTGGTTCGGCATGCAATTCGAGCGATTTTGTTGACCTTTACAGCACACGCGCCACACTGGCCGCCTCTGCACTCCCAACGGAACGCTAGACTTGAATCGAACTTGTCCTGAATATAGAGCAACGCATCCAGAACAGTCATTCCAGGTTCATATTCGACATCGAACTCTTGGAAGTATGGTGCGTCATCATTGTCTGGATTATATCGCTGCACGCTTGTTTTGAATGTCTTTGCCATCTTTTTGCCTCCTTATGGTGGAGTGATCTTGGTAATCACAAGTTCTTCCTTTCGCAGCTCCATCTTGCCGTCCTTACCTTTGCGGATGACGATATTGTAATAGCCCTTATCATTGGGGTCAGCATCAACACGGTAGTGAGCGCCTCTACTTCCCTTTCGCATCACCGCAGCTTCAGCGACCATTCTGGCTGTTGTGATCATGTGCACAAATTCTATTGCTTGGTGCCAGCCGGGATTGAAGCGTTTCACAGGAACATCAACTTTGATTTTAGGCACCACTTCTTTCTCTATTCGTCTGAGTTCTTTGACTGCATATTGCATCTCATCTTCTTTTCTGAAGATCTGGACCTTTGCCCACATAAGTTCGGTGAGCTCTTCACGAGCGTCTGCAGGAGAAACACCTTCCTTACGGTTGAGCATCGCTTCAAGTCTTTCAAACTCAGCCTTGATCTCCTCACGGTCCACACCCAGATGACTGGTTTCTTTAGCGTATTCTGCAGCTTTTTCGCCAGAGAGAGCGCCATATACTTGAGTGTCTGCAAGTGCGTTTCCACCAAGTCTGTTCCCACCATGGACACCTCCTGTGCATTCACCTGAAGCATAGAGTCCAGGAATATTGGTACCCGAGTTCTCGTCGATTTTAATGCCACCCATGAAATGATGGGCAGTGGGTGAAACTTGCATAGGTTCCTCGCGGATATCAACACCGGCATCCCCGAACTGCTCAATCATGCTCTCCAATCTAAATTCGATGATTGAACGGGGAAGGTGTGCGATACTTAGATAGACCCCTCCATCAGGAGAACCTCTTCCTTCTTTGACCTCTGTCATGATTGACCGTGCAACCTGGTCACGTCCAGCAAGCTCCATGACTTCTGGATAGTATCGGTTCATGAACCGCTCGCCTTTGTTGTTCAGAAGAATACCTCCCTCACCGCGAACAGCTTCTGTGACCAAGCGACCCTTGGCAGATTCAGGTTTGACCATTCCTGTAGGATGGAACTGAATCATTTCCATGTCAATCATCTCACAGCCAGCTTCATAGGCCATTCCATACCCATCGCCAACATCCAACTGTGCGTTACTGGTAACACTATAGATTCGACCAGCACCACCAGTGGCCATGACAACAGATTTTGCTCGGAAAACGAGATAGTCACCATATTTGAGGTCTACAGCACAGACACCAGAGATCTTACCATCTGTTGTCAAGAGTCTGGTGGCAAACACTTCGTCAAACACCCGCACGGATGACTTACGAATCGCCTCTGTAAGAGTGACCATTATCTCAGAACCTGTTCTGTCAGAAGCGTAGGCAGTTCTACGCCAGCTCTGTTTACCGAACGGTCGCTGTGCAATTTTACCCTCAGGGGTCCTATCGAAGACAGCACCCATGTCCTCCAGATCAAAGATTCTCTGCGGGGCATCTCTCACTAAAATCTCTGCAAGGTTCTGATTGTTCAGGTAGTTGCCACCAGTAATTGTGTCCTTGAAGTGGGTTTCAGGGTCATCATCTGGGTCTACATTACCCAGAGATACATTATAACCGCCCTCAGCCATGGCTGTATGAGCCTTACCGAGCAGCTCTTTGCTTAGCATGATAACGTCCAAGTTGTGATTTGATGCCTCAATTGCTGCACGACAGCCAGCGCCGCCAGCACCAACAACAAGAACGTCGCACATGATTGTCTTGTAGTCCAACTACAGTCCTCCAATGGAGAGCTCTCTCCGTGGTTAAGCCGTCGGGACTTACGCTGCTCTTTAAGAGTTACTATTGAAACGAAAAGGAAAGAGAGAGGCAGACCAAGGTCTGCCAGCTAATAGAATCACTCTTTGACTCCGATTTTTGCATAGACATCTGCCTTTCGACTGGCGACTAATTTGTCCATGTCATCATGCATGCTATTACCATGGGAGTCCATCGTGACAAGTAGGGGTCCAAACTCTTCAGCGGTGATTACCCAGAGTGCCTCAGGCATGCCAAGATCTTGCCATTCGTAACTTCTTACTTCTTTGAGGCCTTTCGCCGCTAGAGCACCGCAACCACCTGTGTAACTGCAGTAGACTGCTCCAACTTCTTTGAGCGCATCAAGGGTCTTCTTTCCCATTCCACCCTTGCCTACAATGATTCGAGCCTTGTACTTTCGGAGAAATTCGTCTTCGAACATCTCCAATCGGCCGCTTGTTGTGGGACCAGCTGAAACAATGACCCACTTACCATCCTTTTGCCAAGCTACGGGACCAACATGATAGACTACACTACCTTCAAAGTCCACAGGAGGTTTTTCGCCCTTCTCAAACATGTGGAGAGCTCGTTCATGTGCCTCATCACGTGCAGTATAGACATGCTCGCCAGTGACATATATCACATCACCAACCTTCAGTTTTCGAGCGTCTTCTTCTGAAATCGGGGTTGTGTAATGATATTCTACCATCTTAGTTACCCTCCATCGGATGTGTCAAGTATGTGACCTTCAGGTCTTTCGTGATTATTGCTGTACTTTGTCGCGCAGCCCAACATTGTACAGCTACACCTACCGGCAGGCTGGCGGGATGACGCATTGCGTAATCGACCTTCACACCGAGAACCGTGGTCTTTCCACCAAGGCCCATGGGTCCAATCCCAGTAGAATTGATGGCATCCATGAGCTCCTCTTCTATCTTGGCAACTTCTGGCTCCGGGTGTTTGTCGTTGAGAGGCCGCAGGAGTTGTTGTTTAGCAATCTTGATTGCAATATCTGATCCACCACCGATACCTACACCGATGATGTTGGGCGAACATGCTTTACCCATATAGGACAAAGCATTGTCTACTACAAGTTTCTTCACACCTGTTAAACCAACGCCAGGCTTGAGCATTCCCACAATACAGGCGTTTTCACTACCTCCACCTTTTGGAAATACAGTGATTTGTACAGAGTCACCATCTACAATCTCCCAGTTTATCCATGGAATCTTCACACCGGTGTTATCACCAGAGTTTCCTCCAACGATGGGATTGACTGCATTTGGTCTGATTGGAACCTCTTTGGTTGCCTTTCGGCTAGCTTGTGTGAGGGCTTCTTTGATATCACCCATGAACGGGAATTTAGCACCCGCTTTGACATAGAAAATCATGATTCCTGTATCTTGACACATTGGAACGCCTGTTTCAGCTATGTCTAGGTTTGTCAGAATAGCAGAGAGCTGGGTCTTTGCTGTTTCATCTGTTTCATTCTTAAAAGCAGCCTCAAGAGCTGCTTTAATGTCCGGAGGTAATTCAGTGACTGCTTTCTTCAACAAACGAAAGGTAGTATCATGAATTACTTGGTACGGGTCTTCCATTCGATCAGCTTCTGAACTGTGAATATGTGAGGTCCGCAGATACGTCCCAACACATAGAGCGCGAAAATCAATGGGTTCCTAATCTGTGTTACTATCAAGACCAAAGGCTATGACTATATACGAGCGTTTGCAGATTGAAAGATAGGAATGTGATGATTAATGGTTCTTGACCTTTCTTTTGCATCCATTGTGTCATTTGTTACCATCCTATCTCTTCTCTTAATCTATTCATTTCTGGATATCCGTGATAGAAAAGTAATGAACGAGGTTGTTGTTGAAGGGGGCGTTGTTGGTTGTATTGTTTTGATTCTTACCAGCCACTTTGCTTCCAACTTGGTTTTGCATCTGACCGCTCTGTTGTTAGTTATGCCATTATCATACATTCTGTTTAGATTTGGTTCAATTGGAGGGGCTGATGCCAAAGTCCTATTTGTTGTGGCGCTTATCAGTCCAGGAATTGAATTAGGAATTTGGAACCAGCCAATCTTGGAAGCCATCATTGGCCTGGGGGGAGAATTAATTGTTATGCTTCTAGGAGGCTATCTATATTGGAGAATCAAAAGGAATAGTGAGAATGTAACACCACCACTGTTGCCTTTTCTCCTAGTGGGGTTTCTGGCAATTCAAGTATTGGCATTGTTCTAGGTATTATTTGAGAATAAAATGATGCTAGAATTGACCCTTGAAGACAAGAATTCTCGTGATTCTCACAATCAAGAATCAGAGTGTTGCTATAATCTCAGGGGGAATCGAGAAAGCATACATCAGAGTCCACAGCACGACCCAAAGCATCAGGTAAGATACGAGAGAGTTTGTGATCATCTTCTGTGTTCCACCAAGGGTAACCAAGTCAATTTCTAATAGGTAAC
>Ga0315553_10002200_pt1 | contig 15774 bp, 7 predicted proteins | sample SalMarSW160140MG_FD_203099 | JGI IMG/M metagenome (GOLD analysis project Ga0315553, IMG submission 203099) | Salt marsh sediment microbial communities from the Plum Island Ecosystem LTER, Massachusetts, United States - Salt Marsh Sediment SW1601-40 ... | reverse complement strand
CGGGCGCGTACAGGGCGATCGCCGCCGCCAGCGGCGACGTGCCCCCCGGACCGTCCGCCACCGGGTTCCCGTTCAGCGTGGTGCTGCCCGCCACGTACTGCGTGTTCACCGGCACGTCGTCGCGGATTGCCGCGTCGGTCGCGTCGGCGGTCCCGACGTTCTTGACGGTGATCGTGTAGCGGAGCGTCTCGCCTGCGAGCAGCACGGTCGGGTCGCCCGTCACGTAGCTCGAGACCTTTTCCACCTGGAAGTCCGGCGCCGAGTCGATCAGGACCCGCGTCGGGTCCTCGTCTCCGTCCACCGCCGGGTCCGCCTGGCCGTTGACGCCCGGATCGTCGGAGAGGGCGAAGTCCACGCCGCCGACCCGCAACAGCGACTGGTTGGTGACATAGGTGCCCGCGTCGATCACGGGGACCAGCGTGATCTCGAACTCGATCAGCACGCTGTCGCCCAGGTTCGGGAGGTTCAGCCCGCGGACGTCGAGCACGCCCGTGCCCTTCGCGCCACCCGCGTCGTCGGTGCCGGTCGCGTCGGCTCCGGCGGGCAGCGTCGACACGATCCGCAGCGTCCCGGGCTGGAACAGGGCCGGGTCGTTCAGCGCGTCGAGCTCGTCGAGGATCGCGAAGTCGGCGAGCGGGACGGCACCTGTGTTCTCGATCCGCAGCCGATAGTGGAGCGTGTCGCCCGGCGTGGCGGTGAGCGCCGGATCCTGGCCGGTGTCCACGTCCATCACCGTCTTCTCGAACAGGTAGGCGGGCAGCGCGACGGTGGTGGTGTAGGCGTCCTCGTGGTCGAGGGTGCCCGGGGTGCCGTCGGTGACGGTGCGCGTGTAGGTCCGGCGGTCTCCCGCGGTGTCGGGGTCGGAGCCGTCGGTGCTGAACCACTCGGTGACGCCGGCAATGTTGGTCAGCGGGACGCCGTCCTGGCTGTCCGCGTCGAGGACGGTCTGGTAGCTCACGATCAGCCGCTGGTCGGGGCCGATCGCGCTCGCGGCGGACGTGAAGACGAGGGTCAGCTCGCAGTCGGGTCGGCCGCTCCAGGCGACCGTGTAGTCGCTGCCCGGGGTCAGCGCGGGGGCGAGGGGCGTGGTGCCGAGGGCGTCGAAGAGCTGTGCGGTGACCGCGGTGGGCGCGGCATCGCAGGTGCCGCCGTTGGCCGGGTCGGGGAGCCGGTCGAGGATCGTCGGGCTCCAGGCGGTGGAGCCGCCCTGGTTGTGGACGTTCAGGGTGAAGGTGGCGGGCGTCCCGACGGTCATCTGGCCCGGCCCGCTCTTCTCGAGCGTGAGGTCGGGCTCGACGATCGTCATCGCCGCCGAGGTGCCCGGCGCGCCGGCCTGCTCGCTGGCGGGGTCGCCATCGTTGAAGTTGTAGAGGTAGGAGGCCGTGTTGGTGAAGGAGACGCCGGCCTGGTTGGTGACCGTATCCTCCAGCACGACCCGGATCTCGAGGGTGATCTGCTCGCCGGCGGGGATCTCGATCCCGGCGCCCGTGTCCTCGATGATCAGGCTCGTCACCGTGCCCGAGTTCACCGGCGTCCAGGAGCCGGACCCCGAGACCTTGGTCACGTCGAGGAAGCGCAGGTTCACGCCCGTGGCGGCCAGGTCGTCGTAGATCCGCACGTCGTGGATCGGGAACGCGTAGGGGGTGTTCGGGATGGTGATCCGGTAGGTGAAGGCCTCGCCGATCGTCGCCGTCGGCTGGGTGATCTCCTTCAGCAGGGCGTCGGCCGGGGCGACCGGGTCGGTGGTGCCCGTGGCGACGGCGGGCCCGAAGCAGTAGTCGTCGGGCGGGGTGATCGTCGGGCAGCCGTTCCCCGTGCGCTCGTAGACGCTGGCGCCGGAGAGCGAGGTCCAGTCGACGAAGACGTTGTTCTCGATCACCATCGGGTTGAGCGGCGGCGTGACCACGCGCACCCGGTAGGTCAGGACCAGCGCCTGGCCCGCCGGGATGTCGAGGCTCTCGTCCCCGTTGTTCTTGCCCCAGACCAGCGGGCCCACCGGCGCACCCGCCGGCACGCCCACGAAGCCGGCGACGGGAGCTCCGCCGATCAGCGCCGTCGGGACGAAGCTGCCCTCAAGCTGGAGCTCCGGCGGCAGCGTGTCGACGACGTTCGTGTCCCAGGCGGTGGCGTTGCCGCCGTTGGTGATCGTGACCACGTACTGGAGCACGTCGTCGAAGGCGGCCGGATCTCCCGCGTTCTTTCCGGGCGTGACGTTGGTCAGCGCCTTGGTGGCGTTCAGGGAGGGCTCGGTCGCGACGATCGCCGCGGTGGCGTTGGTCTGCGCCTCCGTGGCATCGGTCTCGCCATTGGTGTAGTTCACCAGCGCCGAGTTCTGGAGCGTGTCGCCGACGTCGGTGACGAGATCGTTGTTGATGCGCGCGAAGTAGGTGATCCGGATCGTCGGGTCGATCGCCGAGGCCGCGAGGTCGTCCTCGGTATCGGTCACGACCTCGCCGATCGACCACACCGCGGCACCGCTGGTGCCGTCGGCCGGGACGGCGGTGAAGGCCGCCTCGCCAGGCGGCGCCCCGTTGATGCTCGCGATGCCCAGGAACTCGTAGCTGACGTCGAAGTCGGCGTTGCGCGTGAGCACGTAGCTCACCGCGCCGGAGTCGAGAGAGTCGGTGACCACCAGGTCGTGGGTCGTGCCCTCGGGCAGGGCGATCTCCACCTGGAAGCTCTTGTGGGCACCGATCTCGGGAGCCAGCGCCGGGTCGAGGTCGACCTTGCTCGTCACCAGCGGCGGCACGGCGAGCTGTGCGCTCGCCTCGGTCTCGTAGTCGTTCAGGGCGTCGCCGGCGTTCGGGAGCGCGCCGTTGCGCAGGCCCGTGGCGCTGCCGTCGGGGCCGATCTGACCGCTCGAGTTCAGGGCCGTGTCGGAGCCGGGCAGCGACGCCCAGGCCGCCTGGACCGTGTTCGCGAGGATCTGGAGCGGCTCCGCCTGGACGTCCACCTGCACGGCGAAGGAGAACTCGACCGTCTCGCCGGGCGCGATCGCGAAGTCCTCGTTCCAGACGAAGATCGGCTGCTCCGGGCCGAGGGTGGCGAGATCGGCCGTCGGGGGATTGGCGCCGGCGATGTCGCCCGCGTAGGAGAGGTTCACGGCGGACAGGTCGTCCAGCACCCGCAGGCCGTAGGCGGGCGCGGTGCCGGTGTTGGTCGCGGTGACGGTGACGCGCGGCAGGTCGCCGGCGTCCGCCTGGGCGACCGAGAAGGCCTTCGTCAGCGCGATCACCGGCTCGCGCACCACCACCGAGGCCTCCTCGATCGGCAGCACGACCGGATTCATCGCCTCGTCGATGTAGGTGACCTCGGTGACCGTGGCGGTGCCGCCGTTGCGGATCAGCGTGTTCTCCTGATTCGCGATCTCGTTGTTCACCCGCGCGATGAACTGCACCGAGAAGGAGAAGCGCGCCGCGCCGCCAGGCGCCTGGGTCACGATCTGGTTGCCGAAGTCCCACACCACTTCGTCGTCGGTGCAGGTCGGCACGAAGGTGCCGCCCGGGACGAAGCCGCCCGCCGAGTAGGGGGGCGCGTCGAGGTTCACGGCGGGCGCCTCGGAGCAGGACAGGCCCGGCGGTAGCTGGTCGCGGATCACGAAGCTGCGCAGCTGGGAGACCGGGATCATCGCGCTGATCTCGAACTCGAGCTCCTCGCCGACCGACACCGGCTGCGGGGACGTCGCCGAGAGCGGCGTGTTCGCCAGGCGCGTGATCGCCTTCGGGCTCACTTCCACCGGGATGATCCGGATCGCGGCATCCGCCGGCTCCGACACGTACTGGCGGGCACCGCCCAGCTCGCCGTTGGCGCCCTGGGGCGCGGTCTGGCCGCCCGAGGGACCTTCGAGGCTGTCGTAGGTGGCGGTGGCCGTGTTGGTGAGCAGCTGGAGTGGGGCGACGTCGTCGTCGGGATCGACGCGGTAGTAGAAGACGACGCTGTCGCCCGCGTCGATCCGCTGGAGGGCGGTGCTGTGGGTGTAGGAGGCGATGATCTGGGCCGGCGTGCCGTTCAGCACGACGTTGTCCGTGATCACGCCCTCGCCGGCGACGTCGCCGGCGTCGACCAGCGCGTCGCCGTCGTTGTCGAGGACGTCGCCGGTCAGCGGATCGACGAAGAGCTGGTCGCCCGGGTCGGTGTCGGTGGTGACCGTCACGTCGTAGGCGGGAGCCCGCGTCACGCCGCTGCTGGCCGCCTCGTTGGCCACGGTCAGGCGGTAGATGTAGGTGTCGAAGGCGTCGCCGTCGTCGGCCAGGGGAACGAAGTTGCTGCACGAGGGCCCGACGCCGTACAGCGTCTCGTTGCAGACCTCCTGGGTCACGGTCAGCAGCGGCTCGGTGACCGTGAGATCGACGCGCCGGTGCACCTCGCGCGGGAAGCCCACCGTGTTGGGGCCCAGGTTGTAGAGCTCCTCCAGGTTCGTCTCGGTGTTGAAGAAGATGGCCTCGAAGGTCGAGGTGAGGATGTCGGTGCTGATGTTGGCGTGCTGATTCGGGTCGGCGCGGGTGTCGATCGGGTCGTTCAGCAGGCGACTGGTGTAGTCGGCCCGGAACCAGTGGTCCTTCTCGGTGATGCGCTCGGCCGGAACCACCGTGTTGAAGGTCCAGTCGAAGGGCGCGTCGCCGAGCACCGGGGGCGGAGGATTGAGCGAGACGCCCTGGATCGCCGAAGTGCTCTGGAGCAGCGGGTCCGTCGACGAGATGTAGCCCTGGCCGTCCGGGTTCTGGTCGACGACCTGGATGTTCTGCACCGCGATGTAGAGGAAGCCGGGCGTCTGGAAGCCGAACCAGCCGCCCGACTCGACGTGGAAGCTGCACTCCTCGCCGATCTCCACCTGGTCGTCCGGGGTCCCGGGCGGCGGGTTGTTCTCGGTGCAGGTGCCGAGCTGCTGCTTGAAGAGGTTGTAGCCGATCACGCGCGCGCGGATGCCGTCGATCGTGTAGTCGTTGGCGGGGTCGGTGACGCCGTCGGGACGCGGCGTCGGCGCCGGGAACCACAGCGGATCGCCGTTGCTCAGGGTGATCTGCCCGGTCACGTCGGCGCGGAAGGTGAGGTCGTCGTCGAAGCTGGCCGCCGTATTCTTGACTACCTGGAAGTTCAGGAGCTCGGTCTCACCGGGGCTGATCACGCCCCGGTCGCACTGGTAGACCGAGGCCGTGGATGGGAGGTCCACCGGGATCTGCCAGACGGTGAGCGCGGGCGGATTGCTTGTGGGCGTGCAGCCCGCGGGCGCCGTCTGCACGACCATCGCCTCGCCGAAGGTGACGTAGGCGTAGTAGTCGTCGGCGTCGTGGCCGCCGTTGTTGGTGAGGGCCACGGTCAGGGGCAGTGGATCGCCCGTGTTGGTGAGGATGAAGATCAGCTCGCTGCCGACGATGTCGACGTCGAGGTCCTCGGGGTTCGCCGTGTCGTTCTCGGTGACGGATGTGGTGTGGTCGTTGGTCCCGTTGGCGTCGCAGAGCTCGTTGAACACCAGGGTGGCCTGGCTGCTCACCGGGAAGCTCTGGGTGGGATCGGTGTCCGGCGGGTCGCTGTTCGGCGCCTCCTCGCGCACGTCGAGATTGGCGACCTTGTCGTAGTAGGTCGGGTCGATCAGCACGACGCGGAAGATCACGTCGACCTCGTCCCCGTGGCGGATCATGTTGGACACCGGGACGCCGCCGATGGTCTGGGACGTCGTGCTGGTGAGCCGGAAGTCGAGGTTCGTGTTGGCGAGGTACGCCGCCTCGGGTGTAGCGGCGTTGTAGGGGAAGGTGCCCGGCTGGGGGTTCATCCACTGCAGGGTGTTGACCAGCCCGTTGTAGGTGTTGCCGTAGGCCGGTAAGACCTGGAGCTGGGGCGCGAAGGTGGTATCGACGACGTACTGGGACGGCAGGACGGAGTTCAGGTCGAAGCCGCCGTCGCGCTGGACCGTGCCGCCGGTGAGGTTGCGGATCCGGATCCGCACGGTGCCCTTCGAGCCCATCGGCTGGGAGGTGTTGGTGCCGGTCAGGAACACGTCCAGGTCGAGGCCGTTCGGGTCGGAGAGGGTGGAGAGCAGCGCGCTGTCTCCGGGAGTCCCGCCCGTCGAGGGCGAGCTGATCCCGCCGGGCGGCGGCTCGGACTGGCAGCCCCACTGGACGTCGGACACCGTGTTCACCCGGTTCTCGCAGGAGCTGGTGATCTTGCCGACCAGGTAGAAGTTCCGGGCGCCGCCGGGGCCCGCGACGATGAACGGGTTGGCGCCGTTGCCGAAGGCCGCGGCCACGTCGAAGTTGTTGATCGTGGTGGTGGTTCCGCCCAGGGCGACGCAGCGGGCGGGGGGCGTGCCGTTGGCGGCAGCGGTCGCGTCGGCGTTGCTGTCGCAGACGTAGTTGATGTCGAAGTTGCCGGGGACGATCGAGTCGTCGAAGCGGAAGTCCTGGAGCGGGGCATTGCCGTCGTTCAGCACGCGAATGCGCCAGATCACGTCGTCGTTCTCGTGGCCGTAGACCGGGTCCGACCACCGTCCGTTGCCCTGGCCCGCGTCGACGTTGCGGCCCTGCTTGATGATCCGCGGCTCCGGCTCGCGCAGCGGGAGGACGTCGTTGCCGGTCGAGGTGCTGTAGCGGTCTCCCGGCGCGCACTCGGGCGTGAGCTCGACGGAGGCGGCGATCGTGCGGTTTGCGGTGACCAGGCCCTCTTCGGTGAGGGGTGGAGACGCGCGCTCGACCTGGAACTGGATCACCAGCTGGGCGCGGTTTCCGTTTCCGGGCGGATCCTCGGGCAGCACGAAGGAGGGATCGAGCGTCCAGCTGAGGACACTGCCGGTGGCGCCGCTGACCACGGGCTCGACGACCGGCGGCGGGGCGACGTTGTTGCCGGTGAAGGTGGTCGTCCCGGGCACGTAGGTGAGGCCCGAGGCCTGGAGGTTCTCGGTGACGACGAGGCCCGAGAAGTCTCCCGCGCCGACCTGGAATCCGAGCGGATTCTCGATGACGATGCGGACGGTGCCCGTGTTGCACAGCTCGCAGAAGCTGACGCTCAGGTCGTGGTCGATCAGGTCCGCCGTGCCGAGCTGGGCGGGACAGGTGGCGGGGACCTGGGCTGCGGCCCGCTCGGCCGGGAGCCAACACGCGAGCAGCGCGAGCAGGGCGACGCCGATCGCGTCGAGCCGCCTGCTCGTCTTCCTCGCTCTGTCTCGCTGTCGCCGGTTCATCCTGCCTCGTTCCACCGTTCGGGGCGATCGCAAATGCCAGTGGTGAAACGAGGCAGCCCGGGTCTGGGCTGGCTGGATTCTGGCGGTCCCGCTGTCGTAGGCCCGAAGGTCCTGTAGACCGGTGACTTTGCGTCGCCACCTTTCGGTGGGTTTGCCTTTTTCGGAATCGCTCTTTGGGTTCGGTCGGCTCGCCGATCGAGCCGATTCTGTTAGTGGGTGTCGTCTCCTGGTGTCGTGGAACGGTTTCCCCTGCGCGCGACCTCGATCAGGTCGCCGGCAGGAAGTCGATGGGGTAGAGGATGGTCACGGGCGAAATGCCCTCCTTCGCACCGAAGTCGAAGGTCCCGACCCGCGCCACGACCTGCGCCGCAAGATCCGGCGCGTTCATGTCGGTGGACTGCACGGCGCACAGGGAGACGCTGCCGTCGGGCTCGATCCGCAGACGCAGCACCATCTGTCCGCGCAGTGTCGGGTCGCGGCGCAGCTCCCGGTTGTAGAGGCGATAGAGCGCCGCCTTGTGGCGGTCGAAGACGATCTGGATCTCTTCGTCGGTGCGCCCCATGCTGGGACCGCCGGCGAGGGGGCGATCCTCTCCGGCGACGCCGCCGATCGAGCTGGTCGCCCGCGCCACCTGGACGCCCTCGATGCCGTCGCCGCCGCTGCCCGTGTCGCGGCTCAGCGAGGCGAGGTTGATGCCGCCGCTCGAGCCCGGCGTCTGGGACGTCACCATCGAGCGCTCGGGCAGGCCGCTCACGGCCTCGCCCGGATTGCTGATGCGCGCCGCCGAGCCGAGCCGGGCCGAGGCCGTGCTCGCGGCGAGACCCGAGAACTTCTCGCGGAAGGCGAGGATGCCCTTCGACGCCGCCTTCTTCGTCTTGGTCTGGGTCTTCGCCGGCTGCTGCGCCACCTCGGTCGCGTTCTCGGGCTTGGTCTCCTCGGGTTTCGTCTCCTGCACGGGCGGGGGCGGAGGCGGAAGCGGTCGCTCCTCGCGGATCAGCCGCGTCAGCCGCTCGGGCACGTCGATCGGCTCGCCGCGCTCGGGGATCGGCAGCGGAATCAGAGGGATCACCAGGCCCAGGAGCAGCGAGAGCAGCATCGCGGCCGCCAGCGACTTGCGCAGTCGCTCCTTCTCCTCTTCGAGGGAGGTCCAGGGCATGACCAGCGCGCGCTCGGCGAACTCGACGTTCCGCTCCACGATCCACTCGAGCTTGCGCTCCTCCTCGCGCTGCTGGGCCTCGAAGAGTTCCTCCTCGAGCCACTCGGTGGCCTCCTCCTGGCGCTGGACTTCCTCGAAGGCGGCCTGGCGCCGTTCTTCGATCTCGGAGAGGCGCTTCTCGAACAGGTCGACTCTTCCGCGCACCGCGCGCAGGAGCTCCATTCCGCGAGCGCCTTCGGCCGGATCGCCCCAGAAGAGATGGGAGGCGTCCATCCCATCGAGCTCTTCCAGCCCGGCGCACACCTCGTGGAGCAGCCGGTACTGCTTCCGCTCGGTAGCAAGCTCCTCGAGCTCGCCGTCGATCGAGCGCAGGTTCCGGACCAGGCCGTCGAGCCTCTCCCGGGCGCGAGCGAGCTGGGCGAGCAGTGTCTGTTCTTCGCGGGAAGCCACAGCGTTCATGGGTCACCTAGGTCCGAGCCATCTCGGTCGCCTTCTGCAGCACGGCGAGCGAGATGCGTCCGTATCCCCGGCTGGTGCAGGTCGACATCACCTTCTTGATCACGGCGAAGGGCACCGACCGGTCCGCGAGGATCGTCACTTCCTGACTCTCGGCGACGATCTTCGTGTTGAAGCCGATCACGTTGGCGCTCAGATCCGTCAAGCGCTCTCCGATCGCAGCGATGTTCTGCGTCGGCGAAGCCAGGATGTCCGCCACTCGGACGACGGACTCTCCCTGGACGGTGACCTCCTCGGGGCTGATGAAGATCACGACCGTCTCGCGCGGCTTCTCCTCCACCACCGAGTCGGGCAGCGTGATCTGCTTCGGCGTCTGAAGCACCTCGGTGGAGGCCGAGTTGACGAGCAGGAAGAACACCAGAATCGTGAACACGTCCATCAGGGAGGTGAGGGGGATCTTCTCCGCCTTCACCCGGTTGCGCGACATCCGCTTGATACGGCGTGAGCTCTTCACGGTGCGTCTCCGATGGCGATGTCGGTGAACAGGGCCACCCGGGTGGGCTCCTCGCCTTCGGCTCCCGGCAGGTCCACGCTGCGCACGACGTCCATCACGTGGATCAGGTGGTCGTACTCGATGTCCGGCTCCAGCAGCACCGACGCGTCGTCCTTCTCCGGGTGGTCGCGCTTGAGCGACATCACGAGCTCGGAGAGCTTCGCGAGGTCGTACTCGCCCTCCACCTTGGGGAGCGTCGCGATCACCGCGCTGCCGTTCGTGATCTCGAGCCCCGCGTCGCGCACGATCACCTCGACCCGAAACTCGGCGGTCTTGGGCGCGCTGCCCCCCGCCGAGCTGGGCAGGCTCAGCTCGACGATCGTGATGCGCGAGAACACCGCCGTGATCAGCAGGAACGGGACCAGCACCACCATCAGGTTCAGGAAGGTGGTCATGTCCGGTTCCATCGGATCGCCGGTTCGGCGCCGGTAGTGGTGTTGCCGAGCCATGTCGCTAGGCCGCCTCGGCCTGGCGCTTCGCCCGAGCCGCGATCACGTTCAGCGCCTTCACCGAGGCCATCTCCAGGCTGTCCACGATCTCGCCGGTCTTGGCGGTGAGGATCGTGTTGCTGATCAGCAGCGGGATCGCCACCATCAAGCCGAAGGCCGTGGTGTTCATGGCGACCGAGATGCTCGCCGAGAGCAGGTCGGCCTTCTCCGCCGGATTGGCGTTGGCCACGGCGGTGAACGCCTGGATCAGGCCCATGATCGTTCCCAGCAGCCCGAGCAGCGTCGCGATGCTCGAGGCGAGCGCGACGTAGGGCGTGCGCTTCTCGAGCTGGGGGATGATCTCCATCATCTCCTCCTCCATCGCGATCTCGATGTCCTCGCGACGGCGCACGGCGCCCTGTCGGGCCAGGCCCGTGCCCAGCAGCTTGGAGATCGTCGAGTCGTCCTCGCTCGTCAGCTCGCGCGCCTTGTCGAAATCGCCCTCGACCAGGGCCGGCTGCACCTTGCTCCACACGCTCTGGTTCTTCGCCCGGACCAGGGTGAGCGTGATGTACCGTTCCACCGCGATCGCGGCGCCTACCGCGAACACGATCAGAATCGGGTACATGAACGGACCCCCGGTAGCGAAGAACGCCACCATCGAATAGAAGAAACCCATCACCCAATCCTCCTGAACTCTGAACTCCGAACTCCCGAACGGATTTTCTGTCGTCGATGCTCGGTCACTCCGAGCCTGAAACTCCCGATCCCTCGCGGATCTCGTAGTACTCGAGCTCCCGCGCGAACACGTCCCGATCCACCGGCCGGCGTCCGTCGTCGAGGGCCCGCGAAACGTCGAGCGTGTCGCCGAGCTGTGAGGTCTTCCAAGGGACGATCACCAGCGACTTCGGGGCCTCGTCGTTTCCGACGATCGACATGCCCGAGAGCCGCTTGTCGCCTTCCTTCGGCGGCTCTTCGCCGAGGGCGTTCGCGCTCCAAAGGAGCAGGGCGGCGCAGCACAGCAGGATGCGGAGCATGGCCTGGCTACCTCCCCGTCCGCGCGCGGAGGTCGGCGACCCACATGGCGGCCTTCTCGTCGCCGGGCACCGCCTGCAGGTAGCGCTCGTAGTTCTCGAGCGCGCAGGCGGCGTCGGCGAGGTAGAGGTCGCAGAGGATCGCGAGGTTGCGCCGCGCGAAGTGGAACTCGGGGTAGGCCGCGAGCGCCTGCTCGTAGCTCTGGCGGGCCTCGGCGAAGCGACCCATCCGGCGCTGGACGATGCCCAGCTCGTTGAGCGCGGCCGGGTGGCGGGGGTTGTGGGAGAGCGCCTTCTGGAGGCTCGCCTCGGCGCTCTCGAGCTGTCCGTCGCGCGCGTAGGCGATGCCCAGGTCGATGTGGGCGGTCGTGAGCTGCGGCGCCGCCTCGACCACCTTTTCGAGCAGCGCGATCCCCTCCGCGTAGCTCTCCTGCTCGAGCAGGCTCAGGGCACGCTCGAAGTCGGCGCGCACCGAGCCGCTCACCCGGACGTCCTCGGTGATCGTGAAGCCGCTCGCGTCGCGCACCTCGGTCGGCTCGGGAGGCGCCGTTGCAGGGCCCGCGCAGGCCCAGCCGATCGCCGCCGCGAGAGCGAGCGCGCACGCCCGGGTCGGAATCGGATGGCGGTGGAGGTTTCGCATCGCTCACATCCCCGCCATGGCGTCGTCCGGCTCGGCCTGGTCCGCCGGAGCGGCCTGGTCGGCCGGAACGGGCTGCGCCGGCTCGGCCTGGTCCACCGGCTCGGCCGGACCCGCCGCGGCCGGCTCGATGGGCTCCGCGCCCTCGGCGACCGCCGCCGGCTCCGCCTCCTGCACTCCTGCGACCGGCTCTGCCGGCTCCGCGTCCTGCGCCTCCGCGATCGGCTCCGCGGGCTCGACGGCGGCGGGCTCGATCGGCTGCGTGCTCTCCGTCTCCGCGACCGGCTCTGCCGGCTCTGCGTCCTGCGCCTCCGCGACGGGCTCGGTGGGCTCGATCGCGGCGGGCTCGATCGGCTGTGCGTCGTCCACCTCGGCGACCGGCTCCGCCGGCTCGACCGCGGCGGGCTGCGCCGGCTCCACGCCCGGTGCCTGCGCGATCGGCGCGGGTGCGGCGGCGGGCGCCTGGGGCGCCCGATAGGCGTACTCGTCGATCGAGGCGATCCAGCCGCTGCTGGCCTCGCTCTTCGCATAACGCCCCGGCATCAGAACACCGAGCCGGGCGAGACTCTTCTCGATCCACGGGTTGTAGACGCCCGAGGCCAGGAGCTCGAGGTTCTTCTCGTGCACCTCGATCGCGCGCTCCTCGAAGGGGAAGGCCTCCTCCTCGAGGGCGAGGTCGTAGTCCTGGAGCTCGGCGGGGCCGAGGTCGGTGGGGCGCTCCGAGTGCATCAGAGCCTGGCTGAAGTCGAAGAAGATCTCGGCCATGTAGAAGGTGGCCGCCGCCGTGACCTCGCCCTGCTCGTAGTCGACCAGATGCCCGAAGGCTTCGAGCGCCGCGTTCATGCGCCGCTGCTTCTCCTGGAGATTGCGCTCGAAGGGCTGCACCAGCTCGACCTCGCCGAAGCGTCGGTACAGCACCTCGGCGAGCGCCAGCGCCGAGCGGGCTGCGAGATAGTGGACGCGCGGCGTGCGATCGCCGCCCGCGGAGTCGTCGAGCGCCACGATCCGGCGCAGCTGCTCGCGCTGGTGCGCTTCGTCTCCCGCGGCGTCGTACATGCCGGCGATCTTGAAGCGCGTCTCCACCGCGGTCTCGAGCGGGTCCGGGAAGGCGTTCACGTAGCGGAGGTAGACCTCCAGGGCGGGGTCCTGGCCGCCGGCCTTCTCGTACAAGTCGCCGGCCTCGAGCAGCGCCTCTCGGCTCAGCTCGGAGTCGTCGGACTCGCTGGCCACGCGCTCGTACTCGGCGGCGGCGCGGGAGAGGTCTCCCTCCTTGCGATACACGAAGGCGATCTGCTGGGTGGCCTTCTCGTGAAGCTCGTGATCGGGATGGTCCCGGCGGAAGGTCTCGAGCACCGTGGCGGCGCCCGCCCAGTCCTCGAGCTTGATCAGCGCCGCGCCGGCGTCGTACTCGGCGATCGGACGGATCTTGGAGGTGGGAGCCACCTCGGCGACGCGCAGGAAGTGGTCGGCGGCGGCGCGGTAGTCCCCGGCCTCGTTGGCCTGGTCGCCCTGCTCGTAGATCGCTGCGGCCAGGTTGTCGACGATGCCCTGGCGGGACTCGTCCTCGGTGGACGTCATCTCGAGCACGCGCGCATAGGCGTGTTCGGCCTCTGGGAAGCTCTTCGTGTCGAAGGAGGCGTGAGCGACCACCAGCCAGGCGGAGCGCCGGATCGCGGGCTCGGCGTCCGGATAGTCGTCGATCAGGCGCCGGCCCGTGGCGATCGCCCGGGCGTATTCCTTCATGTCGTAGAGGTCGTCGGTGGCGGCACCCAGCACGGCGGCGGCGTGCTCGTGGGCCGGGAAGGCGTCGACGAAGCGCAGCGTGCTCGCCACCGCCTCCTTGCGGACGGCCTCCTGCTCGGCGCCCTGGACTCGCTTCTCGTGCTCCCGGTGGGCGTAGATCGCCGCGTAGCCGGCGGCGGCCGCCTTCTCGTGCTGGGGATAGTCGTAGGCCGTGCTCTCGTACTCGCGGGCCGCCTCGCCGAAGTCCTCGTGCTCGAGCAGCAGATCGGCGAGTCGGTAGTGCACGCTCGGTGCCTCTCCGTCCTCGGGGAAGGAAGCGAGATAGGCGCGGTACCAGCGCTGCGCCTCGGCGAAGTTCGCGGGCTTCTCCTCGGCGAGCTCGGGGTTCTGGAACAGCGCGTGGTAGTGGCTCGCCAGGTCCTGGAGGTTGGCCTTCAGGTAGGCGAGGACCTCGGGGGCATCGGCGATCGCGAAGTGCTTCCAGTATTCGGAGTCGAGGCCGTAGCTGGCGGCGAACTCCTTCTTCGACTCGAGCACCAGCTTTGGGAAGCCGCCCTTCTCGAAGATCTCCACCACGCGCATGCTGAAGTGGGGAGAGGAGCGGTGCAGCGGGTTGAGGCGCACGAAGGCCTTGTAGGACGCGGCCGCGTCGGCGTAGCGGAGCTTCTCGAGGTAGAACTCGCCGAGGTGGCTGTAGATGCGGTCCTCGTAGCCGCGGTGGCCGTTGTCGGCGAAGTACTGCTCCACCACCTCGGGACCGCCGAGGCTGGAGAAGCTGAGGCTGATCACGCGGAAGGTGTCTGCGACGCGCCGCTCGGAGTCCTCGTCCTCCTGCTGGTCGAAGTCGTACCCGTTCGCGACCTTGTAATCGAGCAGTGCGATGTACTCGTGCAGCGCCTCCTCGTGCATCTCCTGCTTGTAGAAGGTCCAGCCGAGCTTGTAGAGGGCCAGCTCGTAGTACTCGGAGCCCGGCCCCATCGCGGTGATCGCCTGATAGGACCCTTCGGCGTCGAGATACTTCTTGCGCGTGAAGAAGTACTCCGCCCGCCGAAACTGCACCTCGTCGAGGTGCCGGGAGTGCGGGTACTCTGCGATCAGCTGCTCCATCACGGCGATCGCTTCATCGACGCGCCCCAGCTCGTCGAAAGCGCGCGACTTCTGGTAGAGCACCTGATCGTTGAACGGATAGTCCGGGTAGGTGGCGAGGATCTTGTCGTAGAGCGCGATCGCCTCCAGCGGTCCGTTGGGCGCGGCCGTCTTCCCGCCGGGCAGCGCGAGGTCGGCCTCGGGCTGGGACGCCGCGATCGGTCCGGCACCCGCGGCACGTCGCTCGAAATCCGCCTCGGATTCGGAGTGATCGGCGATGCCCGAGGCCGCGGGCCGCTCTGCGTCCCCGCTCGGAGCGGTGGACTGGGCAGAGGTCTTCTCGGGCGCGGGTAGCTCCACGAGCTCGCCGTCGCCCAGGATCCCGTATTCCTTCTCCAGCTTCAGATCCGCCAGGCGCCGCATCGCCTCGGGCGTGAGCGCGGACTCGGGCGCCTCCTCGAGGAACTTCCGGTAGCCCTGCATGGCCTGGTCGAGACCGTTCTCGATCCGCACCTCGTTCACGTCGGGCTCCACGTCACGCAGCTCCGCGAGGGTGTGCCGGTCGCGGCCGTGCGCGCAGGCGAGGGCGAGCGCCGGGGCGAGGAGCAGGGCTGCGCGGGTCTTCCACATCGTCCCCCCGTCCTCACTGCGCCTGGGCCTGCGCCTTCGCCGCGCGGTCGTAGCTGTCGGCGAAGGCGAAGCGCGCCTGGTTCTGGTGGGCCACGAGGGTCTCGCGGCGCTGCTCGAGCTCGTTCAGCGCCACGACCTCCAACAGGTGGCCCTGACGGGTCATCACGGTCTCGATGCGCTGGAGCGCGTCGGCCACGCGCGAGCGAAGCCCCTCGATCGGGCCTTCGTATCCGACATAGCTGTGCGTCGCGGCCTGGCGCGTGCGCACGAAGGACTCGTAGCGGTCCTTCAGCAGGGCCACGTCTTCGTCGAGCTCGCGCAGGTGCTTGTGCGTGTCGGTCAGCCGCTGGTGGTAGTTCGTCTCGAGGCTCCAGGTGATCGCACCCTTGAGGCGCCGGAGGCGCAGCGCCCCATCCTCCGCTGCCGGCCCGCTCGTCCCTTCGAGCTGCTGCTCGAGCTCCGCGATCTCCGCCGAGAAGCGCTGCTCGTCGGCGGTCGCCAGCAGGTCGGGGCGCGGGGCGATCAGTATGTGCTGGAGACGCCGGTCGAGGGAGTCGCGCTGCTGGAGACGCAGCCGCATCTGGGCGTCGAGCTTCCGAAACTGGCTGTCGATCTCGGGCAGCAGCGGCTCGTAGTAGGCGCGGCGCAGCGCGATCATGTCCTCGAAGGCGTCGAAGCTCCGCTGCCATTCGACCAGCTTCTTGCGCAGGTCCTCGAGATCCAGGTAGTTCTGGAGCCCGGTCTGGAAGTCGTGGGAGGCCATCAAGGAGATCAGGTAGAAGGTCTCCGGGGCGTCGGGGAGACTGCGCAGCCGGATCACCCAGTCCTTGTCCAGCCGGATCTCCTCGCGGACCAGGTCCTTCAGGAACTCGCCCTG
>Ga0315553_10002199_pt1 | contig 15785 bp, 13 predicted proteins | sample SalMarSW160140MG_FD_203099 | JGI IMG/M metagenome (GOLD analysis project Ga0315553, IMG submission 203099) | Salt marsh sediment microbial communities from the Plum Island Ecosystem LTER, Massachusetts, United States - Salt Marsh Sediment SW1601-40 ... | reverse complement strand
TTCGCGAAGACAAATTCAAGTGCTCATCACAGGCCCATGTTTGCATGGAGACCCACGATGCCGTGGCCAGTTTCGACCATGGCGGCAAGCTCACGGTGTGGACTTCAACGCAGTCTTCTTACTACATCCAGAGATTGCTGGCTGACATCCTGGACTTGAGAGAGGGCGATATAAGGGTGATCAAGCCGCCCACCGGAGGCGGCTTCGGTAGCAAGTTCGAGCTAGATTCGGCCCAATTCTGTGCCGTTGTGCTGTCCATGAAGTTGCGTCAGCCGGTGAAGATAGTGCTCTCCCGGGAAGAGGAGTTCACCGCCACCAAGCGGCGAACGCCGATGTACTACTATCTTAGACTCGGCGCCAAGAAAGATGGCACTCTCCTGGCGAAAGAAGTCCGAGTGATCACCGAGGGCGGAGCCTACACCGCCATGGGAGCTACCGCACTTTACCTTACCGGCTTCTTCTCGTCATTCCCCTACAAGTATCCCAATTACAGGTATGATGGCTATCGGGTTTATACCAACACAGCACCGTCGTCAGCCATGCGCGGCTTCGGCGCCCCGCAGTCAACATTCACTGGGGAATCCCAATTGGATATGCTAGCTCACGACCTGGGAATAGACCCCATTGAAATCAGGCGCAAGAACGGGATGACCCCTGACTATGAGGTTCCCGGGCAGGCCTTCATCCAGAGTTGCGGGCTGCACGAGTGCCTAGATTCTATCGACGAATACATCAAGAAGCGGGGTGAGCTACCCCCTAACCATGGAATAGGCGTAGCCGCCTACGGATTCATGTCCGGTGGTATCTTCAACTGGTTCGATACACCTTATGCTTTCTCAGCGGCTTTGGTCAGGGTGAATATCGATGGCAAAGTAGACTTGTTCACTGGGGCCTGTGACATTGGCCAGGGCTCTGATACAACACTGAGCATGATCTGTGCTGAGGAGCTGGGAGTACGCCTTGAGGACATTAGGATACATGCCAGTGATACCGATATCTGTCCTGCTGACCTCGGTGCCTGGGGCAGCCGGGAAACGCTGATGAACGGGAACGCCGTCAAGATGGCGGCAGCAGACGCCAAGAGTCAAATCCTGGAGTACGCCGCCGCGAAGATGGGCGCCAACATCGTCTATGACCTGGACATCAAAGACCAATGGGTGCATCTGGTCGACCGTCCAGAAAGGGGCGTCTCCTACTTCGACATGGTCAAGGAGGCGATCAGGGGTAGAGATGGCGAGGTGATCATCGGCCGGGGGCACTATACTCCCCACCGCAAGGGTATGATATCTCCCGCCTACAGCTTTGGTGTCCAGGCTGTCGAGGTGGAAGTGGATCCTGAAACTGGGAAATACGGTCTGACGAATGTAACCACCGCCCACGAGAGCGGCACGGTTATCAACCCCGTAGGCATCGAAGGGCAACTGGAGGGGGCCATCATGATGGCCGGAGGCTATGGCTTCTGTGAAGACCAGCCTATGGACGGAGGCAACATACTCAATCCGTCGATAGCCGACTATAAGCTTATCCGCTCCTTAGATATGCCGGAGACCGAGATCTTGGAGATTGACACCTATGAGCCCGAAGGACCGTTCGGTGCCAAGGAAGCTGGGGAAGGACTGACCAATCCCACTGCCGGGGCCATAGGCAATGCCGTATACGATGCGGTGGGTGTGAGAGTAACCGACTTGCCCATAACCCCAGAGAAGGTTTTCAGAGCCCTGAGGGATAAGGAGAAGCAAAGCAAGCAGTCCTGAGCAATGGATCACTGCGAATTGGGAGGTTGCCCGTGAGCTATCACTGCCCGGTATGCAAGAAAGTGTCGAGCACTGCTATGGATTTGGCTCGACACATGATCGGGAGGGGAGACAAGGTCCATAGAGACTGGATCAAAGATAAGGGTTTCAAGTACTCAGAGTTGCTCACCATGCAGTTCCAGTCGTTTGGCAATGAGGGTTACGAAGCTTTGGCCCAGGTGCTAGAAAAGGAGACTAAGGTCGAGGACTAGCGTGACTACTGTGCAATCGGCGGCCCAATCATGGAAAACGGTCGCTCTTCATTCGAATAGTAGACGCGCTTGCCGTTGACGGTCTCGGTGGGGCGTGGAGATGAAACTAGACGGGAAAGTAGCGCTCATCACTGGAGGGGGTACTGGCATAGGCGCCGCAATTGCTGAGCGGTTCATTGCTGACGGAGCGAGGGTATGCATAACGGGCCGGCGTCAGGAACCTCTGGATCAGGTGGCCGAAGAGTCGCCGGCGGGGAGCGTAGTGACATGCTCTGGAGATGTAGCCAAGCTTGAAGACGCCAGGCGAATGGTTGATACGGCGCTCGGATTCACTGGGAAACTCGACGTGCTGGTGAACAACGCTGCCATAGACCCGGGCGGTACGACCGTCGTTGACGTAGATCCGGAGGTCTGGCACACAGTTCTCGAAACAAACCTCACCGGTCCCATGTATCTGATGAAGGCATCCATACCACACATGATTGAGGGAGGTGGCGGTTCTATCATCAACATCGCTTCCTTGGGAGGCGTACGCTGCCTGCCTGGCATGCCAGCATACTGCGCATCAAAGGCGGGTCTCATTGGGCTCACCCAACAGGTCGCGTTGGATTTCGGCACATCGAAGATCCGGTGCAATGCGGTCTGTCCGGGCGGCACTAGGACGAAGATGCTGGAGAAATCACTCGGCCCCCTCGGCGAAGTATTGGGGACCGATCTGGATGGCGTTTTCGCGTGTATATCTTCCATGGTCCCCCTGAGACGGACGGCCAAACCCAGTGAGATCGCCGGCATTTGTAGTTACCTCGCCAGCGATGATTCCACGTTTATGACGGGGGCTGTTCTTCTACTTGATGGGGGAGCGGCGGTTGTTGATGTTGCAGGAGCCGCGTTGACCAATGCCGGCGTGAAGTGGGGCGTCTGAGAAAGAGTCTATTCGCCAAGGAGGGACAACACAGTGCCACAGCGGGAAGGTGAAACTGACTACAAGTATGAGGACTACGCCTCGGAGATGGCGACCCACCGTCTTCCCCAGACATCGGCGCTGGTGAATCAGACGATGAAGATCACGCTCGACTCGGGAACGTCCTTTGATCTTGACTTCGTAGATCGTAACAAGGTCGCCTGGCGAAGCGACAACGAGGGTGGGACGGACTGGTGCGAGGTGGTGGAGGTAGCGCCGCAGACCTATTTCAGTGATATGACTTTCACCCAAGAGCCTCGTCAGTCGCAGACCTTCATCGTCAACGTTCAAACACGGCAAGTGCTCGCGGTCCGTACAAAGATGCGGGAAGGCGATGTGGGCCAGGAACCCCGGGCGGTCCATGAGTTCTCGCCCGGCGTACTGGGTGATCCGGCCATTCCGCCCACGCACCGCAAGCCGGCGCCGACGCGGGACCTGATAGGCTTGCGCGGGCTCTATTCTTACAGTCCTGGGCAATGCTTCGAGCACATCTACCTGAATTCAAAGCGTTATGCCTGGCAGTGCATCGTGGGACCGCTGCGCGGTGAGGGCGATGTCGACCTGGCTACCGTCTACAAGTTCGACGACAACCAATACGTTTTCGCCTTTCGCGAATTCGGTCTGCCCGTTTCCACCGTGTTCTTCTACAACTGGGATCAGATGAGAACGACCGGCAAGTTCTTTGCCATTGGTGACGACGGAGCCATCGCCAACACGCCCGCCGGCGCTCTCATCACGAAGCTGTCGATGGCCTTCTACCCCCTCGACATGCAGCCACTGTAGGGTGTGCCGAGTGCTTTCTCCAGTCATTGGAGTGCACACCGATATCCTCGATCATCATGGCATCACGACAACAAGATAGCGAAGGAGTTGGCTAGACCATGGCAGACTATGAGGCACTGAAGAAAAGGGTGGACGAGCTGGCGGCAAGAGACTGGGATGAGCCCGGGCTTCAGGCCAGAATCAGGAAACTGATGGCTGAGGGCATCCCCAGGAAGACGCTGAACCCGGATGAGGTCCTGGCCAACAGGGAGGAGATCCTCGAGCGGGTGCAGCGTAGGGCCGAGGAATACAACTTCGTTACCAAGAACTGTGCCCAGGGCACAGCGCTGGCCTTGATGGAGGAATTCGGCCTAGGGAGTATGGAGGTTATCAAGGCCTTGACTCCTTTCCCGGGCGTCGGCGGCACTGGCGAGATATGTGGAGGCATCACCGGGAGTCTGATCGTATTTGGGCTCTACTTCGGCGGCGATGACCGGCTGGACTTCATGGCCATGAATGACACGATCATGACTTCCCAGAAGCACATGGCCCTGTTCGAGGGCGAAATCGGAGATATCTACTGTGCCGACATCATAGAGACGGTGATCCTCGGACACAGACTGAACCCTGGGGACAGTGAGGAGGCCATGATGACCTTCGCGGGCGAGAAGGGCTTCGAGAAGTGCGGCCTGCCTCCGGCGATAGGCGCCAGGCTCGCGGCTGAGTTCATTATCGACAGCATGGAGTGAAGTCGTACGAGCTTCGTGTCTCGCACCCCTTCTCCCTGGCGCGAAGCTGCTCATCGAGAGAGGTCCAGAAAGCTCATCCTCGAGGGTAGGGGCAAATGGATACCGCCCGCGGAGGCTGTCAGGGGGGTTCCACACGTGCTGAGCCCGGGCCCCTTGGAGTGGAATTCTTCCCTCTCGGCCGCGCAAAGGCCATGAAACCCTGCCCGGCTTGCTGCACTACACTGTTCTGAGAAGGTTCCATGTCCGGATTCGCCTGGCATATCTTCGCCTTCGCTGCCCTTGGCGTTTCTTCGCTTGTGGTTGCGTATCGTACTTGGGTACTGATCAGGCTTCCAATTCATCTGCGTTGGGAACTGGCGCCCATACCGCATGAAAAGGGGAAGGGTCGATATGGGGGTTCCTATCTGGAGGATTATGAGTGGTGGACCAAGCCTCGAGCCAGGTCCCGGATCTCTCCGATAGTGTACATGGGCAAGGAGATCCTCTTGTTGAGGGGCGTCTGGCAGCACAACCAGAGCCTGTGGCCTCTCGCCTTCTCATTGCACATGGGCATGTACCTTATAGCTGGAATGCTTCTTCTGTTGCTGGTGAGCGCCATTTTGTCGCTTGCTCCATCGCCACCGTACGTCCTGCATTCTTCTCTGAGGATCGCTTCCGTTCTCGCACTAGGAGGCTATTTGCTCGGAGGAGTAGGTTCCATCGGTCTGGTCCTCAAACGTGCCCTCGATTCCAACCTGCGGCCCTTCAACACCATCTCCAGGTACGCCAATCTGCTGTTCCTGGGTGTGGTCTGTGTCAGTGGTTTCTATGCGTGGATAGATGGTGGTGATTCCGTACCTGCCATGAGCCGACTTGTGCAAGGACTCATCACTCTAGATCCTAATGTCACCATTGCTCCTCCCCTAGCGGTACACTTCGTCATATCGCTCCTGTTCGTCCTATATCTCCCGCTTACAGACATGATTCATTTCATAGCCAAGTTCTTCACGTTTCACCAGGTACGGTGGGATGATGAACCACAGAACGAGAGAATGGAGAGAGAGCTGCGCGTTCTCCTGGCTCAGCCTGTCACCTGGTCGGCTCCCCATGTAGGAGCCGATGACGATAGAGATTGGACAGGCGTTGCTGGCGCACGGATGAGCGATGAAGAAGAGCCTTAGGATAGAGGACTTTTCCAGGGGAGGAGGTGCTCAACTCACGGAGGTCGTCATCGATGAGTTGACACCATTACCACCTCCCTATGACAAGGTAGAGGAACGGCCGGGATGGCGCAGTCTCACCGAGGAGCAGCAAGGGAGGGTGGCCTGCAATCTTGACGGTGTTGTTGCAGTAGGCCTTCCCAAACCGCAAAACAAAGAGCAGGAAGAGAGAACGATCCGCCAGTTCACTTTGGGCTTGAGAAAGCTGCTGAGTCGAGAGAACAACTGGACGTTTCTTCAACCCCTAACACTCTCCCTGGACTACTGTGCACAGTGCCAGACGTGCATTGATGCCTGCCCCATCTACCTCGGTAGCGGCAAGAATGATCTCTATCGTCCAACTTATCGTTCCGAGATTCTGAGGCGTCTTGTTGATAAGTACGTGAAGCCCGGCGGAAAGCTCCGTGCCAGGCTGGGGAAGGGTGACGTCGATCTCAACTGGACCACCATCACCAGGTTGTATGAGTTGAGTTATCGATGTACTCTCTGCCGCCGCTGTGCCCAGGCTTGCCCCATGGGCGTTGACAACGCGCTAATCACCCGGGAGTTACGCAAGCTCTTCAGCCAGGAGCTAGGCTGGGGTCCGAGAGAGCTCCACGAGAAGGGCACTGTGCTCCAGCTCGAGGTGGGCTCTCCCACTGGCATGAAGCCACACGTCGCCAAGGACAACGTCGAGTTCATTGATCAGGATTTCAGCGAGGTCACCGGTGTGGAGGTGTCGACACCGTGGGACGGAGAAGGGGCTGATGTCCTCTTAATGCACAGCGCTGGTGATATCCTCTCCTGGCCTGAAAATGCAGCCGCCTTCGCCATCTTGTTCAATGCAGCCGGCATCAGTTGGACCCTCTCCTCGGAAGCACCTGGATACGATGGCGTCAACTATGGTCTCTTCTACGACGATATCCAACTCGCCAGAATCGCCATCAGGCACGCTCAGATCGCCAAGAAGCTGAAGACCAAGAAGATCGTCTTGGGAGAGTGCGGCCATCAACACAAGGCTTTTGTGACGGTAGCGGATAGGTTTCTTACGGGGGGCCTGAGCATACCAAGGGAGAGCGTGATGGCTTTCCTAGAGAACCTAGTCTTCAGCGGCAAGATCAAGTTTGATCCTTCGAAGAACGATTTTCCGGTGACTCTCCACGATCCCTGCAACATGGTTAGGAACCTCGGCATCGTCGAGCCGCAGAGAAGGATTCTTCGCTATCTGTGTCCTCAGTTCCGGGAGATGACGCCTCACGGAGTGGACAACTACTGCTGTGGTGGCGGGGGCGGATTGGCGCTGATGTCGCAGTACAACTTCACGGACTGGAAGGTGAATGTTGCGGGAAGGATGAAGTTCAAACAAATCCTCGACGCCTTCAGTGACCAGCCCGGTCCGGAGGTCAAGAAATACGTATGCGCGCCGTGCCTCAACTGCAAGATCCAGTTTCGTGACATGTTCACCTACTATGGAGCGCGGGAGAGATCTGGCCTGTTCTTCGGCGGCCTTGCCGAGTTGATCGTCAATGCCATGGTTGATCTTGAGGAGCCTTTCATCACGTGGGAGGAGTACTACTGAGCACATACCAGAGGTTCACAGCAGCTCTTCACCCATGCTGGGTTTCTGCGAGCAGTGTTCTTGGGGGGATTATCGCTCCGGGTGTCCAGCTTGCGAACCGAAGCGATTAGTGACCGCTTCGGTTTCGGACCAGGTCCGGCAGCACTGCCGGGGCCTACGACGGTGGAACTACAAACGACGGATGCTTCAGAGGAGGTTGGTTCTCATGGGGCAAATCGAACTGGCTGGCGATACGTACGAAGTTGACGAGAATGGCTTCTTGCAGGAGCCTGGCAGATGGAACGAGTCCGTCGCCAAGGCGCTCGCTGCGATGGAAGGTGTGACCGAACTGTCAGACGAGCACTGGAAGGTCCTCAACTACCTGAGAAGCTACTACCTGGAGAACGAGATCTGTCCGATGGTGAGGAAGCTCAGAAGAGAGACGGGTATGAGTCTGAGCCGTATCTACGAACTCTTTCCGAATGGACCTGCGAACTCCGCGTGCAAGTGGGCGGGAATACCCAAGCCAACGGGATGCGTGTAGCCTTCGGCGCCTGTCTGTTGGGATCTATTCTGGAGGAGGTACCGGCAAGGAGCCCCGGGGTTTGTGGAACCGACCCGCGTTGTGCATTCGTGCTGGACGAAAAGGGTGAGAACGACAGGGCTCGGGCGGTCTTGGGGGTTGCCCGCATAGAGTTGCGACGACTCGAATGGGCGAATGAGGCGACACGGACTGGCTACTTGCCGATGAGATCAGTCACCTGGTCAGCACTGTAGGTCTCTGATTCTGGCTCGCGCCGCGACGGAACCAGCGGGCTCGTCCTGAGAGGCCTGAGCTGTTGGGTTATAGGCCCAGATAGGCCTTCTTGATCAGGTCCTTCTGCAGAAGCTCTTCGCAACTGCCCTCTAGAGCGATTCTCCCGCTCTCAAGAACGTAGGCCCGATCGGCGATCTCCAGGCTTTGTCGGACGTTCTGCTCAACCAGCAAGATGGTTACCCCCTGGTCACGGAGTCCCTGAATGATACGGAAGATCTCTTTCACCAGAAGGGGCGCCAAGCCGTATGAGGGCTCGTCAAACAGACATAGCTTCGGTCTGGACATCAACCCTCGGCCCATGGCCACCATCTGCTGTTCGCCGCCGCTCAGAGTCTTGGCCAACTGCCCCTGCCTCTCCTGCAGCGTGGGGAACATCTCACACACCTGGCGGAGGGTATCGCCTCGGCACTGCCAGGCTTCAGTAGAGTACGCGCCCATCTCCAGGTTCTCAGCCACCGACATCTGCGTGAAGAGCTTTCTTCCCTCGGGTACTTGAGAAATGCCCAGTGCCACGATGGAGTGGGGCGCCAGCCTATCAATCCGCTGGCCAAGGTACTCCACGCTGCCCGAAGCTGGGCGCAGTACACCGCATACAGTGTTGAGCAGCGTCGTTTTGCCGGCCCCGTTCGCTCCCACCAGGGCGACGATCTCTCCCTCGTCGACTCTGAGGGAAACGTCCCACAAGGCCTGAGACTTGCCATAGAAAGTGTCCACGTTGCTAACTTCAAGCATGAGCCTACTCCCCTAGATACACCTCGATGACTGTCTTGCTGGCGGCAATCTCCTGCGGCGTCCCTTCGGCGATCTTCTCACCATGATGGAGGACCATAATGCGGTCACACACGTTCATGATGGCTCTCATGACGTGCTCGATCATGAAAACGGTGATGCCCCGATCGTGGATCCTGCCCGCCAACTCCATCGCCTCTGCTACTTCGGTGGCATTCAACCCCGCCATCATCTCATCCAGCAGCAGGAGTTCTGGCTGGGTGGCCAACGCCGAGGCCACCTCAACTCGCTTCTGGTTAGCCAAGGTCAAGTCTTTAGCCGGGATCGAGCTCAAGGCTGACAGTCCCACGAACTCAAGTGCCTTCTCAGCCTCCCCGGCGGCATCCGCTGAGGACATGCCGCCTGACGTGCCGAAGAGTGATCCCAGCAGGACATTCTCAAAGACCGGCATATTGGGGAAGACCTTGACGGACTGAAAGGTTCGGGCTAACCCCATCCTGCATATCCGATGCGGCTTCAGGCCGTTGATCTTCCGGTCCTGGAATCTTACGGTCCCCTCCTTAGGAACAAGGGCCCCCGAGATCAGGTTGAACAGCGTAGTCTTGCCAGCTCCATTGGGGCCGATCAGACCGACGATTTCACCCTCTTCCACGCTGAAGTCAACGCGTGATACCGCGGCCAAACCCCCGAAATGCTTGGTCAACCCTTCGCCTTCAAGTATTGGCATGTTGCCCCCTTGCCCAACCTCCTCTGCGCAACCTTTGCACCAACCCTACGAGTCCATCGGGGAGGTACAGAATAGTGACCAGCAGGATGACGCCGAAAAGAAGCATGTAGTAGTACGGGAACTTGGTGATCAGGACTTCTTCCAGGTAGGCGAAGACGGCGGCGCCCAGGATGGGCCCGTAGAGCTGTCCCATGCCCCCAAAGATAGCCATCAATACCGGCATGAAGGAGTACAGGGACTTGAAGGCGATGTAAGGGTCAATGTAGGTCCATCTTGTGGCGATGATGGCTCCAACTGCCCCCATGAACGAGGCACTGATGGCGAAGGTGATGACCTTTACCATCGTCACGTTGACGCCGACGTGGGCCGCCGCTTCCTCGTCTTCTCCGATGCTCCGCATGGCCAACCCGTATCGAGAGCGCCTGATGAGGTAGGTGGTAAGCAGGAGTACCACGAGAATGAAAAGCATGAGGTAGTAGATGGTGTTGTTATCTACCAGGACCACGAACCGGCCACGTGCCCCCGTGAACTTGATCGCATGCCATAGGACAACGTTCTTGATCAGCTCAACCAAACCCAGGGTGAAGATGATGAAATAGATGCCTCTTAGCCTGAGAGTCAAGGCGCCCACGACAAGGGCAAGGAGAGAGGATAGGAGCCCCGCGGTCACGATAACCACAGGCAAGGGCAGCTTCCACCCCAGTATGGCTGCGGTGTAGATGCCGACCCCGAAGAATGCCGCCGTCGCCAGTGACATGTAGCCGGTAGGACCGGAGAACAGGACCCAGCTCTGTGTGAGGATGATGTACATCAAGATGCTGGTGACCAGTACGACGTTATAGAGCGAGGCAAAACGGGGCAGGCCGGCTAGCAGAAGAAGGACCACGAGTAGCAACCCTGGTATCCACCACTTCTTCAGACCAAGCGTGATACTGTTCATTTCTCTACTTCCCCATAATACCTGTCGGCCTTACCAGGAGCAGGACGATGAAGATCAGATAGTAGGCAGCCAGCGACAAGAGCGGGTCTATGTAGATTACGATGCTGCCAACGACCCCCAGCAGGAAGCCTCCGATGAAACTGCCAGGGATGCTGCCCAATCCACCCAGGACCACGACGATGATGGCGATGATGGTATACTCCATGCCCATCGATGTGTTCACGGGATAGGAGATGCTGATCAGCACGCCAGCGATGGCGGCCAAAGCGGCACCCAAGCCAAAGCACAAGGCCAGCACGGTGTTGATGTTCACCCCCATCAGTCCCGCCGTGGCCGGGTCCTGGGCTGCGGCCCTGATGGCCTTGCCCAGGCGAGTGCGGGCCACGAACAAGTAGAAAGCCAGGCCGATGACTAGGGCAACCCCCAGGGTTACCAGCCGGTTGGCGCCAAAGAGTGCTCCCGCCAGGCTGATCGGAAAACGCAGATAGGAGTACGCCCTTATTTCGGGTCCCCAGTAGATGGATGCCAGGTTCTGAATGATGAACAGGAGACCGAAAGAAGCCAGCATGGAATTGCTCTCGAAAATGCCCGGCGATGCCGACGAGGACAAGAGGCGCTTGAATAGAGTCCTGTGAATGATGAACCCCAAGAGGAAGGCCAGAGGACCGCAGACCACGAGGGATAACAGCGGGTTGAGGCCAAACACCGTGAACAGTGTCCAGGTGGTCATGCCCCCGAGCATGATGAACTCCCCATGAGAGATGTTCAGCACCCGTGCGACACCATACTGCAGGCTGAGCCCCATGGCGATGAGGGCATAGAGGCCACCCAGCAGCAGACCAGCGATCACCACGTCCAAGATAGTCACGATCATAGTGATACCTTCCCAGCTTTGCTCGTCACAGTTGCAGGCTGTCTAAAGGCGTGCACGCGTCTTCAGCGCGGGAAAACCACTTGGTAGAGAGCCTTCCTCGCACCCTTTAGACAGCCTGCCTATCGTTGTGGCCTGTTACGATGTGCCCTTTCTATCCTGTGAGCCACGCTGGCTTGGGATACACCAGATCTGCCGTGGCCTTGTCTGTAGGTCCGACGACTTCATAGACTCCGTTGATCCACTGGCCAATCTCTCCAGCATGGGCTTCCTTGGCCAAGAGCCCGTTGTCGAACCAGGTCTCTCCCAGAACGGTCTCGAGTTTCTCGTTGGCCAGTATGTCCCTGATCGCCGTCTGATCCAGGGTTCCGGCCGCCTCGATGGCTGCCTTCCACATATCCAGCCCTGCCCAGTAGAAAGGATGGCCCCACCAGTCCTGGATGTCTTCAACCTGGCCTTCATAGAGTATGTCGGCGAGCTCGTCCAGTGCGGGAGTCTGCCCCCGGGCGAAGCAGGTGAAGCCGCATATCCCCTCCACCATCGGGCCAAACGCGGTATGGTAGAAGCCGAAGTTGACGCCGGGACCACCGATCATGGCCTTGGGGTTGTAGCCAAGCTCTATTGCGGTCCCCGTGGCAGGCATGACCTGATCGGGATAGCCGAAGACGCAGAAGATGTCGGCCCCTGACGCGTCAGCGTCCTTGATCACGGGCGAGAAATCCTCGAGGTCAGGAGGCAAGCTCTTCAGACCAACGACCTCGATGCCTTTCTTCGGGAACTCGATGCCCGCCACGCCGGAGTACTCTATGCCGTGCAGGTCAGCGATGTAGGATATGTAAGCCGTCTTCGCGCCCGCAGCAGACATGATATCGGCGAACACGGGCAGTTGGTACCAGTCGGAGAAGCTCAAGGTCACGAATACGTACGGCAGGCTGGGCAGCAGGTCCTTGATTTGCGTAGCGCCGCCTTCTGCCGTCACCAGCACGTACTCGTACTTGTTGGCTATGGGGGCCTGGGCGAAGACGAACGAGGTGCCGCAAGCGGGCCACAGGAAGTCAACCTTGTCCTCCAGGATCAGCTTCTCCGTGAGCCTGGTCATCGTACCTACGTCGCTGGTATCGTCGTAGATGATCAAGTCAATGGGGAGTTTTCCGCCGTACTCCTCCACGTACACTCCGCCTTCGTCATTGATCCTGGGTACCCACGTCTCGTAGATCGGCTTGAAGGCCGAGTCTCCAATCACGGCCAGTGGGCCTGAGAGAGGTCTGGCCATACCGACGACGATCTTGTCTTTGGTGGGTCCTACAGTGGGCGCCACGGCGGGCGGCGTGGTGGGCTCCGCGGCAGGCGGGGTTGTAGGCTCTGGGGCTGGCGTGGCTGTCGGGGCACACGCCGCTGCAACCAGCCCAGCGCCGGTCAACGCTGCGCCGCGAAGAAAGTCAGCACGGCTCAAGCCTTTCTCGTTCTCCATCTCTTCCTCCTTGTGGTCTTCGAGTTCTGGGGATCCCTTCAATAGTTCGCTATCCATCTCTTCCTCCCTTTCTTTGGGGTTCTGCACCGAGGGTCAAACCTTCAGAACTCACATCTTTTCCCTCCTTATGACGTGGTCGGGAACGATTCCTCCCCTGATGTGTAGACCTCATCCTCTGTCGGCCAAGACCTAACTGCAGACAACCCGTAAGCGAAAACGACGGCAACTACTGGAGCATGGCTCCCTTCTGAGAGCAGGACGCACACCTGGATAAGGGGTCGGCTTCCCCCCGCCGGCGGAAGAGACTCACTTGCAGTTGGCCACGTGCTGCGGGAGCATGAAGCGGATAGCTGGGCAACGGTGACAGGCCGAGCACAGCGTAAGTGTAGAGAGGAGCCCCAGAGGCCCGGCGGCGGTCGGTGGGATCAGAGAGAGTGTGACTGCCGGCCGTACAGGCGCGCCGCCGCAGCCAGGGCGTAACACAGCCGTGAGTTGGTCTTGCCACTTGCATACTCCCTCTAGGCGATGTGATCCGTCTCGATTGTGAACGATATGCGGTGGTGGCTGTGCGCTTACAAATCCATTCCGGGGGACTGAGGCGTGTGCTGCTCAGATCCCTACATGGGCACTATCTGTCTCGAGGAATAGGCGATCAAACTCTCCAAAAGTCCCATCAAACGCGCCACGACGCAGCAGCGCCCGAAACGGGTGAGGCGATCGTACTCCCCGGTGCGGTCTTGCCGTCCAACAAGAAACGCCATTCTCGGGGGACCTTGCGCACAATAATAGCACATTTCTGGGAGCGTGTCAAGTTAGTGATTCACCTACGCGTGATGTGATTGACAAAACAGCACAAACATGCTATCGTGTATCATGTGAGCTATCGACCGGGGCCACGAACCGAGTGACCTGCGAGAGGGAGAGTCCTGTCGGTCGGGCCTAGTCGGACAGTGTATGATCCGCATACCCCATGGGATTCTACTTGCATCGCTGCGTTGTTGGCAACCGGGAATGGTAGCCTGTGTTGGTCTCGAGGAATGAGAGTCACTTATGGTTTGGGAGGCAACATGCAGACCCTGCGCGATATGATTGACGACATCGCTCGGAGATACCCGGACAAGACCGCCTTTGTCTGCGAAGGAAGGAGCCATACCTTCGAGCAGGTGAATCAACGGATCAACAGCCTGGTGTATGCCCTGGCTGACCTGGGGGTCGCAAAGGGAGATCGGGTAGGCATACTGGCCTACAACTGCGCAGAGTACTTCGAGGTCTTCGGTCTGGCGAAGGCTGGCAGAGTCTGCGTACCGCTAAACTACAGATTCGTGGGAAGGGAGCTCGTCTACCTGATCAGCAACTCGGAGATCAGCACTCTCATCTTCGGGAGCGAGTTAGCGGATGTTGTCAACTCCATTCGGCAGGAGCTAGGTGGGGTCAAGTCATTCATCTGCCTCGATGCCGAGGTAGACGACGCGCTGAACTACGAAGAGTTGATCGCTTCTTACCCTCCCCATGAGCCGGTGGACGAAGTGAACCCCTATGACCCCTGTGTGCTTTTCTACACCAGTGGCACAACCGGACGGCCCAAGGGGGCCATACACACTCACAAGAGCATCATAGCGGAAACCCAGGTTCCCTACCGTAACCTCAGCTCCAGTGACGTGGTCCTGTGTGTGATGCCTTTCTTTCACGTGGGTGGTTCCGCAGCTCACTTGATCCCTGCCTTCGCTGTCGGCGCTACGCAGGTGATCCACAAGAGCTTCGAGGAGGGTTCGATCCTGAGAACCATCGAGAAAGAAGGGGTCACGTACGCCTTCCTGGTACCTACGATGATCATCCGGCTGCTGGAGCATGCGGACTTGATGAAGTACGACCTGAGCAGCCTGCACGGCGTGGGCTACACTGGAGCACCCATGCCCATCGAGGCGCTGAGGAGGGGCATCGAGCGTCTGGGAGAGGTTTTCTTTCAGGAGCTAGGGCAGACCGAAACTTTGAACATGACTGTGCTGAAGAGGGAAGAGCACAAGCTGGAGGGCTCACCCCGGGAGCTGACGAGACTGGAGTCAGTGGGCAAGCCCCCGAGAGAAGGTGAGCTCAGGATAGTCGACGAGCAGGGTCGGGACGTCGCGGTGGGCGAGGCCGGCGAGCTAATAGCCCGCAGTGACAGGATCATGCAGGGTTACTGGAGGGTGCCCAAGGAGACTGCATCCACAATGAGGGACGGCTGGCTTCACACGGGTGACGTGGGCAGGATGGATGAGGACGGCTACATCTACCTGGTAGACAGAAAGAAGGACATGATCATCAGTGGGGGAGAAAACATCTACTCCCGAGAGGTGGAGGACGTGCTGTACATGCATCCTGCGGTTCGCGAGGCCGCGGTCATAGGAGTGCCGGACGACCTGTGGGGGGAATCGGTCAAAGCAGTGGTGGTCCTGAAGGAGGGGGCCTCAGCTTCTGAGGAGGAGATAATCGACTTCTGCAAGGAGAATCTGGCCAGCTACAAGAAGCCGCGTTCCATCGAATTCAGGGATGAGTTGCCCAAGACGGCCAGTGGCAAGATCAAGAAGGTCGAGATCAGAGAGTCGCACTGGCAAGGGTATGAGAAGCGGATTCACTAGCCCCCCGATTTGAAAGCAGAGAACCGTACGACTTCTACTTCGAGAAGTACGTGGCCAGCTATCCCAGTCTGAAGGATCTGATGCACGAGGTCTCCGCCAGGACTCAGAGCGACGACTGAGCGGTACAGCTCTGAGCCATGACTTTGGGGGACTCCAGATCCAAGCCAGTTGAAGACCACAAACTCGGCAGCGCGGCAGCGGTTGTTCCGCCTCCCAATCGCATCAGCCGCACGCCGGCAGGTCGCACTATGCCTGCCAGTCTCTCCTTCAAGACTGTACCTCGCGACGCACGGTCACCGCTCGGTCACGACCCAGTATCTCTTGCCGTCACTGGCCACCTCGACGCTGCCATACTGATCCGTCCGGTAGGTGGGTATCCCATCTAGCTTCGCCAGAGTC
>Ga0315553_10002198_pt1 | contig 15786 bp, 12 predicted proteins | sample SalMarSW160140MG_FD_203099 | JGI IMG/M metagenome (GOLD analysis project Ga0315553, IMG submission 203099) | Salt marsh sediment microbial communities from the Plum Island Ecosystem LTER, Massachusetts, United States - Salt Marsh Sediment SW1601-40 ... | reverse complement strand
TTGCAGTAGGTGAGCAGATCGTCCCAGGTGGCCGGCGGATCGGCGTATCCCCCCTTTTTCAGGTACGAGGGCCGGTAAATGAAGCCCACGATATCCGTGACCATGGGGAAGGCGTACATCTTGCCGTTCATCAGCATCTCCCCTCGTATCGAAGGAAGCATGTCATCCTTGACCTTTTTGGCCAGGTAGGCGTCTATCGGCTCGATGATGCCGAGTTTTCCCGCGGTGGCCACGTCCAGAAAGGCTGCGGCCGCGGTTATGAAGTCGTAGGTCGCCGTCTGCCGGACCGCCTCCAGCTGGAGCTTGCTCGTCACCGCCGCCCAGTCCTCGGGAAAGGGAATCAGCTCTACGTCTACGTTCGGGTGAGCCGCACTGTAGTCGGCTGCGATTTTTTCCAGGGGCAATCCCTGGAACAGGTAGGCCGCCGTGCCTCCCTTGAGCTCCAGCTTTGTCGGTTCACCGCCCTGTCCGCCGGCAAACAGCAAGCCCGCCGTTGCCAGCAGAACCAGCGCTGTAAACAGTAGCTTTTTCATTCTCTCCTCCTTGTGTTTTTTTGATGGAGATGATCTCCATCGACATTCTAAGGCAGGAAAATCACCGCTGTCAAATATAGAAAAAAAAGGGATTGACAGCCGAGGCGATTCATCCCTTCAGCACATCCCGAAGTTCCTGGATGTGCCGGGCAGGATACACAGCGGTGGGGCAGACGCGGCTGCACTCCAGGGCTCTCTTGCACTTCCAGACGCCCCGGCCGCCGCCGGCGAGCCCGAGGAAGGGTTTGTCGTTGTCGGGAGCATCGGTGGAGGGGCGATCGCGCTGCTTTCGATTGAGCCGTTCGCGGTTCAGCCCGGCCAGGACCGCGGGACCGAGGAAGTCCTCCACCGGACAGGCGGAAACGCAGGCACCGCACTCGATGCAGTTCTCCAGCCGCAGGTAGGCGGGAAGCTCCTGCGGTGGGGTTGCCTCAGGATTCGCCTCGCTGCGGCGCAGGGTCTGCCAGTCCGAAGGGTACTCCCGGAAGAAATCGGCGGGATCCACCACCAGGTCCCCGAGCTTGGCGAGTTTGTTCAGCGGTTCGACCGTCACCACGCTCGTGTTCAGGTCCAGGATCCGGGTCAGGCAGGCCAGACGCTCCCTGCCATTGATGCGGCAGGCGCAGGTTCCGCAGGAACCGTGGTGGCAGGAATGGCGGAACATCAGAGTTCGGTCCGCTCGACCGAGGGATTCCAGAACATCCAGGACCGTGGTGGTTTCCTCCACCGGAAGGTCTGTTTCCTCAAAATGCCCCGATCCCGGATCCCCAGCGTCATAACGGAAAATTTTGAAGGTTATTTTTTTTTGGCTCATAAGGCGCGACTCGGTGCTCCATAGAAGCTGCGGGCCGGCTGCAGGGGCCGATCCGCGGTACGGCACTCAGCCTCTATCCCGAGCTGTCTGCAGACGCGGTCAGCCGTGATCTGGGCCATTCCCCTCAGCGTCGTTGCTTTCCCGCCAATAATGGAAAGAAAACGGTCCACCCCGTCGGCTTCCCGGTGATCGATCAGCGTAAAATCCCGGCTCAAGGAGCGCAGACCGGCACCCCCTCCCGCCTGCCCGACCAGAGGCCGAGGCGCAGCCCAGGCCGTGTGGAAGGGGGCATCTTTGAACGCAGGCAGCATTTCTGCGGCGGAAACCAGCAGACTTTCAACATCCCGAATGGGTACGCTGAGGTCCTCCGGGTCCTCCGCCAGCCACTGGGTCGAACCGATGATCGAGAGATTTCGCTGGGGCACGATGATATCACCATCCCCGGCAGGATGCAGGCGGCTGATCACCATGTTGGTCAGCCGTCCCTTGACCGCCACCATCGTGCCCGGGGAGGGGCTGATAGCGATGTCTATACCCGCCATTCCGGCCACCTTCCTGGACCACGCCCCGGTGGCATTGACCACCAGGTCGGCCTCCAGTACGTACTCCCGGCCGCAGCGGTAGTCCCGGACTTCGACGCCCGTGATCCGGGACTGTGCTCCGTCCCCACCCGATCCGCCCAGGTTGAGTTGGACAACTTCGCAGAAGTTGCGGATGTCGACACCCTGATGTCGGGCTGAGGCGAAGAACTGCAGGGCAAGCCGCCAGGCGTCCATGCTGCCGTCGGGCACTAGAACGGCCAGGCGGAGCTTGGGATTGAGGTGAGGTTCCATGGCTAGAGCCTGCCCGGCTGTCAACAGGCGGGCAGGAATGCCGCAGGCCCGGCAGGCCGGAAGGAAGGTGTCGCAGTACTGCTCGTCCTCCGCAGTGAGGGCGACAAAGAGGCCGTAGTTGAACTCGATAGAGTCAGGGGCGATCCGCCTGAGGATCTCGCTCTCCTCCATGCACTCCCTGCCGATCTCCCGGTCCTGCACCGCGTAGCGGGCGCCGCAGTGAAGCTGACCGTGATGCCTGCCCGTAGTGCCGGAGGTCAGCTCTCCCCGCTCCAGAAGCGTGACCCTCGCCCCCCGCAGGCTCAAGTCGTAGGCCACAGCAGCCCCGGTACCGCCCCCGCCGATGACGATCACATGCGGTGTGCTCATGGGGAGCATCATAGAAAGTATACCGGGATTGCTCAAGCAGACAGGCTCGGGGCCGGCGGGAGTACTGGTTCGGGATATGAGAATCTCTGCAGCACTGGTATTTGTGTTGAAATGAAGGAGTGAATGAATTAGGCTAGGTGGTACCACTGTTTGTTACAGCAGCTTTCCACCGCTTGTTCGGCCCCAGCACACACAGAGAACTGAGCTTCCCCGTTGTAAAATCGATTTGCTTGGAGGAAAACAATGAAAAAGCTCTTCGTCATCTCATTGCTGCTGCTGGCCATGATCTTGCCGGCCTCTGCGGATACGGGTTTCTCGCCCCTCGTCGGGACCTGGGTCAATCCCGAATACAATCCAACACGGAAAGGCCCCAAGGCCGTGTACCTGGCTGACGGAACGGGCGAATCATACCCCACGACATACGCCGCAGAGCCGTCAATGGTCTGGACCTACACAGTGGAGGACGCCTGGCTGGATGTCGAGGGTGCGCACTGGTACAAGATCGTGGCTGTAAAAATTCAGACCCTAGAAAATCGCTTCTGGTACCTCCTGATCCGCATCAGCCCTGACGGAACAACCTACGAAGAGGATTGCATCCGTGGAAACCTGCGGGAGTTTGCCACCGAACTCAACACGAAGAGTTATTTTTACAAGATCCTCTATCGTGAGTAGAGTAGACGGATAACTGCTCGGGTATTCGATCCGCAAGATATTTGCTCAAGCGTTACAAAACGAAAATAAACTTGCGGGATTTTTCCTTGTCACATACAATAGCGGTAAGACCAAAAACAACAGGAGGTATCTATGAAACGCTGGGTCTTACGCATCTTTCTTTGTTCGTTATTTCTTCTTCCTGGGCTGCTGTTCGCTGGGGGAGGCCAGGAGCCGCCTGATCTCACCGGGTCGGTCACGGTGGATATGTGGCACGCCATGGGCGGAGCCCGTATCGAGCTGATCGAAGGGATCGTCCAGGACTTCATGGACCAGAATCCCAACATCAACGTGGTGGTCCAGTTCACCGGTTCGTACAATGACACCCTGAACAAGACCACGGCCGCAGCCAAGGCGGGCAACGCCCCCCACGTGTTCCACCTCTACGAGATCGGAACACTGGGCATGGCCAACAGCGGCATGGTGGTTCCGATCGACGATCTGTCCAAGTGGGAGACGATCGATTGGGACGCCTTCTTCTCTCCGGTGGGCAGCTACTACACGATCAGCGGCACCCACTACTCCATGCCCTTCAACTCCTCCACCCCGCTGCTGTACTACAACAAGGATTTCTTCAAGCAGGCCGGTCTGCCCGACAAGGCGCCGGCTACCTTTGACGAGGTCATCGAGTACTCGAAGAAGCTGATGGGCTCCAGCCTGGGGCTCAAGGGCGCGATCACCTGGAACCTCAACGACTGGTACTTCGAGGAGTGGCACTGCATCATGGACGAACCGTTCGTGAACAAGGACAACGGGCGCAAGGGAGAGTTCCCCACCGAGGTGCTGTTCAACGGCGCGCCGGGGCAGAAGGTCATCGAGTGGTGGACCGGTATGGAGCGGGACGGCTACTTCCTGGACGTGGGACCTGGTTGGGCGAACCACCGGGCCGCCTTCGGCTCCGGAGAGGTTGCCATGGTCATGTCCTCCACCTCTGACGTGAACCAGCTCACCGGCCTGTTGAAGGAGAACGGCTGGGCGATGGGAACCGGTTACGTCCCGAAGCCCGCCGGCGCCAAGGGAGGGGTGACCATCGGCGGCGGTACGCTCTGGCTGTCCGCCGGGCATCCGGATGCGGAGACCTTCGCCGCCTACAAGCTGGTCAAGTACATCTCCGAGGACGATGCCCAGATGGCATGGCACAAGGGCACCGGCTATTTCGCCGTGCGCAAGACCGCCATGGAAAAGCTTGAGTCCGAAGGTTGGTTCAACGATAATCCCAACTTCCGCACCGCCTTCAACCAGCTGCTTGAGACCCCTTACTCGGTCAACACCTCCGGCGCCCTGATCGGCGTGTTCCCCGAGGTTCGGGCCTTGATAGAGGCGGGCATCCAGAAGGTCTACGCCGGGGATGCCACGGTGAGACAGGCCCTGGATGAAGCGGCCGTAAAAGCCAACCAGACCATCAAGGAGTGGAATGAGCTGAGCATGTAGCTCAGTCCTGATGCGAACGAGTGGCTGCGGGAAGCAATTCCTGCAGCCACTGTTTGTCTATGGGGACAGGTCTCCCCATTGGACGACAGGCGTATCTCGTGCGAGAATAGGACTCTCGATATCAACTGAAGAGGGGAGGAGTCCATGCAATCGACCTTCGAGAACAAATGGCTGCCCTACCTGCTGCTGCTGCCCAGTTTCTTCATCCTGGGTGTCTTTCTCTTCTACCCGGCCATCGAGACCTTTCGTCTGAGCCTGTACAAGGTTCATCCCTTCGGGATCCGCAAGATCTTCGCCGGTTTCTACAACTTCCAGAAGCTGTTCACCAGCGCCGACTACATCCGCAGTTTCGTGACCTCCCTGATCTTTTCAGTCGTCGTCGTGGTCGTCGGCCTGTTCATCTCCCTGATGATCGCCCTGCTTCTCAATCAGAAGCTCAAGGGGCAGAGGATCTATCGCTCCCTGCTGATCTGGCCCTACGCCCTCTCTCCGGCCATCTCCGGAGCGATATTCCTCTTCCTCTTCAACCCGGCCACCGGCTACCTGATCTATTTCAGCGAGACCCTCTTCGGGGTGCGTCCGGGATGGCTGACAAACGGTACCCTGGCCTTGATCGTGGTGACCATGGCCGCCACCTGGAAGAACCTGGGGTACAACATCATCTTCTACCTCACCGGGCTGCAGAACGTGCAGAGAGAGGCTCTGGAGGCCGCCTCGATCGACGGGGCCGGAGCTGTGAAACGCTTCCGGATCATCACCTTCCCCCTTCTTACGCCGATGACCTTTTTCCTCCTGGTGATGAACCTGATCTATTCGTATTTCGCTTCCTTTGGCTTGATCGATGTCCTCACCGAAGGGGGGCCGGCAAACTCCACCACCATCCTGATATACCAGCTGTACAAGGATTTCTTCGTCTTCCACAAGACCGGCTACGCCGCGGCGGAGAGCTTCATCCTCTTCACCCTGGTGGTTGGACTGACCCTGATCCAATTCCGCACCACCGGCAGACGGGTACATTACCAATAGGAGGCGGGTATGAGAACGAAACTGTATCAACGGTCGATCCTGCATCTGCTGATCATCCTTTCGATTTTGATCGTCGGCGCCCCGGTGATCCTTTCGGTGATCATCAGCACCCAGACTCCCGCCCAGGTCTATTCCTACCCGCCCAAATTTCTGCCCTCCCGGAACTTCTCCAATTTTGTCGTTGCCTGGAAGAGCGTCAATCTGGGACGGATGATGTTCAACTCCTTTTTCATCGCCTTCATGGTCAGCCTGGGCAAGATCCTCCTCAGCGTGCTTGCAGCCTTCGCCTTCACCCATTTCAACTTCAAGGGCAAGAACGTCCTGTTCTTCGTGGTCCTCGTGACCCTGCTGCTGCCCATCCCCGTGCGCATCGTGGCCCTGTTCGACATCATGAGCAAGCTCAAGTGGATCGATACCTACTGGGGCCTGATCGTGCCCTTCCTGGCCAGCGCTACCGGAACATTCCTGTTCGTGCAGCGCTTCCGCCAGGTTCCGGTCGAGCTGCTGGACGCCGCCAAGATGGACGGCTGCGGCCCCATGCGCTACCTCTTCCAGATCTTGATTCCCCTGTCGGCCAGCACGATCGGGGCGCTCACCGTGATCGAGTTCATCTACATCTGGAACCAGTACCTCTGGCCTCTGATGGCCACAAACTCCAAACACATGCGGGTGGTGCAGATCGGGGTGAAGATGCTCATCTCCTCCGAGACCATGAACAACTGGGGGGTGATCATGGCCGGTGTGGTCATGACCATGATCCCGCCCCTGCTCGTGTTTTTCTTCATGCAGGAGAGCTTCATGAAGGGATTCGCCCTTGGTACGGAGAAGTGACCTTCCGCTTTGCCGGATTTACCTCTTCCTGATCGCTGCGTTGCTCCCGATGCCGGAAGCTCTGTGGGCCGATCCGGTTTCTGATTTCGAAATCCAGGCCCATCGGGGAGGCAGGGCTCTTCGCCCGGAAAATACACTGGCCGCCTTCGCCCATGCCGTCGAGCTCGGGGTCGACACCCTGGAGATGGACCTGGCTGTAACAGGTGACCGGGTGGTGGTTGTCAGCCACGACTACAGGCTCGATCCTGCCATCACCCGCGGCCCGGACGGGGAGTTCCTCCCGGAGGATGCAAGGATCCTGATCAAGGACCTGGAATTCAAACAGCTGCAGAGCTACACGGTGGGGGAGATCAGGCGGGGCAGCGACTACTGGTACAGATTTCGGGAGCAGGTCCCCGTCGCGGGGGAGAAGATCCCATCCCTGTCTCAAGTGTTTGAGCTGGTTGGCTCCTTGGGGGCGCAGACTGTGCGCTTCAATCTGGAGATCAAGACCTATCCTCCCTTTCCGGAATACACTATCGACCATAGAGAGTTCGTGGCCCTGGTAATGGCGGCAATCCGCGAACATGGCCTCGAGTCACGTGTAAGCATACAGTCCTTCGACTGGCGGACCCTGGAGATGGTGCAGGAATTGGCTCCGGATATTCCCGTGGTCTGCCTGACGGTTCGGAATTTCTCTATCGATGGTGCCTGGTACAACCTGCAGCCGGGCGGGGACGGGCCTTCCCCCTGGCTGGCCGGGTTTGATTTCGATGACTACGGCGGCACTCCCGCCCTTGTCCACGCATTCGCAGGGGACATCCTCAGCCCCTATTACCGGGAGATCGACCGTCGGGTTGTGGAAGAGGCGCATCGTTTGGGTTTGAAGATCATCCCCTGGACGGTGAATGATCCTCGAATCATGAAGAAGCTGATCGGGTGGGGAGTGGACGGCATCATTACCGACACACCGGATCGACTTATCCGGGTGCTCGAAGAGCTGAAAGCAGACTATGACAGCTCGGCGACCCCGTTCGGGCAGCCCTGGAATGATCGCCGGACCTCGACATGCTGTCGATATGAGGGGTATAATTAAGAGAACTCTCATTTTCTCCGACTCGGCGTCCATACCGGGAGTAAACGGCGGTAAGGTACATTGGCTCCAAATCGATCAAAGATCCTCTACGAACTATTGCAGCAACTCTTGCGTGCACCGAACCTGGCCGAAGTTCTGCCTGCGGTAATCTCCGCGGCTGCCGAGGTTCTCGGGGCGCAGGGCGTAGCGGTGATCCTCAGCTCACAGAAAGGAAAGGGACTGCTCAACAACGGGGCAGCCAGCATCATCACCTGCGGACTGCCGAAAGACGCCTTCCGCGCCAAGGGCTTGGTTACGGAGCTGCTGGTCAGCCTGGGGCTGCAGGATGAGAATCCCGTCAATATCGGCGAGTACAACCGCTACGTTTTTGCCCACAAAGCCCTGGTTGAACTGGGGGTGAAGGCCGTATTGGCCTCGCCTTTGGCGATTTCCGGCAAAACCGCAGGTATTCTCCTTCTTCTCAGGATTTCCGAAGACCGGCCTTTCAGCAAAGGGGATGGTCAATTCGTTCAGCTCCTAAGCCTGGTAATATCGGCGAGGATGGAGAATCTTCGGCTCAGGCAGCGGGGCCGGAACGTTCGGGATGGTGCGGAGGCGGTCCAGCGAACCAGCTCGACCCTGACCGCCTCTCTGGACCTGCCGACTGTTTTGGATTCTATCCTGGCCAGTGCCCATGATCTCGTTCCGGCGGACCTGGCACATATCTTCCTCTATGACGGGAAAACCCTGTCCTTCGGCGCGGCTTCGGGCCGGGAGGGGCGTTGGGACAAGCCCTTCGCAGAACCCAGACGGGATGGACTGACCTACAGGGTGGCCGAAACGGGTCGGCCCCAAGTGGTTGAAGACATTCATACCCATTCGCTGTACAAGGACTCCCCCGAGAAATGGCGGGGCAGCATCGTGGGTTTGCCTTTGAAGGTCAAACAGCGGATCGTAGGGGTGATGAACATATCCAGGTTCGAAAGACAGCCATTCAACGACGAGGAGCTGCGCATCCTGGAGATGCTGGCCGACCAGGCGGCGATTGCCGTGGAGAACGCCCGCCTGTACGAAGCCGAACGCACCCAGCGCCGGCAGATCGAGGCCATGCAGTCCGCCGTCGCCTCCCTGAGCCAGAGTCTCGATCTGCATGAAGTTTTGGATCGGCTGCTTACGGAACTGCGGAAAGTCATCCCCTACGACAGTGCCTCGGTAATGCTCGTGGAGGGCGGCTGTCTTCGCGTAGTGACAGGACGGGATCTGCCCGGTGATACGGCGATCGGCCAGATCTATCCGGTCACGGAGATCGAGAGAGAGATCGAGCAAAGCGGACGCCCCTTCATTATGGTGGACGCCTCTATGGACGACCGTTTTCACGCCTGGGGAAATACCAAATACGTAAAGGGCTGGATGAGTGTGCCTCTGCTCGGCCGGGCGGGGATGATCGGTTGTCTGACCATCGACAGCCGCAAGCTGGGGGCCTTCTCCGACGATGAGGCGGACCTGGCCATGAGCTTTGCCCATCAGACGGCGGTTGCGGTGGAAAACGCCCAGCTTCATCAGAATGTGAAGGACCAGCTGGAGGCGCTGAAGACCTCCCAGGATAAGCTGGTGCAGAGTGAAAAGCTGGCGGCCATCGGGAAGCTAATAGCCGGGGTAGCCCACGAATTGAACAATCCCCTGACCGCGATCATCGGGATCGCCCAGCTGCTGCAGACCGGAGAGCTCAGCGGGGGGGTCAAACAGGATCTCGAGAAGCTTGTGTCGGAGGCGCACCGGGCAGGGAAGATCGTGCGCAGCCTGCTGGATTTCTCCAGACAGCAGCGCCCGGAGCGACGCCCCGTGCTTGTCGATGATGTCCTGACCAGCACGCTGACGATCCTGGCCTACGAGCTTCAATCCCGAAACATCGAATGCCGCACCCGTCTTGCCGGCAATCTGCCCGCGACCATGGCCGATGGGAATCAGCTCCAGCAGGTATTCGTCAATCTGATCAACAATGCCTACGAGGCGATGTTCGAGGCAGCCGGGGGCGGTGTGCTTACCGTGTCTTCGCAGCTGAGAGATGGGGAGAGCCCGCCTGCTCCCGGATCGCCGGACCGCTCGATCCGAGTTTGCATCGGCGACAATGGTCCCGGAATAGCCTCAGATCTGCAGCCGCGGATTTTCGATCCCTTCTTCACCACCAAATCTCCCGGAAAGGGGACCGGTCTGGGTCTGTCGGTCTGTCATGGAATCATCGGCGAGCACGACGGGCAGATCTGGGTGGAGAGCACAGCCGGGGAGGGCACCCGCTTCTACGTGCAGATCCCGGTGGTTTCGATAGAGGAAACGGCTGATGAGGGCGGCGAGAGCCCTCAGCCTGTTGCCGACGATAATGGAATCGGCCGTCTGCTCGTCGTGGAGGATGATGAGATGGTTCAGGCCATGGTGGTCCGGGTACTGGAACAGGTCGGCTACCAGGTCGATACCAGCACCGACGGGGTGAGCGCGCACGAGAAGATCGAGGGGGCGGACTACGACCTGATCATCTGCGATGTCCGGATGCCCCGATTGAGCGGGATCGATCTGTACAAACGGTTGGCCTCGGAAGAATCGGAAGCCCTCAAACGGTTCCTGTTCATTACCGGTGATACGGTGAGTGCGGAGACAGTCGGCTTCATCGAGGCAAACCGTATCCCCTATCTGGGAAAGCCTTTCGAGATAGAGGATCTGTTGAAGGCGGTGCAGCAGGAACTGGACCGGTGAAAAAGGTCGTCATCGATACGGATTGCGGTGTCGACGATGCGGTAGCCGTCATGATTGCCCTGGCCCACCGGGAGTTGGAGGTGCTGGGCCTGACCACGGTGAACGGCAATGTGGGCGTGAAGCAGGTCACCGAAAATGTACTTCGCCTGCTTCCCGTGCTGGGGCGGGAGGATATCCCCGTGTATGGGGGTGCCTCCCGGCCGTTGATCGCTCAACCGCATCACGCCTCGGGGGTGCACGGAAGGAATGGATTAGGCGATATCGAGCTGCCCGATGCGGGCAAGCGCATCGAGGGCGCCGGTGCTCCAGACGGCCTCCTTGTTCTGGCTCGAGAGAATCCGGGGCTGACCCTCGTGGCCCTGGGGCCGCTGACCAATGTGGCCATCGCCCTGAACCTCCATCCGGAGCTCGAAGTTCTGCTCGGTGAAATCGTGTCTATGGGCGGAGCCGTCGGGCGCGGCAACGTCACCCCATACGCCGAGTTCAACTACTACGTTGATCCCGAAGCGGTACGGGTCGTTTTGGAGAGCAAGGTGCCCCTTACGGTGGTTCCCTGGGATGCGGCCGTGAAGATGGCCCACACCGAAGAGGAGCTGCGGGTACTCGGTCCGGAGGATAACAAGGTCTGGAAACTGCTCCTCGACATGCACCAGCCGCTGTTCTCCTACCTCGAGAAGGTCTACGGAGCCCGGGTGGCGATGTTCCCCGATCCCATCACCATGGCCTATGTAGTGAACCCGGCAATTTCCCGGGAGCAGATCAAGAGCGATCTGAAGATGGAAGCTGTTGATTCGCCCCGGCGGGGAGCCAGTCTCCTCGAGAAAGGCGACCGGGTGAAGATGATAATGGAAATTGACATGGCCGGGTTCCAAAGTATACTGTTGGAGATACGCAATCTGGCGTAAATTTGAACTAACATAGTTCCACAAGGAGGGATATATGAAAAAAATTCTGTACGTGCTGGCGGTCCTGCTCGTTGCCTTCAGTTTGCTCGGATTGGCAGCCTGCAAGAAAGAGGAGGCTGCCGCCCCAGGGGCGAAAGAGGAGCAGAAGCTCCGGGTCGCCCTGTATGTAAACGGGACGCTGGGAGACAAGTCTTTCTTCGACTCCGCCAATCGAGGGGTCGAGAAGGCCGCTGCGGAGTTCGGGATCACCACCAAAACCATCGAAGGAACCTACGAACAGGCAAACTGGGAGCCGGACATCACCCAGCTGGCTGAAGGGGAGTGGGACATCGTCATTGCCGGAACCTGGCAGCTGGTAGACTATCTGCAGGCTATCGCTCCCAAACATCCGGAAAAGGTGTTCATCACCTATGACACCTCCGTAGACTACTCCGCCGGCGATATGGGCAATGTCTACTCGATCCTCTACGCCCAGAACGAGGGATCTTTCCTGGTCGGCGCACTGGCGGCGCTGGTCACCACCTCGGACATGCCCAAGGCCAATCCTGAGAAGGTTATCGGTTTTCTCGGCGGTATGGACATTCCGGTCATCAACGATTTCAAGGTCGGCTACATACAGGGTGCCAAGTACATCGACCCGGATGTCAGGGTGCTGGTTTCCTACGCCAATTCCTTCAGCGACTCCGCCAAGGGCAAAGAGCTGGTGCTGGCACAGTACGAGCAGGGAGCGGATATCGCCTTCAACGTGGCGGGAGAGACGGGGATCGGGGTGCTCGATGCGGCCAAGGACAAGGATCGCTATGCGATCGGCGTGGATTCGGACCAGTACTTCCTGTTCAAGGATGCCGATCCGGGAAAGGCCAAGAATATCGTAACCTCGATGATGAAGAACGTAGACGATTCCCTCTATCGGGCGATCAAGCTGCACCTGGAGGGTAAACTGCCGGTCGGGGAAGCCGAGGTGCTCGGCATCGCTCAAGGCGGCGTTGGAGTCGCGGACAACGAGAACTACCAGAAACTCGTCCCTGCAGAGTTCCGCGATCAGATCAGAGAGCTGGAGGAGAAAGTCGTCGGCGGCGAAATCGCAATAGAAACGGCAATCGGTCAGTAAGCGCACCCACGGGGAATCCCCTTGCTGGATGAAGAGGGATTCCCCGTTTTTCTATGTTCAAATCTCTCGATCAATGCCCTCTTTCAGGGGGAGGAACAGGGGTGGTCAGGTCATGGGATTAATCCTGGAAGCCAAGCATATCCTCAAGGTCTACGAAAACGGCGTAGTGGCCAACCGGGACGTCGGCATACAGGTCGAAGAGAACACGATCCACGCCGTGGTCGGGGAGAACGGCGCGGGCAAGACCACTCTGATGAAGATCATCTTCGGGATAGAACAGGCCCAGGAGGGGGAGATCCTCTTCAAGGGTGAGAAGGTGCAGATACGAAGCCCCCACGACGCCATACAGATCGGTATCGGGATGGTGCATCAGCATCTGATGCTGGCGCCGGATCTCACCGTGGCGGAGAACATGGTGCTGGGCAATGAACCGCTGCGGGCCAGGCTCTTCCTGGATAACGACAAGGCCGGGCAGATCACTCGCCGGGTGTCGGAGGAATACGGTTTGCCGGTTCCGGCGGATAAGAAGACCAAGGATCTGCCCATCGGCGTGCGTCAGCGCGTGGAGATCCTCAAAGCGCTGTTTCGAAACGCCGAGCTGCTGATCCTGGATGAGCCTACCTCGGTGCTTACCCCGCAGGAAACCGAGGTTTTGTTCAAGACGCTGAAAAATCTGAAGGGTCAGGGGAAAACCATCATCTTCATCTCCCACAAGCTGCAAGAGGTCAAGCAGATCGCCGATCGGGTCACGATCATGAGGGATGCCCGGGTCATCGACACCCGTGATGCCGGGGAGCTCAGCGAGCATGACATAGCCGAGCTCATGGTGGGCAGGGAGATCAGCTTCGAACGAATCGCCGAACCGACGAGTCTTGGGCCGCCTATGTTGACGGTGAGGGATCTGTCCTACGTGAATGACGAAGCGATCCTGGTTCTCAACAGGTTTTCTTTCGATGTCCGGGCCGGAGAGATCCTCGGTTTGGCCGGGGTGGTCGGCAACGGGCAGACCGAACTGGTACGCATCATCACCGGACTGCTCGAGCCGTCGGAGGGTGAGGTTGCGCTGCGCGGGGAGACCCTGATAGGGCTGTCCCCGAGAGCCATTCGGGAGAAAGGACTGTGCCACATCCCCGAAGACCGGATGGATGACGGGGTAGCCGAAGAGGCCACCCTGGAGGAGAACTTCATCCTGGACAGGTACTACAAGCCGGGTTTCTCCAAGGGAATGCGGCTGCTTTGGAAGAATATCTCCCAGCACAGCCGGGAGCTTGTCGAGAAGTTCAACATCCTCGCCCAGTCCACGAAAACCCCTGTTTCCGCCCTCTCCGGGGGGAATATCCAAAAAGTCGTGGTGGCCCGGGAGCTGTCCGCGGACCCGGAGGTGATCATCGCCGCCCACCCGACCCGTGGAATCGACGTGGGATCGGAGGAGATGGTGCATCGCCTGCTCAAGGAAGCCCGGGACAGGGGCAAGGCGGTATTTCTGGTTTCCGCCGATCTGGACGAAATCCTGAAACTGTCCACGCGGGTGATCGTGATCTACAACGGGGAGATCGTAGCCCACTTTCAGGACATGTCGGAAATCACGGCGGAGGATCTGGGGCCGTACATGTTGGGCGTTCAGAGAGAGGAGGCGGTGAATGGAAAAGTTTCTGCTTAAGTACTTCACCCTGATCCGGGTCATCATCGCCATCATCATCGGCATCGTGATCAGCGTGTTCCTCATCTATCTGGTCAGTGAGGAGCCCGCATTCTCCCTCAGATCCTTCCTGCTCGGACCGTTTCTGACCCGCTCCCGGCTGGCCCATGTGTTCGAAACAGCCTCGCCGATCATCTTCTGTGGTCTGGCCATCGCCGTGGCCTTCCAGGCCAAGCAATTCAACGTCGGTGCGGAGGGGTCCCTGTACCTCGGTGCGGTGGTAGCCACCGCGTTCGGTGTATCCACGAATATGCCTGCCTTTATCCATATCCCGCTGGTGCTCCTTGTCGGCGGTTTGGCCGGGGCGGCCTGGAGCTTCATACCGGGAATATTGAAGGCCAGGTGGAATGCCAGCGAGCTGGTCTCCTCCCTGATGCTGAACTACGTGGCCTTTTTCCTCGGCCTGTACCTCATCAATTTTCACTTCCGGGACAAGGAAGCGGGATTTCTCGTTTCCTACCAGCTTCCCGAAACCGCCTGGCTCCCGCAGTTCATTCCGGATACGCGAATCCATTACGGGATCATCCTGGCCATTGTCGCCGCTGTGCTGGTGTATTACTTCATGTATCACACCACCACCGGGTATGAGATCCGCTGCACCGGCTTCAACGAACGGTTCGCCCGCTTCGGCGGCATCAACGTTTTCAAGGTCATCATCCTCTGCCAGGTGATCCTGGGCTTCCTGTCCGGCTTTGGCGGCACAACCGAGATCATGGGCATCCACCGCAGGTTTGTCTGGCAGAGCTCCCCCGGCTACGGCTGGGACGGGGTCATAGTGGCCATCATCGGCAGGAACCACCCGCTGCTGATCATTCCGGCCGCGTTCTTTCTGTCCTACATGAGGGTAGGCGGCCGGGTGCTCAACCTCATGTCCGACGTTCCGGCGGAGATGATAACGGTGATCCAGTCGATCATCATCCTGCTGATCACCGCGGAGGCGTTCCTGAGCCAGTGGAAGTACAGAATCACCCTGCGCCAGGCGGAGTTAGGAGGCGCGGCATGAATCCCCTACTGCAGAGCATCCTCAGCGCCGAGTTCGGTTTCGCCATCTTCCGGGTCATGACCCCCCTGCTGTTCGCCGCCATCGGCGTGTCGATTTCCAATCTGGCAGGTACGATCAACATCTCCATGGAAGGCACCATGCTGGTTTCCGCTTTCGTCGGCGTGATCGTCAGCGCCTTCACGAACAGCCTTATCCTGGCTCTGTTAGCCGGAGTAGCCTCGGGAGTGGCCATGGGGGCGATCTTGAGCTACTTCCACCTTCAGCTGAAGGCGAACGTCATCCTGGCAGCTATAGCCCTCAACATATTCGCCACCGGTATCACGGTGTTTCTGCTGTTCATCGCCAGCGGCGACAAGGGTTCTTCCAGTTCTTTGCGCAGCCTGCTGTTCCCGGAGGTGCACATCCCCCTGATCAGGAGCATTCCCGTATTGGGGACGATCGTCAGCGGTCACAACATCATGACCTACGGGGCTTTCCTGGCCGTCTTCGTGTTCTACATCATTACCTTCAAAACACCGCTGGGCCTGCGGATACGAGCGGTCGGACAAAGTCCCGATGCCGCCGAATCGGTGGGGATCAATGTCAACAGGACCCGCATGTGGGCTTTGATGCTCTCCGGATTCTTCGGTGCTTTCGGGGGACTGTACCTGTCCATGGGCTACGTTTCCTGGTTCGCCCGGGACATGACCGCAGGGCGGGGCTGGATCGCCATAGCTTT
>Ga0315553_10002194_pt1 | contig 15802 bp, 16 predicted proteins | sample SalMarSW160140MG_FD_203099 | JGI IMG/M metagenome (GOLD analysis project Ga0315553, IMG submission 203099) | Salt marsh sediment microbial communities from the Plum Island Ecosystem LTER, Massachusetts, United States - Salt Marsh Sediment SW1601-40 ... | reverse complement strand
CCTCCTGTACGATCTCATCGAAGCGCTCAGGATCCTTTTCCAGACCATGGATTTTCTGAGCCACGTGGAACACCTTCAACTCATGCTCGGGATGCCGGCGGGCTATGTACTCCACGTACTGCATGGTCACGCTGATTGGCCCTTTCGGACTTCCGTTTAGGACGATGATCTTCATCTTTTTTCCTCCTGATGTAACAAAGTTAATATAACACTGTTAAGTCTTGATGCAAAAAAATCGAACCCTTCACTTGTGCCGCTCCGGATCTCCCCCGCCGGTATAGAAGCGCAAAAACAGATCCTTGAGCTCTTCCCGGTTCATCCCCTCGACCAGCTCCAGGCTCCCCGACATCAGCAGAGAGCAGAATCCATGCAGCATGGTCCACCCCATCACGGCGCCGTAGCGAGGGTCGTGGGGGTACTTCCCGCCGGCAGCCAGACGCTCCAGAGCATTTCGGGCAACGTAGTAGGTGTAGTAGAGTACCGGTTGATCCTTTTCCCCCAGGGGCGTGCTGCCGATCGGCGTTTCGAAGAGCAGGCGGTAAAGCCGGGGGTTCTCTTCTGCAAAAGCAATGTACTGTTCTCCGAGTTGATGAACCGTCTCCATGGGATCGAGGTTCGGATCGATCCCGCGGATCCGGCGATTCAATTTTTCCGCCGCCTGCAGCTTGATCTGCAGGAGCAGAGCTTCCTTGCTGTCGAAGTAGTGGTATATGGCTGTGGCTGTGACCCCGACGCGCCTGGCTAAATCCCGCATGTTCAGTGCTTCGTGACCGGAGCGGATTACGATATTTTCCGCCTCGCTGAGGAGTTTTTCTGGGAGCTCGGGGTTTGCCAGCCGTGTCATCTTCTACTTGCAGTCTTTTAACGATGTTAAAATAACGGTGTTAAGTCTATTTGTCAATATAAAGAATCAAAAAAGTTGAAAAAAACTTGAGTGTGAAAACCTCTCCGGAAGTCTATTCTTTGATCTGGCCCGCGGCAATATCGCCGACGACGGGGAAGCGGAAGAGTTCCCCCTGATAGGCCTTGATCATTCCGATGATCCAGTAGCCGAATGTGGCGATTCCTCCGACCACGGCGAAGACCCAGCCGATAACGGGAATCCGTCCCAAGACCCCGAGGATCAGGCTCATTGCCCCGAAGAAGATCAGGGATTGTAGTGCGTGGAAGCGAACGAACCGGCTCTCCTTCTCCAGGAGAAAGATGATCAATCCGGAGAGCCAGCCGAACAGGTAGGCGATCAGAGCGGCGACGTTCTCGCTCATATTTAGTGACGATTTTCCATTCACAACAACTTCCTCCTCGGGTAGTCCTATCTTGAAATTAGAAAGCATAGGAGCCAAAGTCAAGGAAAATTGAACCACTGTGTGGAGCGATGCACCCGCGACCAGCTGTGGGGCAACACCGGGATCCGTCTATACAGCTTGAGGCAAACGTGGCATACTGAAAACTCCCATAACACGTGGAGTGACCCTTTGAAAAAAACGAGTGATTTACGTATTCGCTTTGTCGACCCGCTGATCAGCCCTCTGGAGCTGAAAAAAAAGTTCCCCTTGCCGGAGGACTCCGCCGCCACGGTTGTGGAAAGCCGGGAAGTGATCAAGAGAATCCTGGCTCGACAGGACGACCGCCTGTTAGCGGTCGTGGGCCCCTGTTCGATCCATGACTACAAAGCCGCGATCGACTACGCCCGGCGGTTGCAGGCGTTACACGACCGGGTAAAGGAGCGGATCTACATCCTGATGAGGGTGTACTTCGAGAAACCCCGCACCACGATTGGATGGCGGGGCATGATCGTCGATCCCCATCTCGACGGAAGCTACCAGATCTCCGAAGGGCTGGCCCTGGCTCGGCGCCTTCTTCTCGAGATTACCGGGATGGGCCAGGCGGCGGCTACGGAAATGCTCGATCCGATCGTGCCCCAGTACGTGGACGATTTGATCAGTTGGGCTGCTATCGGGGCTCGAACAACCGAGAGCCAGACCCACCGCAATATGGTCAGCGGCCTGTCCATGCCCGTCGGTTTCAAGAACGGCACCGACGGAAATCTCCAAATCGCCATTGATGCCATGGCCTCGGCTCGTCATCCCCATCACTTCATCGGCATCGACCAGGAGGGGAAAACCAGTGTTTTAGGCACAAAGGGCAATACCGACACCCACATTATCCTCAGGGGAAGCCGCACCGGCATCAACTACCGCAAACCGGAAATTGTCTACACCGCAGAGCTGCTGAAAGAGGCGGGGTTTCTGCCTGCCATCATGGTTGATTGCAGCCACGGCAACTCCGACAAGAGAGCCGAGCGCCAGGAAGAGGTCCTGCGCAGCCTGCTCGAATCCCGGGCTTCCGGCTGCCGGGAGGTAATCGGTTTTATGATGGAGAGCAACCTCTTCGGCGGCCGGCAGGAGATTCCCCGAGACCTGAGCCAGCTCAAATACGGGGTCTCGATCACCGATCCCTGCTTGAGCTGGGAAAAAACCGAGCAGTTGTTGCTGTATGCCTATGAACAGCACAAGGTGGAAGGGGTAAGTTTCCAACCTTCTTGATATATCCGAAGCTAGGGAGAGAGCTCCTCACTCTTCAAGCAGCATTTTATTGATTCCGCGAAAAATAGCCGTAGAGCCCCGCCGCAGGTTGCGCAAGCTGTAGCCGCCCTCCTGTACGATGAGCAGAGGTCGGTGGAGTGCAGCCACCCGGGAGCCGATCGTCCGAAACGCCCTTACACTTAGAGCGAAGGAACCGGTCGGATCTCCAGTCATCGTGTCGTAGCCCAGAGAGAGAACGACGAAAACAGGTTTGAACCTGTGGATCAGCTCCAGCGCCCTGTCCAGGGTGTCCAGATACAGCTGGTCACCGGCGTTTTCGGGAAGGGGAAAGTTCTTGTTGAATCCGCGACCGAATCCTTCTCCGATCTCGTCGGTGAATCCCGAGAAGTAAGGATAGGCGACGTTCGGATGGCCGTGGATCGACAGGGTGAGCACATCGGCACGGGTCCAGAATATATCCTGCGTTCCGTTTCCGTGATGAAAATCGATATCTAGAATCGCCACCTTCCCCTCCCTGGACAGCCACTGGGCGGCTATGGCGGCGTTGTTGAAGTAGCAGAAGCCTCCGAACACGCGCCGCCCGGCATGGTGACCCGGGGGTCGGCAGAGAGCGTAGGCGACCGGGCGCCCTTCCTGCAGTTCTTCCGCCGCGCTCAACGCGACGTCTACCGCGGCTCTGGCGGCAATGTAGGCATTCTGATCCAAAGGAGTGAAGGTGTCGATGCAGTAGTATCCCGCCCGAACGGCCAGCTCCTTTGGCTTCCGTTCGGGTCGACGGATCGGAAAGACGTAGGGATACACGGGACGGCTGGGAGCGAGCTTCTCGCACACGGTTTTCAGATAATTCACGAAATCAGGATCGTGGACCTCCCGGACCACTTTTTCCCCGTGGGATTTAGGGGTGATGCGGTCAAAGAGCTGCGTGTCCGTGAGAACTTGATCCAAGATCTCGATCCGAGCCGGTCGCTCGACATACCCTCGTTCCCGCACGTGGTGGATGCGATGAATCGTAGAGCTCACCAAAACCATCCCCCGCTGCAGTCGTTCACCCCGCATCGGCGCCGGCGTCGGCGTTTCGATCCTGTGGTAGCGGGGCTCACGGAAACGCACAGGATCATCCTTGATCGAGCGAACCACCATCTCGATATACTCCGGACTCACCACCTGGCTGTACTTGCGCTGGAGAATCAGCCGCACCGCAGCCCGGCATTCCCTTCTGCCCAGTGGTTGTTTTCTCCCCAGAGGATCGAAGAACAGATAGGGTGCGGGAGATTCGTCGATCGGGGTTTCGTAGGCGGTCCCGACGATGGGGTACACTCCGTAGTACTCGTAGAACTTCAGGCGCTCGCGATTTTCCTTGAGAACCACCGGATCCCTCACCAGTGTCGGATCATCGGGGAGGGCCTCCATGTACAGACCGCGGGAACCGAGGCGCTGGAGCATGTCCCGGGTGGCTTCATACAGAGCGCTGCCCAACCCGCCGCCCTTGATCTTGGGACCGATGGCGATGAAATCGAGGAGGGAGCTTTTAATTTCCGGAAAATGAAGAAACAGGGAAAACCCGGTGACCCGCCGGTCCGTTCCCTGGGACACGAGCAGGATGGTGCGATACCCGTAGGTAAAGGGATTGTCCAGCAGGTCGGGGATCTTGTCGGCGTACGAGGCGATCGAAGAAAAGTTGCTGCGGAATATCTCCTGAACCTGGCGGATCTTGTCGGCGTCCGTGGCCAATGCTCCGCTGTAGATCCTTCTAATTGATATCATATTCCCATCAATTTTAACAAAATATTAGGAAAATCTCTTGTATTTTCTGTATATTATACTATGATTCGACTTTAAGAATACTGTGAGGCATTGGAAAAGTGTGAGCGCATCGCGTTCTGAAGTACCTGCCCTTCTGCCCCTCGGTGGCAACTTGTCGCTAGAAGACTTCAAGGAAGAGAAGGCTTCCTTGAACCCTTCGACAGCAAAGGAGTCCCATAAGACATGGAGACAGAACAACCTTGTGCCACCGAGGAGGACGAACCTCCGGATCTCAGTACGAATCCCCGAAAATCCACCTTCCTCGAGCCGGATTTCGTCGAGGTCGTCGACGTGGAGCCGACCCAGTCAGAACAGCCGTTGTCTGACCCTCGGATTGGCCCACAACGCAGAAAGCGGCGGGAGCGCATCGATACACACCAGTCCAGCTTTCCCTTCTATGAACATTACCCCACCCTAGTTCCCAGTCCACCTCCTACCATTTACAGATTCCCCATCAGTTCAGCCTCGGAAAGGTTCCGCAAAACCTTTTTCCCGGAATCAAGCCTAGCGCAGTGGAACGATTGGCACTGGCAACTGCGGCACCGGGTCCGAAGTCTCGAAGAACTTGGGACGATTCTCGAGCTGAGCATGGACGAGATGACTGCGGTTCTCCGTCATCGGGGAACCCTACCCTTGGCCGTTACCCCCTACTACGCAGGTCTTCTCGATCCGATGGATTGCCGACAGCCTCTGCGCCGCACCGTAGTCCCTGCGAATGATGAGTATCTTCGATCTCCGGGAGAGGCGGAAGATCCTCTGGGCGAGGACGATAACAGCCCCGTGCCGGGTCTGGTACACCGCTACCCTGATCGGGTCTTGTTCCTGGTCACCCACTTCTGCTCGACGAATTGCCGATACTGCACCCGCTCCAGGATCGTCGGCGCCGAGCACGGCCCAGCGGGATTGAAGCGCCGCTGGCAGCGAGCGATCGAGTACATCGAGAACACCCCCCGGGTGCGGGATGTGCTTCTATCCGGTGGAGATCCTCTGACCCTGAGCGACGAAAAACTCGAGTGGCTGTTGAGCCGCTTGAGGAAGATCCCCCATGTGGAAATGCTGAGGATCGGAACCAAGGTGCCCGTAGTGCTTCCCCAGCGTATCACCCCAAATCTGGTACGCCTCCTCAAGCGCTACCACCCCCTCTGGATGAGCATCCACTTCACTCATCCTGAGGAACTGACTCCGGAGACCGGCACAGCCTGCGCCCGCCTGGCCGATGCGGGCGTCCCCTTGGGCAGCCAGACCGTATTGCTGGCTGGAATCAATGACAGCGTGGAGACGATGAAAGCCCTGGTCCACGGCCTTCTGCGCCTGCGGGTCAAACCCTACTACCTGTACCAGTGTGATCCCATCCTCGGTTCGGCCCATTTCCGCACCCCCGTAGAGAAAGGCCTGGAGATCATCGCCGGTTTGAGAGGACATACCTCGGGGTACGCCGTACCCACCTACGTGATCGATGCCCCCGGAGGAGGCGGAAAAATCCCCCTCCTTCCCGAATATGTGGTGGGCAGGGAAGGGGAGGAGCTCCTGCTGCGCAACTACGAGGGAAAGGTCTTTCGCTATCCGGATTCTGCACGAGCCGAAATTCCCTGGCCCAGTGCCGAAAAGCATCCATCCTAGAATCGCGTTATAAACGTGAACAGACAGAATCGGATAGTGGTGCTTTTCGGGCAGGTTCCCGCCGATGCCAGGCCGGATGAACAAGACGTACTGGTGGAAGTGGAGAAGGTCTGCGGTGCCCTGAGCACTCTGGGGTACGAGCCGATTTCCCTGCCACTGACCCTCGATCTGAGCAAAGCCGCCGACAGACTGCAGGAACTGCGTCCCGCTGCCGTGTTCAATCTGGTGGAATCCGTCGAGGGACAGGACCGTCTGCTCTATCTGGCAACTACCCTGTTGGATTATCTTGGCCTTGCCTACACGGGATCCGCCGGCGAAGCTATGTTTTTAGCCTCCAACAAGGTTTTGGCCAAACGGTTGCTGAGCAAAGCGGGTATCCCAACCCCGGAATGGGCCGGGTTGGAGGAAACTCTTGCCGACGGACCCGGATTCGATCCCCCCTACCTGGTCAAATCCGTGTGGGACAACGGTTCGCAAGGGTTGGAGCGGTTATTCCCCGACAGGGATCAGTTGCTCGATCGTCTGAGCGCGGGGACGTTCAGCACCACAGCCCACTCCCCCAGGCGTGAAGATGTCTTTGTGGAATCCTACATCGAGGGCCGGGAGTTCAACATTTCCGTGCTCGAGAAGGAATCGGAACCGGAGATTCTCCCGCCGGCGGAAATGCTGTTCGTCGATTATCCGGCGGACAAGCCGCGTATCGTCGGCTACGCCGCCAAGTGGGTCCCTGCGTCTTTCGATTACCAGCACACGGTGCGCCGTTTCGACTTCGAAAGGGCGGATCGGTCTTTGCTGGATGAGCTGCGCAATCTGGCCTGCGCATGCTGGAGAGAATTGGGAATCGAAGGCTACTCCAGGGTGGACTTCCGGGTCGACTCGCTGAGGCAACCCTGGGTCTTGGAGGTGAATCCCAATCCCTGCCTTTCCCCGGATGCCGGTCTGGCCGCGGCGGCAGCCCGGGCCGGATTGTCCTACAAGGACCTGGTGCAGAGGATCCTGCAGCCGGCGGTGGAACCTGATGTTTCCCTGGGTTTTCGCCGGGGAGCGCTGGTTCGGCCCGGGGTAGGGGGGCGGTCATGAGCCTGCTGGCCGCACCCGGGCGCCGTACTGTAGGGGGTGTGTCCATATTCCTTCGGGATGAGGTCCATCCCGGTGATCTCGCCGGGGTGCGCCGGATCGCCGAATCCACCGGATTTTTCAGCCCTGCGGAAATCGAGTTGGCCGTGGAGCTCGTGCAGGCACGACTGGCCCAGGGTGTTTTGAGCGGCTACCACTTCCTGTTCGTCGATCCCGATCCCCCGTCGGGACAATCCCTCGGTTACAGCTGTTTTGGTCCGATTCCCTGTACCGTGTCGTCTTTCGACCTGTACTGGATCGCGGTCCAGGACCGCTTCCGAGATCTCGGCCTGGGTACGCTGCTGCTGACGGAAAGCGAAGGGGCGATCCGGAGTATTGGGGGAAGCCGGGTCTATGTTGAAACCTCCAGCCGCAGCCAGTACGAGTCGACCCGGATGTTTTACAGCAGGCGGGGATACCGCCAGGAGGCGCTGATACCGGATTTCTACGCTCCGGGAGACGCCAAGATCATCTACCTGAAGGAACTATTATGAAAAGCGAATCTACGCCGAGCTTTAATCGGGCATCGGCAAGAAATCTGCGTATAGGGCTGACCTACGATCTGCGCAGCCAATATCTGGCGCTTGGTTACTCGGAGGAGCAGACCGCTGAGTTCGACAGTCCGGCCACGGTCGAGGCGATAACCACGGCCCTGTCCGAGCTGGGTCACACACCGATTCAAATCGGCAATGCACAGGAGCTGACCCGCCGGCTCGTGGCTGGAGAGCGCTGGGATCTGGTTTTCAACATCGCCGAAGGACTGTACGGGTTGGGCAGGGAAGCTCTGATCCCGGCGCTTCTCGATGCATACCGTGTCGACTACACCTTTTCCGATCCCTGCGTCATGGCTGTGTGCCTGCACAAGGGCTTCACCAAGAGCATCCTGCGGGATGCCGGTCTTCCCACACCGGCTTTTGCGTTGGTGACGGAGGAGGCGGACCTGGATGGCCTCGACTTGAGCTATCCTCTATTCGCCAAACCCGTGGCCGAAGGCACGGGCAAGGGGATCACCGCGGCTTCCAGAATCGAGAACCCGACCGAGCTTAGACAGGGGTGTATTGACCTTTTAGCCCGCTACCGGCAGCCGGTGCTCGTGGAGGAGTATCTCCCCGGCCGGGAGTTCACAGTGGGAATCGTCGGCAGCGGCGAGCGGGCCTACGCCCTCGGAACGCTGGAGGTCGTCATCCGGGAAGGGGGGGAGGAGGGAGTGTACTCCTACCTCAACAAGGAGAAGTGCGAGGAGTTGGTAGAGTACCGCTTCACTCGGGACCCGGATGCCCGGGATGCCGAAACCGTCGCCCTCCGGGTCTGGAGGCTTTTGGGCTGCCGGGACGCCGGCCGGGTCGACATACGCCTCGACGCAGCGGGACGCCCAAGTGTCCTCGAATTGAATCCCCTGGCGGGTCTGCACCCGACCCATTCGGATCTGCCTATGATCGCCACGGCGGTCGGGATGAGCTACCGGGAGCTGATCGATCGGATCGTCGGCTCCGCTCTGCAACGTTCAGCGGTTCATGAGCGGGAGGAAGTGCCCTCGGCTGCGCTGCTCGCCTCCAGCTCGATCTTGGTCTGATGCTTCACCGTGGAGAGGACGAACATGCTGCTGAACTTGCCCACCTTCTGGAGGCGGGCTAACTTGTTGAAAACGAAGGCGTCGTAGCTGGGGATGTCGTCGGCCACGACCTTCAGGAGGTAGTCCTTGTCTCCGGACAACCGGTAGCATTCCAGTACCTCCGGCATTTTGCTGATTTCCACCGATAGGTGCTGTATGGTCTCCTGGGTGTAGTCGTTCATCGTGATGAAGACGAACGCGATGATGGCCTTGCCGACCGTCTGGGGGTCCACCAGGGCGACATAGTCCGTGATGATCCCGTTCTTTTCCAGCTTTTTCACCCGTTCGAAGACCGTGGCGGGGGCCAGACCGATTAACCCGGCCAGTTCGGCGTTGGTGATCGATCCGCGTTCCTGGAGTATGTTCAGGATCCGGCGATTTGTGTCGTCTATTTGTTTCATTTTTCGGTATCCGTATAAACGTTGACTATACAGCAATTATAGCAAAGATTATTTTAGAAACAAGTCCAATTGTCAAAGATCATTAGCCGGCGCTCGTCTCACCCCGTATTGATTCCCTCAGAAAGAGTGTGTATGATGCCAGGGTTATCGATCCAATTTGAAAAAGGAGTTCTTGATGCCTGAGATGGTCCTCTTGGGAGACGAAGCCCTGGCCATGGGGGCGATCGATTCCGGAATCACGGCGGCTTACGCCTACCCGGGTACCCCCTCTTCAGAGATTATGGAGTACCTGCAGGCAGCGGCTCCCAAATACGGTGATTTCGTGGCCGAGTGGTGTTCCAACGAAAAAACGGCCTACGAGGCGGCGGTGGGTGTGTCCCTGGTGGGACGGCGAGCCCTGGTCAGCATGAAGCACGTCGGCCTGAACGTGGCTGCCGATCCCTTTATCAACTCGGCACTGCTGGCCATTCACGGCGGGCTGGTGCTGGCGGTGGCCGACGACCCGGGCATGCACTCCTCCCAGAATGAGCAGGACAGCCGTTTCTACGCCGACTATGCCCGGATCATCTGCCTGGAGCCGAGGACCCAAGGGGAAGTGTACGAGATGACCCGGGAAGCCTTCGATCTTTCTGAAGCGTTTCACATCCCCGTCATGGTGCGTCTGACCACCCGGATCGCCCACTCCCGGGCTGTGGTCCGAACAGGGGAACGCCGGGCTCAAAATCCCCTGAACAAGTCGACTGAAAAAGCCGGTTGGATGCTGCTACCGGCAACTGCCCGAAAGCTCTGGGCGGCACTCCTCGAAAATCAGGGACAGTTCCTCGCCTATGCGGAGAACTCCCCCTACAACACCTTGGAATTGAATGAAGAGTTTTCCGATTTCGGGGTTATCACGGCGGGTTTGGGCTGGAACTACTACATGGAGAATCGGGAAGAGCTTCCGGTTCGACCCTCCCACCTGCACATCAGCGTGTATCCGATTCCGGTGCAGAAGGTTCGCCGGCTGGCCGAACGGGTGAAGAGGATTGTGGTCATCGAGGAGGGGTTCTCCTTCGTCGAGAAAGCGCTCCTGGGTGTCCTGCCTACTTCCGTGGAGATTACGGGCAGGGAGGACGGGGCTCTACCCCGCACGGGAGAGTTGACGCCGGATAACGTGCGGGGGGCTTTGGGCCTCGAGCAAAAAAATGGGATCGATGTGTCCGGTCTGGAGGTGCCCGCTCGACCTCCTCAGCTCTGTGCGGGTTGTCCCCATCGGGACAGCTACGACGCCCTGAACCTGGCAGTGGCCGGGTTCGAGCAGAGGATCGTCACCTCCGACATCGGCTGCTACACCCTTGGCTATCTTCCCCCCTACCAGGCCATCGAGACCTGCCTCTGCATGGGCGCTTCCGTGGGTATGGCCAAGGGAGCCTCTCAGGCGGGATTTCACCCTGTGGTGGCGGTGATCGGAGACAGCACCTTTCTCCATTCGGGGATCACACCGCTGGTCGACGCGGTAGCCTCAGGAGCCAACATGACCCTGCTCATCCTGGACAACAGTACCACGGCCATGACGGGCGGTCAGCAGACGATCCTGACCTCCTCCCGTTTGGAGAAGCTGGTTCACGGCATCGGAGTGGATCCTGATCACATTAAACTGGTCGCACCGCTGAAGAAGCACACGGAGGAAAATGCCGGGATCATCCGGCGGGAGGTGGAGTACGACGGGGTTTCGGTGATCATAGCCCTGCGGGATTGCATTCAGACGCTGAAGGAGAAAAGGAAGAAGGAGGCCGGGGAATGAACTACGATGTGATCCTGGCCGGTGTAGGAGGTCAGGGCGTGTTGTCGGTGGCGGCGATCATCGCTTTGGGGGCGATGAAGGATGGTCTTGTCGTGCGTCAGTCCGAGGTCCATGGGATGGCCCAGCGTGGAGGATCGGTTCAGGCCCATCTTCGTCTCTCCGATCAGATCATCGTCAGCGACCTGATCGGCAAGGCCAGCGCCGACATGATTCTCAGTATGGAGCCGATCGAATCGTTGCGCTATCTGGCCTATCTCAGAGCCGACGGGGTGCTGGTCAGCTCTACGGACCCCGTGAAGAACATACCAACCTATCCGGAGCTGGAGAGTATCTACGCGAAAATTCGCGGGCTTCCATCCGCCCGGCTGGTCGAAGCCGCCGCCCTGGCCCGGCAGGCGGGGTCTGCCCGGTCGACCAACATGGTCATGGTGGGCGCCGCTTCGGCCTACCTGCCCGTGCAGGAAAAAAGTCTGCTCGCCGCTATCGATGAGCTGTTCTCCCCCAAGGGAGAGAAAGTTGTGCAGGTCAACCGGAAGGCGTTTCAGATGGGAAAAGAAACGGCAGCCTCAGTCCTCTGATTCCCTCTCGACTATGCTCTCCAGAATCTCCGCGGATTTCAGCACCACTGTCCGGCATTCTAGCTCCTCGCTCCGGTAGCGCTCTTTGAGGGGTGTGCAGTCGATATCCCCCATCTGACTTCGATATTCCTCGAGGAACTCGGCACACAGCTCTTTTAGGCGGGGGGTGTCGTGTCCCTTGTCCCTGGCGAAGATCCTGCCCAGTACCATCACCGCCCCGGTCAGGGCGCCGCAGGTCGCCTCTATTCCCATCCCGCCGCCAAAGCCCGCAGCTAGTTTTAAAGCATTGACATCCAGACCGAGGCGGTACATCTCGTTGGCCCCGTATAGAATGGTCTCGGCGCAGTTCAGGTCCTTTTTTTCCATGTAGCCGTCGTTGACCAGATCGCTCAGTTGCATCGTATTCTCCTGTTGTCTACATCTGTTCTTTCCTCGATTCCGACTCATAATAGCGATACCGACGTCAGGAGGCAAGCTGAATCGTACTGACAGACAGGCGGTCTTGCCTTGGAACCGGGTTGAGATATAATCAGGGGATGAGAGAACCGTCTTTCAGTGATCGAGCGAAACAGGCGATCAGCGACATTCCCTTCGGCAAGGTTGCAACCTATGGGCAGATCGCCGCCTGCGCCGGTAATCACAGAGCCGCCCGGCAGGTAGCCTGGCTGCTGCACTCTTCCTCCAGAAAAGACAACCTGTCCTGGCATCGGATCATCAACAGCCGGGGAAGCATCTCCCTGCCGATCGGCGGAGGATTCGAGGAGCAGAGGCTGCTGCTCGAGGGTGAGGGGATTCACGTGGACGAGACGGGCCGGATCGATCTGGCTAAATTTCTTTGGAATCCGGGATTAGCTTGAGGGGCTGGGGTTGCTGAATCAATCAGTAGCTTCCAGAAGCTCCAAGTCCGCCAAATTCTGTTTGCGTCCACTGGCTCGTTTGGACCTGATCAGCGCCTGTCTGCCGATGAAAACCGCATCGACGGATCCATAGCGGGCGGTGGTCCTGCTTTCCCAGGCGTCGCTGAAAGAGCATCCGGCGATTGAGGTAAAAATATCGATGCGAACCGGTTCGTATCTGATTTGAATGACCTGCTCCGGATCGAGAAAGTCTTATTCAGTCAGGTTTAAGAATTCTTCATAGTCTTTTTCGATCTTCATATCCGAATTTGTAGGCTATTTCCCTTAACTCCTGCACGATTTCAAGTCGCCGTTCCGGCGTGAGGGAGGCATAATAATGCCTGTCTGCCTGATCGGCTTGGGAGAGGTGAACTTTTTTAAACCACATCCTGGATTTCACTGAGTAATAATATGATTTCCCGTCCGCTCTGTAAACGGAATATCGGCGGTGTCGAGAATTCGGAAAACCCCGCCCCGTTCGTGGCACTCAGACCAAAAGCAGGCCATCCACCACTTTGAAATGCTTATCTAAAGAGTAAAGAGCACAACCGTTTTGCATTGCCGAGGCGGCGATCCATATATCGTTGGTAGGAATCGGGGTGCCCTTGCTGCGCAAAACCAGATAGATATGGGCATAGAACTCCGCCGTCCCCTCAGTTACCTGATCCAGGACGACGCGTGGGCTGTTCAAAAACAGTTTCAATTCTTCTCGATTCAGAGCTTCTTTCGAGCCTGCTTTGAATCCAGCTAGAAGTTCTGCGAGAACCGTGATATTGATGTGGATTTCCTCGAAGCTCTGAAAATCGCGAATCACATCTGGGTTTCCTGTTTTGTATGCGGAGTACACATTCGTATCGATAAGGATCCGCTTCATGTCCACAGGTCCCTGTCGATCCGTGTAAAACCCTCTTGAGATTTGTTGAACTCCTCTTCGTCCTCCGTGCTCCACGTACCCGCCAAACCGTCCAGGTCGTGATACTCGGGATAGGGTTTCTCCTTGTCCAGGTCAAGGGCTTTCCGGAGTAGTTTCAACAATGTAGTGTTGATGCTGTCTCCGGATTCCTGAGCCTTCCTTCTTAAGCGGCTTTCGATTTCCTCATCGATCCCTCGAATCGTGATTGCTTTCATTGCCGATCCTCTGCAGAACTATATTTTGGTATCAGAATGTAACTGTATTATATAACTATATTCCGGTGCTGTCAAGGAATCGGGGAATCCCAAGCCGGCAGGGAGCCGATCAGTGTTCGAGGATTATTGGGTAAGGGCTTTCTCGATGGCTTTGAGGATCACCATGCTGCCGGCCGTTGCTCGGGTAATCGTTACTGGACCACGATTTCGCCGAGCCACTTGACCCAACGGTTCCCCTGCTGATCCTTGGCCACCACTCGCAGGGGGTACCCGTGAACTTTGGGCAGAGGTTTGTCGTCGAAGGAATAGGCGATCAGCATCCCCTCTCCCATCACCTCGTCGAGCCCAAGACTGGCACTGTAGCCTCCGTCGGCGCTGATGAAAGTCACCCGGGTGGCTCCGTCCTTGATCTTGGCTCGGGAGAGAAGATCGCCGATTCTTGCCCCGGTCCAGTATCCTTCGTCGACGAAGAAACCCGGGCAGACCAGGGTGACGAGCTCCCGCTGCGCCTCCATTGCCTGGATCTCGGCCAGGCTGAGGCTTTGAGGGGCTTCCACCGCCCCCGATATCTTCAGCCGATAGGTATCGATGTCGATATCGACGGGCTGTCCCGTTACATGGAGACCTTCGACCAGCGGGTAGGCGCCGCCGATTCCCGATATCCATGGGCCGGCTTCGCCGTTGTCGACATCGACTGCCGCCTGTTTCTGCCCGGAGCAGCCCAGCAGGGCAGCCGCAGCGATCCCGAGCACGCCGACAAAGAGAAAAATTTTGGTTTTGTTATATCGTTTCATAGCCGGAAATATTAAGCTGATTGTATTGATAAAGTTTATACTACCGAGCGGCAGGCTGGGTGTCAACCCCGCACGCACCTGCGCCAGGGGTGCCCGACCAGGGGTGCCCGGGATCAGCGGGCGAAGCTCTCCGCGTATTCCAGGCTCTGGTGGCGGAAGTAGGTGTTGTACAGCTCGGCGTAGTGACCGCCTCGGGACAGGAGTTCATCGTGGGTCCCGGTCTCGATGATACGGCCCTGCTGCACCACGACGATCCTGTCGGCGTGACGAACCGTGGACAGGCGGTGGGCGATGACAATCGAGGTTCGGTTGCTCATGACCATCTCCAACCCTTCCTGGATTTGGGCCTCGGTGAAGGGATCGATGCTGGCCGTAGCCTCGTCGAGAATGAGTATGGACGGATCCTTCAACAACACCCGGGCCAGGGCTACCAGTTGACGCTGTCCCATGGAAAGACTGGCGCCCCGCGCACCCACCTCCGTGTCCATACCGCCGGCAAGAACTTCGAGCCAACTTCCGCCCGAGATGCGCATCGCCGCCGCACAGACCTGGTCGTCGGTTGCCTCCGGAAACCCGTAGCGGATGTTTTCTTTGACCGTACCGGAGAACAGAAAAGGGTCCTGGGGCACGAAGCCGAGCTGGCGGCGGTACGCTTCGAGATCGAGCCTGCGGATGTCTGTACCATCGATGAGAAGCTCCCCGCCTTGAAACTCGTAGTATCTTCCGATCAATCGAACCAGGGAGCTCTTTCCCGCTCCGGTATGTCCAACTACTGCGAGATTTTCTCCCGCCGGGATGGTGAGAGAAAAATCGGCCAGCACCTGCTCACGGCCGGTGTAGGAGAAGGAGAGCTTCTTGAACTCGATTTTTCCCGCTAATCGTTCGATCGGCTCCCGGGCAGTCTGTACGACTTTTGGCTTTGCGTCGATCAATGCGAACACTCGCTCCGCCGCGGCCAACCCGTCCTGAAATTGGCTCCAGAAGCTGGCGATGCTGATCAAAGGCCACCAGAAAAAGGTCACCGCCTGCATGAACAGATACCAATCACCGGGGCTGAATTGTCCGGAGCGTACCGCCGTCCCCCCCGCGTACACAAGCAGGGCTATGGCCATGCCGGAGGTCGTTCCTAGGATCGGGAATATGCTGTTCATGACCAGTCCGCGCGCCAGGCCTACCCGGTAGGCCTTCTTATTGTTGTCGAGAAAGCGATTCCAGATGGAATGTTCCTGGCGGAAGCTCTTGGCCACCACGATCCCGCTGATCGACTCCTGAATCTCCGCGTTGATCACCGCGGTGACGCGCTTGGCCCCGCGGGTTACCCTTCGAGCGATGCGGCGAAAGGCCAGGGCAATACCAAAGGCAACCGGACTCATGGCAAAGATCAGCAGAGTCAGGCGTGCATTTATAAAAAGCAACCAGACGGCCAACAACACTACCAGAAGCAGCTGACTGGCTACGTCCAGGACGAGGGTAACCACATTAGAGAAGTCTTGGGTATCCGAGGTGACCCGGCTGACGATCTTGC
>Ga0315553_10002193_pt1 | contig 15802 bp, 12 predicted proteins | sample SalMarSW160140MG_FD_203099 | JGI IMG/M metagenome (GOLD analysis project Ga0315553, IMG submission 203099) | Salt marsh sediment microbial communities from the Plum Island Ecosystem LTER, Massachusetts, United States - Salt Marsh Sediment SW1601-40 ... | reverse complement strand
ATGATCTCGAGCCCGTAGTCGTCACCGGGGACGATGCGCACGCCCGCGGCGTTGGCCCTCGGCAGCATCTCGCACATGTTGTCCCAGTCGGCCTGGATGGGCGCCATCATCGCGGCCGTCGCCTCGTCGCTCGTGGCCGAGAGGAGCCGCTTCAGGAACACCATGCTGGGGACGTAGTAGGTGCCGTGCTCGACCATGGCCTCGATGACCTCGTCGTCGATCTCGTCGCCGTGGTCGATGACGTCGACACCCGCCTCGATCGCCTCCATGATCCCCGGCTTCCACACCGCGTGGGCTCTCACCTTCGCCCCACGACCGTGCGCGGCCTGGACGACAGCGTCGATCTCGTCACGTTCCAGTCCCCGCACGTTCTTGGGCTGGACGACGCCGTGCCCGCCGGTGGGGAAGATCTTGATCATCCGAGCACCCTGCTTGATCTGACGGCGGACCTCCTTGCGGAACTCCTCCGGCCCGTCGCAGAAGACGTCGGCGCCCAGGTTCTGCATCTCGTACCACCACTTGGCACGGTCGTTGTCGTGCCCGGTCGTGTTCATGTGCGTGCTCGCGGGCATGATCCGCGGCCCCTCGAGCAGCCCCTCTTGGATCGCCATGTCGAGCTGCGCGTCGATGTTCGCCGCGCAGGCACCGCCGACGACGCCGGTCACGCCCGAGTAGAGCGCGTTGCGGGCCGAGTTGGCGGCCACGAGCATCAGGACCCCCGGCGGGCGCTCGGTGCCGATGTAGATCTCGTCGAGCCGGGTCAGGTCGATGTACTTGTACTCCGCATGGAAGTGACAGACGTACATGCCCGGCATGATCGTGCGGCCGTTCAGGTCGACCACTCGGTCGCTCGGGACGTTCGCCGGCACGGGTTCGTTCGTCACCGACACGATCTGGTTGCCCTCCACGACGACCGTCATGTCGCGTCGTGGAGCGCTCTTCCCGTCGAGCAGGTTCGCTCCCGTCAGGATCGTCCTGGGCATCGTCGTTTCTCCTCGCTCGTGCTCGATTCCTACTGAGCTTCGGTTACCTGTTCCTCGCGCACTGCCGTCGCACCACCGGCCGTTGCACCTCCGGCGGCCGCTTCGCGGAACTCGTCGAGCAGCTGCTGCTCGAGCGTTCGCGCCTCTTCGAGCTGGGCTTCCTTCACCAGGTCGAAGCCACGAACGTGCTCGGGCACGGACGCGATCTCGACCGCGAGCCCGTGCGTGTCGGCGCCGAGACCGGCGAGCAGCTCGTCGATCGTCGCCTCGTAGTCGGAGACGAGCTGCCGTTCGAGTCGCCGGTGTTCCGACCAGCCGAACACGTCGAAGGGCGTGTCCCGCAGGAACCGCAGCCGCGCCAGTACCCACATGACCACGAGGAACCAGGGCCCGAGGCTGCGCTTCTTCACCCGACCGGTGTCGGGGTCACGCGGGAGGAACGGCGGCGCAAGCTGCACGCGGATCCGATAGTCGCCCTCGAACTCGTCCGCGAGCTGGCGCCGGAACGAACCGTCGGTCCAGAGGCGCGCGACCTCGTACTCGTCCTTGCGGGCGAGCAGCTTGAAGTAGTAATGGGCCACGGCTCCGGCCAAGCGGTCGCCCAGGCCGAGGTCCGTTTCCTTGTCCGCCACCCGCTCCACCAACGCTCGGTACCGCTGGGCGTAGCGCGCGCTCTGATAGGAACGGAGGAAGCGCTCCCGCGCGGCGACGACGCCCTCCAGCGTCAGCTCCTCCGGCTCCTCGTCGCTTCGGTGCGAACCGACCAGCGCGCGTTCGACGAGCTCCGGGCGCGCGGCCGCGAGGCGACCCCAACCGAAGGCCCGACGGTTGAGATCGACGGCCCTGCCGTTCAGCACGACGGCGCGGTCGAGACCCTCGGCGCTGACGGGGAGGCGACCGAGCTGGAACGCATACCCGAGGAGGAACAGGTTCGTGGCGATCGAGTCGCCGAAGAGCGCGGTGGCGATCTCGGTCGCGGGGATCGCGTGGTACCCGCCGTCCCGTACTGCGGCGGAGATCCGCCGCTCCATGGTGCTCGACGTCAGGTCGAGATCGGGGTGGGTGGCGAAGTCGGAGGTGGGCGCCACGTGGGTGTTCACGACCGCGGTGGTGCGGTCGTCGGACATTCTGCTCACGACGTCGGGAGCGCTCGCGACCACGACGTCGCAGCCGACGAGGAGGTCGGCCGACGCGGTCGGGAGCCGCGTCGAGTGGAGCCCGGCGGGGTCGTCGGCGATCCGGACATGGCTGGTCACCGGTCCGTTCTTCTGCGCGAGACCGGTCACGTCCAGCACCGAGCACCCACGACCCTCGAGGTGGGCGGCCATGCCGATGAGCGCGCCCACCGTGACGACCCCGGACCCGCCGATCCCGGCCACCAGCACGTTGTAGGCCGTCGCGGTGTCGGGCGGCGTCGGCGGCGGGAGCGCCTCCAGCTCGTCGTGGATGTCCGCGCCGAGGACGGCGTCGGACCTCTTCAGCCGTCCTCCCTCGATCACGGCGAAGCTCGGGCAGTAGCCCTTCACGCACGTGTAGTCCTTGTTGCAGGACGACTGGTTGATCCGCCGCTTGCGCCCGAAGGGCGTCTCGGTGGGCTCGATCGAGATGCAGTTCGACTGGACGCTGCAGTCACCGCAGCCCTCGCAGAGGAGCTCGTTGATCACGACGCGCCGATCGGGCTCCGGGAACTCACCGCGCTGGCGCAGCCGCCTCGCCTCGGCCGCGCACGTCTGGTCGTAGACCAGGGCGGTGACCCCCTCGAGCGAGCCCAGCTCCCGCTGCACCCGGTCGAGCTCGTCGCGGTGCCGAACCTTCACGTCGGCGGGCAAGCCCCGCACGCGCCGGTACCGACGGGGGTCGTCGGTCACGACGACGACGCGTCGCACGCCCTCGGCGACGAGCTGGCGCACGATGTCGGGCACCAGGACCTCGGGCTCGATCGACTCGCCCTCGATCTCCTGGCCCCCGGTCATCGCCACCGCGCCGTTGGCGAGGATCTTGAACGTGATGTTGACGCCAGCCGCGACCGCGGCCCGGATCGCCAGCAACCCCGAATGGAAGTAGGTGCCGTCGCCCATGTTCTGGAAGATGTGGGGCGTGTCGGTGAACGGGGCCTGGCCGATCCAATTGGCACCCTCGCCGCCCATGTGCGTGTAGGAGAGCGTCGGACGGTCCGGCATCCACACCGCCATGCCGTGGCAGCCGATCCCTCCCTGGGCGACGCTTCCCTCGGGAACTCTCGTCGAGGCGTTGTGGGGGCAGCCGGAGCAGAACGCGGGCAGGCGGTGGAGGCCTCCGTCCGTCGGGAGCACCCGGATCGGTCGTGCGACGCGGCGCAGCTCGAGCTCGGGCGTGACGCGCCCGAGCCAACGCTCGAGCACGTCGGCCAGCGTCGTGGGATCGAGCTCACCCTCGGCGGGGACGAGCGACGCGCCGTCGAGGTCCCGCTTCCCGGCGAGGCGCGGTCGCGCGTCCTGGTTGTAGAGGAGACGCGCCAACTGGTCCTCGACGAGGTTCCGCTTCTCCTCGACCACGAGCATCTCCTCGAGCCCGTCGGCGAACTCGCGCGTGCCGTCCGGTTCGAGCGGCCACGTCATCCCGAGCTTGCGCACGCTCAAGCCCGCCGCGGCAGACCGTTCCTCGTCGAGGCCGAGGTCGGCGAGGGCCTGGCGCAGGTCCAGGTACGCCTTGCCCGCGGCCACCACCCCGAGGCGCCGGCGGTCGCCGTCGAGGACCGTGCGGTCGATGCCGTTTGCCCGTGCGAACGCCTGGGCGGCGGGCAGCCGATGGCGGAACAGCCGCGCCTCCATCTCCAACGGCGGGCCCGCCCACGTCACGTTGAGACCGCCCTCGGGTGGCTCGAGCCCTTCGGGGCCCCGGATCACCAGGCGGCCGGGGTCGACCTCCACCGAGGCGGCGCTCTCGACCGTGTCGGTGACGCACTTCATCGCCACCCAGCACCCGGAGTACCGCGACATCGCCCAGCCCAGTAGGCCGAGGTCCAGGTACTCCTGGACCGTGGCGGGGTTGAGCACCGGGATGCCGCAGTGGACCAGAGCGTGTTCGCTCTGGTGCGCGAGCGACGACGACTTGGCTCCCGGATCGTCCCCCGCGAGCACGAGGACCCCGCCGTGACGCGCCGCGCCCGCGTGGTTCCCGTGCTTCAGGGCGTCGCAGCTCCGGTCGACGCCCGGGCCCTTGCCGTACCAGAGCGCGAACACGCCGTCGAAGCGGGGGCTCGGGACGAGGTCGGCCTGCTGGGAGCCCAGCACCGCGGTCGCGGCCAGGTCCTCGTTGACGCCCGGCTCGAAGCGGACGTCGCTCGCGTCGAGCAAGTTCGCCGCCTGCTCGTAGGCGCGATCGAGGTTCCCGAGGGGTGAGCCCCGGTAGCCCGACACGAACCCGGCCGTGCGCAGACCCGCAGCGAGGTCGCGCCGTCGCTGCATGAGCGGCAGTCGCACCAGTGCCTGCGTGCCGGTCAGGTACACGCGTCCGCGGTCCGCGGTGTACCGATCGTCCAGCTCGTAGTCGACGTCGAGCACCGCGGCCCCCCGGCGAGCTGGTCGCCCGCGCGCAACCGTAACGGGAGGTCACTGTAATTCACGCCGCGGTTAGGATCCACGGCGTCCGTTGACCGAGCACCGGCCCGGTTGCCGCCGATGCTCCGCCCGCGAGAACATCTGTTCACCTCTTCTATGCACGTTCGCCGATACCGCTACCTGCGCGCCGAGAGCACGCCCGATTCCGCCTGGATCACGCTCGGGGCTTGGGCGTGCGCCGGAACCGTCCCCGCCGGGGCCGGAGACGAGATCGTGGCGGCCCTGTCGAGCGCGAGCCGGGATCCCGAGCGTCCCGTCGTCGTCCTGCGGGTCGACGCCGAGGCCGCCGAGCCCGAGCCGCTCCCCACCGGCGGCGCCCGGACCCCCGAGCCACGAGCTTCCGCTCCCCCGGAGCTGATGGCGGCGCTCGAGCGCTGCGGACGGACCACGATCGCCGGCGTCACCGGGCGAGTCGAGGGCGTGTGGGCGCAACTGGCGCTGGCCTGCGACGTCGTCGTCGCCACCGCCTCGACGGTGTTCGCGTTCGCACCGCGCGCTGCGGAACCGGAGCTCGCCCCGCCCTGGACCGGCGATCTGGCTGCGCACGTCGGGCTCGCGCGGGCGAAGGACCTCCTCTTCACCGGACGCGACCTCGGGGCAAACGAGGCCCGGGCACTCGGCCTCGTGACCCGGGTGTGCCCAGACGTCGCGTTCGACCATGCGCTGTCCGGTTGCATCAGCGAGGTCGTCGACGCGGGGATGCGCGCGACCCGCCCATCGTCGACGACGACCGTGATGGACGAGGTGGGCGAAGGAGACGGGCCAGACGACGCGACCGAGCGCGAGCAGCACGCGCGCGGGATGATCGCCTGGCGCTACCGGTAGCTCCGGCTCGCGGTCCTCAGTCCCACCACAGGGCGCGGTCCAGGACGCCGCGCGCGATGAGCCCGAGCTGGATCTGGCTCGTGCCTTCGACGATGGTCAGCTGCTTGGCGTCCCGGTAGTAGCGCTCCATCGGATGTTCCTTCATGTACCCGGCTGCACCGAGGAGTTGGAGACAGACCCCCGACGCCCGCACGGCGAGCTCGGTGGCCGCGTACTTCGCCATCGACAGGAACGGCACCGCCGAGCGGTCGATCGCGCCCGTGTCGGCGAGCGAGGCCGCCCGGTACGTGAGGAGCCGCGCCCCCTCGATCTCGGTCGCCACCTTGGCGATCTCCCACTGGATCCCCTGGAAGTCGACTTCGCGTCGCCCGAACATCTCGCGCTGCTCCGCGTAGTCGACCGCGTACATGAGCGCACCCTCCGCCAGCCCGATTCCCCGCGCGGCCACGACAGGCCGCATGGAGTTGAGACCGAGCATGGCCAGTCGGAACCCGCCGACCTCGCCCACCACGTTCGCGTCGGGGACGAACACGTCGTCCAACACGAGCTCGCCGGTGTCGACGCCGCGTACGCCCATCTTGTGGTCGAGCGAGCCGACGTCGACGCCGTCCCAGGTCCGCTCGACGACGAAGCAGGTCACCGAGTCGTGCGCGCGGCTGGTCGGATCGGCCGCGGTCTTGGCGAAGACGCAGTACCAGTCGGCCTGCGCGACTCCCGACATCCAGCACTTGGTGCCGCGGAGACGCCAGCCCCCGTCGACCGACGTCGCCCGGGTCCGCATGCCCATGACGTCGCTTCCGGCCTGCGGCTCCGAGAGCCCGAACCCCGCCCGTTGCGATCCCTCGGCCACCGGCCGGACGTAGCGCTCCTTCTGCTCGTGGCTCCCCGCGATCAGCACGGGACCGGTCGTGAGCCTCGAGAGCAGCAGCATCAAGGCGGCGGTGTTCGAGTACTTCGCCACCTCCTCGACGGCGAGCACGAGCCCCAGGATCCCCGCGCCCGAGCCGCCGTGCTCCTCGGGAACCGCCAGCCCGTGGAGCCCGGCCCGGCGAAACTCCTCGAAGAGGTCCTGGGGGTACTCACCCGTCTCGTCGATCTCCGCCGCCCGGGGTTGCACCCGCTCCCGGGCCAACCGTCGGGTCGTCTCCTGGAGCGCGCGCAGCTCCTCCGGAAGCTCGAAGTCCATCGCAGGCTCTCCCACCCTCGCACCGGCTCGGGGCTGCACGGTACCGCGCAATACCGTAACAACGAGTCGGCAGGCCGACGATGCCGGTCAGGCGGTGGCGCGCTCCAGGACGTGGACCCCGCAGGCTGAGCCGAGGCCGATGACGTGGGTGAGCCCGACCGTCGCCCCTTCGATCTGGCGGTCGCCGGCCTCTCCGCGCAGGTGCGTCGTGACCTCGTAGACGTTGGCGACCCCGGTCGCGCCGATCGGGTGGCCCTTGGAGATGAGGCCGCCCGAGGCGTTGACCGGGATGTCGCCGTCGCGCCACGGCCTGCCGTCCGCGATGAACTTGCCCGCCTCGCCCGGCTCGCACAGACGGAGGTTGTCGTAGTGCACCAGCTCCGCGGTGGCGAAGCAGTCGTGGAGCTCGACGAGATCGAGATCAGCCGGGTCCACACCCGAGGTCTCGTAGGCCGCGTCGGCTGCGTTGCGCGTCAGCGTGTTCACGTCGGGTTGCACCTGCGCGGTCTCGGTCCACGGATCAGTGGTGAGGACCGAGGCCGACATGCGGATCGCACGAGCCCGTTGCTCGTCGGAGAGCGTGCGGAGCCGCTCCCCCGACACCACCACCACCGCAGCCGCGCCGTCGCCGGTCGGGCAACACATCAACAACGTGTTGGGGTACGCCATCATGTCGGCGTTCATGATCTCGTCGAGCGAAAAGCGCTTCTGGTACTGCGCGAGCGGGTTCAGCGTCGAGTGGGCGTGGTTCTTCTCGGCCACGCGCGCGAACTCCTCGAAGCCGACACCTCCGTGCTCGTACGCGTATTCCATGCCCGCCTGTGCGAACACGCCCGGCATGAGGCCCGTGCCGAGCCGACCCTCGGCGGAGAGCACCGAGCCGTAGCGGCCCGAGGGCTCGAAAACATGCTTCTCGGAGCGCGCCTTGCCCGCGCCGCCGAGCAACCCCGCCTTGCCCATCTGCTCCATCCCGACCGCGAGACCCATGTCGGCCTCGCCCGCCTTGATCGAGAGGTACACCGTTCGGATCGCGGTCGCCCCCGTCGCGCAGGCGTTGGCGACGTTGTAGACGGGGATGCCGGTCTGGCCGATCTGCTTCTGGAGCTGTTGGCCCATCCCCTGGTCGGACTGGAACAAACACCCCGCCCCGAGGACGTCCATGTCGTGGATCGTCACTCCGCCGTCCGCCAGCGCCGCGAGCGCCGCCTCGGACCCGAGGTCGATGACGTCCCGGTCCGGGAAGCGACCGAACTTCGTCATCGAGGCCCCGAGCACCCAGACCTCGTCGCCGACATCTCCCATGTCCGACCTCCTAGGTGTCCTCGACGGGCGCGAAGCCGAAGGCGATCGCCTCGGTGCCTTCGTCGTCGGTCCCGGCGACGAACGTCGTCAGCCGCACGCGCATCCCCAGCGAGACGTGATCCGGATCGGGCTCCACGTCGACCAGGTTGCCCTTCACATGCCCACCGCCGTCGAGATCCACGATGGCCGACACATACGGCGTCGCCACACCAGGCGCCGCCCGGTGCACGATCGTAAAAGACCGCACCGTCCCGTCGATCCCCAGACGCCGCCGCCGGAACTCCGTCCCGCCGCTCTTGGCGTCGGCGTTGCGCCGGTCGAAGTACAGCGCGCCCGAATCGACCGCCTCCCACGCCACGAGGTGCGGGCTTCCGTCATCGAGCTCCAGGTAGTCGACCATCGGGATCCGAGTACTCACGCGGCCGCCCCTTTCCGAGTGCGTCGAACGTAGCAGGGGCGCGCACCCGCGCCCGGATGCCGAGTGATGCCGCGTCAGGTTGCCGGCGCGACCCCGACACCCGAACCCCGCAGCGGGATGGGAACGTTCGGACCAGGACAGGCGAACTGCGAACCCTCACCGCAGATGCCGTTGAGCATGTAGGACGGGTACTCGGGGGTCTCGTCGACGTGCAGCGCGATCACGTTCATCGGGACGAAGTAGGCGAGCATCAAGGTGAGGTTGACGAAGCCGACCGCGGCGAGGACGCGCAACGTGGCTCGCACCGAGGTCGAGGCGCGCACCTGCTCGACGCCCCGTTCGACGACGCTGCGCCCCTTGTCGTCGCGGAAGTAGCGCAGCGCCCCGACCGCGGTGAAGAGGATCGCGGAGAAGAACGACTCGTAGAGCGGGAACTGGTACGTCTCACCACCCCAGACCGACCAAGCGCGAACGACACCGGAATAGGCGTACATCTGGGTCCGGACGAAGAGGAGCTCGGCGCCGAAGTCGACCGCGAACATGGCGACGAACGCGACCGCCACGAGGCCGACCGGGCCCAGGCCAGGCCAGCGAGCCTTCGCGAGCCGCATCGCGCCACAGGTGAAGAGGGTCATCATCATCCCGAAGGCGATGTACGACAGGCCGATGAAGAGGAACGGCTCGGGCAAGCGCTCGACGTTCGGGCTGCTCCATCCGGGGATCCCGTTGACCCACGAGCCGAGGTTCACGAGGAACGAGTTGTAAAGGTAGATGGGGCGGACGTAGTTGGCGGCCGGGTCGAGCCAGTAGACCGACATCCAGGCGATCACGAGGACCGCGTCGAACGCGAGCCGACGCTCGCGCAGGCTCTTGCGGGTCACCCAGACGACGGCGACGACGGCCCCCAGGATCATGACCGCCTGGAGCGTCACCGCCCAGACCTTCGTGGCGGTCAACAACGGGTCGGCGCCTGTCGTCGTCGCGTGCGCGTCGCCACGGGTGAACCAGGTGACGAACGCGTAGATCTGCACGGCCGCGAACACCGCCCCGAGCACCGCCCACCACTGCACCGGTGACGGCGCGTGCGCTCGCAGCGGCGACTGGCGGGCGTCGGTGCGCGATGGCCCTTCGGCCGCGAGGTCGACGCTCACGCCCGCGCCGCCGTGTCGAGCACCTCGTCGAGCGAGGTCGTGGGCCATCCGAGCGCGGAACCGACCGGCGGGCACACGAGCTCGCCGTCGAGCGTGTTCACACCCGCGCGGAGTCGCCGGTCGCCCTCGAGCGCGCCGCGCACCCCCGCGCGGGCGAGGGTCCTCACGTACGGCAGGATCGCGTTGCTCAGTGCCGCGGTCGCGGTGCGGGGCACGCAGCCCGGCATGTTCCCGACGGCGTAGTGGAGCACACCGTGCTGCTCGTAGACCGGCTCGGCGTGGGTCGTCTCGCGGGAGGTCTCGATACAGCCACCCTGGTCGATCGACACGTCGACGATGACCGAGCCGGTGCGCATCGAGGCGACCATCTCCTCGGAGACCAGGGTCGGAGCCCTCCCGCCCGTCACCAGGACGGCACCCACGACGACGTCGGTCTCGGCGACGAGCTCCTCGATCGTCATCCGGTGGCTCGCGAGCGTGGTGATCCGTCCGCGCGCCCGGTGCTCCACCCGCCGGAGTCGCTCGAGGTCCCGATCGACCAGCACGACGTCGGCGCCCATGCCGACCGCGAGCTTCGCCGCGTTGCGCCCGACGTTGCCCGCGCCGAGCACGAGCACGTGTCCGGGCCGGACTCCCGGTGCGCCTGCCAGCAGCACCCCGCGCCCGCCTTCGTCGGACTGGAGGAAGCGCGCCGCCACCTGGGGCGCGAGGCGCCCGGCGATCTCGCTCATGGGCGCGAGCAACGGCAGCGATCCGTCCGGAGCCTCCACGGTCTCGAAGCTCACGGCCGTGACGCGCGACTCGAGGAGCGCCTCGGTGACCCGGGGAGCCGCCGCCAGGTGCAGGAAGCAGAAGAGCGCGAGGCCCGGGCGCAGGAGCGAGTACTCGTCGGGCTGGGGCTCTTTCACCTTGCTCACCAGGTCCGCATGAGCCCAGACCTCCGCGGCGTCGGGGAGGAGCTCGGCACCTACCTCGCGGTAGTGCGCATCGGGGATCGCCGACCCCGCGCCGGCGCCTTCCTCGACCAGCACCGAGATCCCGTCGCCGACGAGATCACCGACGGCGGCGGCGCTCAGTGCGACCCGCGCCTCGCCGCTCTTGCGCTCCGCGGGAACTCCGATGATCACGCGATCCGCCTCCGTTCCGCAGCCGGCAGCGTATCGGCGCGCCGCGATCAGAGCGGCCGGTTGTCGTGCCGACCCTCGTGCGGGACGTCCTGCTTGGTGGCGAGTCGCGCGAGCGCCGCCACCAGCGCCCGGCGTGTGTGGCGGCTGTCGAACACCTCGTCCACGAGGCCCCGGGCCGCGGCTGCGTTCGGGTTCAGGAAGCGCCTCGCGTACTCCGCCTCGAACTCCGAGCGCACCGCGGCCCGCTCCCCCGGGTCGAGTCCTTCCAGCCGGCGACGGTACAGGATCTCCACCGCTCCCGTTGCGCCCATCACCGCGATCTGCGCCGAAGGCCAGGCCCCACACCAGTCCGAACCGAGCGGCCGGGAGTCCATGACGATGTACGCCCCGCCGTAGGCCTTGCGGAGGATCACACAGCACCGGGGCACCGTCGCACGGCCGTAGGCATGGACGAGCTTCGCCCCGTGGCGGATCATGCCCCGCCATTCCAGGTCACGACCCGGCTCGAAGCCCGGCGTGTCGACGAGCGTGACGATCGGGATGTTGAAGCTGTCGCACCACGACACGAAACGTGCCGCTTTGCCCGACGCGTCGATGTCGAGCGTGCCGGCCCGTGACCCCGGCTGGTTGGCGACGACACCGACCGGCCGCCCGCCGAGCCGGCCGAGGCCGGTGACGATGTTGGGTGCGTGCGCTGCTCGGAGCTCGAGGAACGAGCCCTCGTCGACCACGTCCGCCACGACCACCCGGACGTCGTACGAGGCGGATTCGCTCGCAGGGACGGCCTCTGCCGCCGACACGCAGTCGCGATCGACGGGATCCGTGCAGCGAGCGTGTGGCGGATCTGCCAGATGGTTGGCCGGAAGGTAGGAAAGCAGCAGCGCGAGGGTGTCGATGGTTGCGCGCTCGTCCTCGAGGACGAGCGCCGCGACACCGCTGCGGCGGGCATGGATCCCGGCTCCGCCGAGCTCGTCGCGCGGGACAGCCACGCCCGTGAGGCTGGCCGCGGCTTCCGGCCCGCTCACGTATGCGAAGGCGTCCTCGGTCATGACGACCTGGTCGACGAGCCCGAGCAGTAGCGCCGGACCCGAAACACACGGGCCGATCACGCCGACGAGTGTGGGCACCACGCCGGAGACCTGCTGGAGCGCCGCGGCCACGCGGCCCCAAGCGTGGAGCGACGCGACCCCCTCGTGCACGTCGGCACCCGAGCTCGAGACCAGTGCCACGAACGGCACACCCTGTCGGCCCGCGGTTCGCACCGCTCGCTCCAAGACCTCACCCTCGCTCGGACCGATGGCGCCCGCCCGCTTGCCTCCCTCGACGCGACACCAGACGACGGTGTGGTCGCCGACCTCCCGCAGGTCCGCGGTGACGACGGCGCTCGCGCGCGCGGCCAACGGCGTCGGCTCGACGGGTCCCCACTCGATCGGCGGCGACCTCCGACCGGCCGACGTCACCGGAAGCGCAACCAGGCCACACCCTGGCCCGGACGCAAGCGCTCGCTCGGCCAGACCAGCATCCGCACGAGCTCGCCCGCGAACGGGCTGCAGATCGGCGTCTCCGTCCGGGGACCGTGAACCGTTCCGATCAGTTGACCGACGGTGACGAGTGCCCCGGGGCTCGCCCCTTCCTCGGGACGGAACGAGCCCGCGCTCGGGGAGATCACCATGGCCTCGGGAACGCTCAGCAGCTCGCCGTAGAGGTCCACCCGCACGCTCGTGCTCCTGACCGTGAGCGAAGAGCTCGCCCGCCGATGCTCCGACCCGCGAGATGGCGCGAACGGTTACATGCGACTTCTTTGGAGGCGATCTGTCCGATGTGCGTCAGCCGTCGAGACCTCTGACTTGCTGGCACGATGGTGCCGTGGACGACTCGCACGAGTTCGGCGAAGAGCGGGGGCATCGCAGCTGTCGCGTGTGGGTGCGCTGCTACGCGGAGCTCAACGACTTCCTCGCGCCTGATCGCCGTTCGGTGTGCTTCCCCGTGGAGCTCGACGTCGGACCCTCGCTGAAGGACCTCATCGAAGGCGTGGGCGTCCCCCACACCGAGGTCGACCTCGTCCTCGTCGACGGTGAGTCGGTCGACTTCTCCCGCCGGGTGGGCGACGGGGACCGAGTGAGCGTCTATCCCGTGTTCCGTTCCGTCGACGTCGGCACCGTCACACGGGTGCGGCCGGAGCCGCTGGCGGAGATCCGCTTCGTGCTCGACACGCATCTCGGACGCCTGGCCCGTTATCTGCGCCTGGTCGGATTCGACACCGACTACGAGAACGACCGATCCGACGCCGAGCTGGCCCGCATCTCGAAGGAGGATCGGCGCATCCTGTTGACCTGTGACCGCGGGCTGCTGAAGCGCAACGTGGTCACGCACGGCTACGCCGTCCGGGAACGACGACCGCGAGCCCAGCTCCTCGAGGTCGCGGGCCGTTTCGAGCTCTCAGGTCGCTTCGCCCCGTTCACGCGCTGCCTCGCCTGCAACGGCGTGCTGGAGGACGCGTCACTGCCGGAGGTCGCGGCGCGGGTGCCGCCGTCGATCCGGGAACGCTTCCGGCGATACCGCCGTTGTCCGCGCTGCGGCGGCGTGTACTGGCAGGGCTCGCACCACGCGCGGCTCGCCCGTCTCGTCGAGGAGGCACACCGGGCTGGATAGCAGATAGGGGTAGGGGGTATACTCCTCCCATGGGCACGGCCGCACCCCACCGCCAGCACGAGGCCCACCCGCACGCCGCGCACGACCACGGCGACCACGCGTCGATGTTCCGCCGCCTGTTCTGGGCCAACCTCGCCCTGGCGGTGCCGGTGCTCCTCTACAGCGACACCGTCCAGGGGTGGCTGCACTTGGAGCCGCCCGCCTTCCCCGGCGACGGGCTCGTGGCGCCGGTGCTCGGCACCGTCATCTTCTTCTACGGCGGCTGGCCGTTCCTGAGCGGCGGCGCGGACGAAGCTCGCCGCCGGCAGCCCGGGATGATGCTGCTGATCGCGCTGGCGATCAGCGTCGCGTTCGTCGCGTCGGCCGCGAGCTCGTTGGGCGTCTTCGATCTCGAGTTCTGGTGGGAGCTCGCGGCGCTGATCGTCATCATGCTGCTCGGTCACTGGCAGGAGATGCGGGCCGTCGGCCAGGCCCGGGGCGCGCTCACCGCGCTCGCCGAGCTGCTCCCCGACGAAGCCGAACGCGTCGTCGACGACGGCGTCGAGACGGTCCCGGTCTCCGAGCTGGCGATCAACGACGTGGCGCTGGTCCGGCCGGGCGGCCGCGTTCCGGCCGACGGACGCGTGGTCGACGGTTCGGCCGAGATGGACGAGTCGATGATCACCGGCGAGTCGCGCCCCGTGCCTCGTACGGAGGGCGACCAGGTGGTCGCCGGAACGGTCGCGACCGACTCCTCGCTCCGCGTGCGCGTCGAGGCGGTCGGCGACGACACCGCGCTCGCGGGAATCCAGCGGCTCGTGGCCGAGGCGCAGTCGTCCAGCTCACGGGCGCAGGCACTCGCCGATCGTGCGGCTGCGCTCCTCTTCTACGTCGCGCTCGGCGCGGGCGTCCTGACCTTCCTGGTCTGGCTCGCGTTGGGAAACGCCGGCGACGCCATCATCCGCACGGTGACGGTCCTCGTGATCTCCTGCCCCCATGCGCTCGGGCTCGCCATCCCGTTGGTGATCGCCCTGTCGACCGCGATCTCCGCCCGTGCGGGAATTCTCGTCAAGGACCGCCTCGCGCTCGAGCGAATGCGTTCCGTCGACGTCGTGCTCTTCGACAAGACCGGGACGCTCACTCGTGGCGAGCACGCGCTGACCGACGTCGCGGCTCTCGACGCGGATGACGACGCGATGCTCGCGTTCGCGGCCGCGATCGAGTCCGAGAGCGAGCACCCGCTCGGTCGGGCCGTCGTGGCCGCCGCGTCTGCACGAGGACCTGTTCCGGCCGCATCACGGTTCCGTTCGATCGCGGGACGAGGCGTCGAAGCCACGGTCGACGGCGTGACGGGTGCGGTCGGCGGGCCCGCACTGCTGCGGGCGCGCGACCTCGATATCGATTCGCGGCTCGGTCCCGCCGTCGACGAGTGGGTAGGACGGGGTGCCGCGGTGCTCTACGTCGTCCGGGGTGACGCGGTCGTCGGGGCGCTCGCCCTCGAGGACCAGGTGCGGCCCGAGTCACGCGTCGCCGTCCGCGAGCTCCACGACCGTGGGGTACGCGTGGCGATGATCACGGGTGACGCGCAGCAGGTCGCCGACGCCGTCGCCGACGACCTCGGCGTCGACGAGGTCATGGCCGAGGTCCTTCCCGAGAACAAGGACGCCGAGGTCGCGCGCCTCCAGGAACGGGGGCTGCGCGTGGCGATGGTGGGCGACGGCGTGAACGACGCGCCGGCCCTGGCGCGTGCCGACGTCGGCATCGCGATCGGGGCCGGGACGGACGTCGCCATCGAGTCGGCGGGCGTCGTCCTCGCGTCGTCCGATCCGCGCGGGGTCCTCGGCGTGATCCGTCTGTCGGAGGCGAGCTACGCCAAGATGGTCCAGAACCTCGCCTGGGCGGCCGGGTACAACGTCCTGGCCATCCCCCTCGCGGCCGGAGTCCTGTCGTTCGCCGGGATCGTGCTCGCTCCCGCGGTCGGCGCGCTGCTCATGAGCCTCTCGACGATCGTGGTCGCGTTGAACGCGCAGCTCTTGCGGAGGCTCGATCTGCGGCCGCCGGAAGCGGACGACGCGGAGGCCCTGCCGGCGGCCGAGCCCGCGCCGGCGAACGCGGCCGCATGACCGCACGAAGGACCAGAGCGGCGGCCGACCCACCCAGAGACACACGCAGGAGGAAGCGATGCAGGGCTACGAGGTACACAAGAGCGAGCTCGCAGCTCGGCTGCGGCGTATCGAGGGTCAGGTTCGGGGCCTCGCACGCATGGTGGAGGACGACCGGTACTGCATCGACATCCTCACCCAGGTGAGCTCGGTCACGCGCGCGCTCCAGGGTGTCGGCTTGCTGCTCCTCGACGACCACGTGCACCACTGCGTACGCGACGCGCTCGAGGACGGTGCCGGCAGCGCCGACGAGAAGATCGACGAAGCGATGCAGGCGATCGAGCGCCTCGTCAAGACGTGAGCGATCCGGTCGAGGGCGCGCCGGAACCGACACGATCGCGGACGTTCGCGTTCGTCGATCTCGCGGGCTTCTCCGCCCTCACCGAAGCCCACGGGGATCTGCACGCGGCCGACGTGG
>Ga0315553_10002190_pt1 | contig 15806 bp, 3 predicted proteins | sample SalMarSW160140MG_FD_203099 | JGI IMG/M metagenome (GOLD analysis project Ga0315553, IMG submission 203099) | Salt marsh sediment microbial communities from the Plum Island Ecosystem LTER, Massachusetts, United States - Salt Marsh Sediment SW1601-40 ... | reverse complement strand
CGGTTTTCTTCACTTCGTTGAGCATGAAATCTGTCTGAACTTACTCTGAATGCATTGAGATATGTATCGCACAAATCCTCTGGATCCCAATTATCTATAGATGTAACCCTAAAGCCAGTTGGGATATCAACAGAATAATTGTCCTCTTCTGCAAGAGTTCTTCTCATAAAATACTCCTGATGAAAATCGTAAAAACCTTGAATAGAATACCATTTCGCTCGTTCATGATATGCATCTAGACTATTATCATCAACTCTACTAAATGCAACATGTATTCGATTCAATTCCTGTTGTACTGTAATCTTGATGATTTGTTCGATGATGCATTGAGCTATTCCTTTGTTACTATCCATAACATAGGGTTGCCAATTACTGATTCTTAGGATGTCAATATCCCATTTCCAGAGAGTTACCCAACCTAAGAGTTTGTCTTCCGTTCTTGCTAAAACAACCCAGTCATACTGTGCACTTTCATATGACCCTTCCAGTTTTTCGACAAAATCTTCAATGGTTTCGTCTAGCTTGCTAATTCCCATTTCTCGTCGGCATTGAACGGCTAGTGTAGCAAGTTCTTCAATATTAGTTTCGTCCCATGAAGCGACAATGAGTTCTGGCATTCTACAAAACCATCACCAACGGCGCTGGATAAGGTTTCTTACTATAGTCGTCATTTCACAACTGTTAATTGGGATATCAGTAGACTATCATTTATTGAGGAATCTTTATGGAACCTGAGTATTCTACAGTATTATTACGATTTGGTGAGATTGGTATTAAGTCAAACCAAACTCGTAAACGAATGACTGCAATGCTTGTGAAGCACATTCGCTCAACACTTAGAGAGAATAAGGTTTCATTTGATAGCATACGACAGGAATGGGGTAGAATCTTTATCGAAACCCCAGATGTCGAAAAAGCTTCTTTGGTTGCATCAAGAGTCTTTGGAGTAGTATCCACTTCGCCTGTTGTAGTCACAACCTCGGAACTGGACTCAATAACCTCAGCGGGTATAAAACTTGCTAGGTCTGAATTTAAGAAAGGATTGACATTTGCTGTACATGCGCGTCGATTTGGTAACCATCAGTACTCAAGCCAAGACGTAGGGGCACAATTAGGTGGCGCAATTTTTGATGACCTCTCAGAATACAATCTAGAGGTAGATCTCTCAAATCCTGAGCAAGAGATTTACGTCGAGGTTCGCAAAGAAGCTGCATATCTTTTTGCAAAGACCATCAAAGGTGTTGGAGGAATGCCTACAGGCACCCAAGGCAAAGTTGTCTGCACCCTCTCGACAGGACTTGATTCTCCAATGGCTGCATACAAAATAATGAAACGAGGGTGTATCCCTACCTTCGTCTATTTTGACAATCTTCCTCATAGTGATGAATCATGCATCGAGTTGGTCAAGAAGCAGGCACAGACTCTTGCTGATTACATACATAATTACAAGGTCAAGTTGTACTTGGTACCTCACGGTCCAGATCTCGATGAAGCCATGGCTCAGGGCGAAACCAAATTGACATGTGTGTTCTGTAAGAGAAACATGATGCGTCTTGCTCGAGGTGTTGCAGAGAAGGAGGATGCAGAAGCTATTGTAACTGGGGAGATAATCGGAGAACAAGCCTCGCAGACGACACGTAATCTTCGAGTAATCGATGATGCTGTTCGAGACCTGCCAATTCTACGACCTCTTGCTGGCGATGACAAAGTGGATATCACTGCTCTTGCTCGAGAGGTCGGTACATATGATTATGCAACAGATGCACCATCCTGCTGCACACTTGCTCCAAAATATCCTTCAATTGGTGCGGATCTCGAAAAGGTGCGTCAACTAGAGGCACAGATGGATCTATCAGTCTTGGATAACGAACTGAACATGTCCAAGGTAGTAATTCTTCGTACAGGGAAAGAGGGTCGATGAGGTAAAACCTACGCGCCAAACGTACTCACTTCAAATGGTTGTTTTTCCAATATAACAAGCCTTTAATAGGCCATCCAAGAGATAACAGGCTGAAAAGGCCAAAAATGCCAAAAAAAGGAGCGATAACTTTTGCCAAGATCACGAGATGACAGAATCATACCCGTTGCACCTATTGACCGCTTGATTAGAAAAGCTGGTGCTGGACGAGTCAGCGATAAGGGTGCTGAACGACTTGCAAAAATACTGGAAGATGTAGGAATATACATAGCTCGCAGAGCATTCGAAATTACAGAGCACACACGAAGAAAGACCATCACAGACAAGGACATTGACTTAGCCTATAAACAATGGAACAAATCAATATGAACACTATTTCTTTAGTGGTGTGCATATATTACCGCATTGTATAGTATAATGGGGATATAGAGTTGAGACGGAAGTCTGAACAAGTCAAAGAGCAAACCTGTTTGGTTTCTATCTCTGTTATTTCTCCTGCATTTGAAAATGATATTATTACAACTATCGACCGAATGGATGAGATAGGTATTGATAGCTATACGTTACTCATCACTCCCATGTATGAAATGAAGGGGTCAGCTAATTTTGAGAAACATGAAATCTTTGTGAAATATCTAAAATCTCTCGATCAGGAGATATCCCTTCATGGATATTCATTTCTAGCCAAATCTGGAGGTGCGAGTGAATTCAAGAATTTGAACAGCGAGCAGATGACTTCAAGAGTTCAGCGAGGAGTGACTTCCGTTCGGAAGGTGTTTGGTTCTCGCCCTGTCGGATTTATTCCTCCAAAATGGTTAGCTCCTCCAAGAATCCTCAAGATTGTTGAAGACATGAAATTGGATTATTGTGTGGTTGGAAACGAAATTCACCTGCTCAAGAAAAAATCTGTCTTATCTACAGCCGATCACTTTGTGAGCAATGGCGATGGGAAATTAGAGATTGTAGATTCTTTGCTAGAGCTAGAGATTGGAGGCGCGATGCAACTTGCCATTCATCCTGCGGATTGTAGGTCTAACTCTGTGTTCAATTTGATTGCAGATATGAAAGATCGGCTTGGTTATTCTTTTGTAAGCTATAGAGATTATCTTAATGCACCCAATTAGCTATTTTGACCTGATTTGTGACAAGTATTCCTAGAATTTCTCTCCGCGAATTCAAACAGCGTAAATATATGAGTAGATACGTTTGAATTCTATTTGGTTCGTTGGGCATAGGTAATAGATGGATAAAGAAATCAAAATGAATGAATGTGTGATCGCATGTATCTTTGATTGGGATTTCGAAAAATTGGCATAACCGTCTAATCACGGAATTGGTCAGACATACAATTCCTTCTTATGTCTGTAAATGAACCAAATGAGGAGTGTACACTAGGTCTTTCTGACCTAACCGTTTCATAACCAAAACAAAACGGACCTTTATGACCCAGGAGGTTCAAATGAATGAAGAGAGCAAGTCTGGTTGCATTTATCTTTGTAGCACTATTTCTAATCCCGATGACCGGTGGACCTTATTTAGATGCAAATAGTAAACTAAATCAAAAGAATGATGAATCAACGAATAGTGTATGGTCTCAGGACTCCGAAGCGTACTCGGGAACTGGAGATCCTATCTATTATGAGATCAGTGGGACTGCCAAGAACGGTACTACTCTAACCATAGACTCGACAACATCTGAATATGGTGTTGTTGGAATAGATTCAGGTTTTTCTGGATCAAACCTGGATGCAGTCTTGGACTCTCTCTCATTGAATATTGCCAATGCACTTGCAAATCCAACATGGGACACTTACACTCAGGAAAAGTTTCTAACTGGGGGTGTAAGTGGTTATGACGACCAGAATGTAGCAGTTCCTAATTTTTGGACAATGATAGACGCTGAATCTTCTGGTAGTGATCATCCATTAGACGGTCTGTTCCGAAATATCGATTATGCTGGTACTGGTTATGGTGGTTCACGGGGTTTCTCGTTCCGTGCAGATTGGCAGACCGGTTGGACAGTATACTCCTCTGATGAACTTTATATGAGTCAAATGGTGGCTGCTTCATATCGAGATGTGACATCAATTCATGTTAGTTTCTACTATTATGTTGAAGCAGCTTCTAATTTGAATGATCAATGTTATTTGTTTATACGAGTAGGTGGCGATGAAACAAAATTCAGAGTCTTTGAAAGTGGGGACTCAACAGGCACATGGTTGCAAGCTTCAGTAACAATCTCTTCTTCATTTATCAACACCCTCTCTTTCCCAAATTCGCTCCTCTTTGAGATTGGTCTTGGAACCGACCAAAATGGCGTACAATCAGCAGCAAGAACTAGCAGAGTGTATATCGATGAAGTTGTTATGGAGATGGATGTACGTCCATTCCCAGAGCAAATTGATCTCAAATTGAATGAAACCAGCGTGGTCGGTTCAATACCTGGTTCAATCTCACAATATGTACCATATGGAAGTGGTCGTGACTGCTATGATGATAGTGGTGGTAATGGGATTGACCTTGATGGTTATCCATGGGGTAGTGGGGATGGAGATTTAAACATTGGAATTTATGATGGGTCTGGTAATTGGGCTTCAAATCCATTTCAAGGCGGTGTGCAATTCCCTGTTAACATTCCTCGGGGTGCCGCAATAACATCTGCATACTTCGAATTGGAATCATCAGGAAGTCCTGATGGTATTGCGGATATGAGGATATATCTAGCAGATGACGATGATACTAGTGCATTTACGACAGGTATACCTACCCTTGAAGACAGATACACCTGGCTTGGTGCAAGTATTGTATGGGATATAACAAGCTGGACTACTAATACGAGGTATAGTACACCTGATGTAAGTTCACTCCTTCAGAGTGTGATTGCTCGATCAGGGTGGGAACCTGGTAACTATGTCACATTCATGTTGGATATCATGAATGGTGTAGACGATATTTCGTATAACGATTTCAAAGGAACCACTGGTTTTGATTCAGCTAACGCATATCGTAGTTATGATATGCCTCGATTGGTTGTTGAATATCTAGTACCTCTAGAAACTGATATTATTCAGAACCAGCATTACAATCTGCCCTATTACAAGGATATAACCATTCATTCATCTCAGGTTACAGCAGTTCTAAATGATTTTCCTGTAATGATTGATATTTTTGATAGTGATTTGCGAACAGATGCTCAACCAGATGGCTCAGATATCATGTTTACAGTTGATGGAAATCCTGTTTATCATGAGATCGAATTATTCGAATATGAAAACTCAACTCATGCTCATCTTGTCGCCTGGGTAAATGTGCCTGCTTTATCGAGCTCTGTTGATACTGTAATCAGAATGCATTATTGTGGATCTTCAGTTGATTTGGATTCCACCAATATATGGAATAATTACGAGATGGTTCAACATATGGACGATAATCCCAGTGGCACAATCTTTGATAGTACATGGAACAACCATGATGGATTTTCGAATGGTTCAATGTCTTCTAATGATGTTGTTGCTGGGCAGGTGGGTTATGGTCTCAATTTCGATGGTGATGATGATGTATTAAGTGTTGGACAAATTGCTACAGACGATTGGTCAAGTTTCTCCATCAGTGCATGGATATTTCATAATGACACAGATGACGATCGAATCTTCTCAAAAGCCCCTAATACTAATCCAGTTGATGCGATAATTCACTTTGCTGTTCAAGGAACCAACTTCAGAATAAGATACAGCACAGATTATAGTACAGCTACTTCAGTTGATGCAGGCGGCGTGACCGTACAGAACTGGCATCATTTAGTGTGGACATGGAGTGCTGCCACTGCTGAATCGAATATATATGTTGATGGAAGTCTTATTCAAACAGATACAAAGAATGGAGTCACTCCTGAAGATTCTACATTGAACTTTACTATTGGAAATTGGCAAATGATTGATGAAAATAATCCGGTATTGGATCGATTCTTTAATGGGACAATTGATGAGCTCAGAATGACGACAATGTTTCTATCAACAAGTTGGATAGAAACCGAATTCAATAATCAATATAGTCCTGATACATTCTACTCTGTTGGTTCCGAGAATACAAACACCGTAGGTTGGTCCGCTGACGAACAGGTGCAATTCCTGATTTCAACAAGCTCGACTAGCCCGATTGATGTTGGTATCACACTCAGCATGGACTTCATAGGAACTGGTTCGTCTCTTGATGAGAATATGCAAGAAGGAACTTCCTTCTTCGTGACCAATTCGAGTTTGGTTGATTGGACAGCTAATATCCTTGTTTCTCCTCCTGCTTTAACTGATTCAATGGACTTTGTCGTTAACTATCCAATTACTGAGTGGATTCCCACCTCGGTGACTAATCCTATTGGTCAAGCAAAGATTGAAGGTACAGATTGGGATTATACTGGTGGAAAGCTCACTATATTCTCATCTGCGGTTGACATTTGGGGCGTTTGGGAGATTAAGTTCCAGAGCTGGAATTATGTTCAAAACGTCCAATTAGGAATCAATGGGCAGAGCCTGTCAGATACTGCTATATTTGATATCAATGATGTGGCTCAGTTCAGAGCAACAACTCCATGGATTGAAAATGCAAAGGTTGGTTTCGTACTATCAGATCCTACTGATACAGTCTGGTATGAAACCTCCGCAACATCTGGTACCCCCGGTACAACATGGCATGTCCCATCGTTTCAATATCGAAAAGTCCTAACTATCCTCGCATCTCAGGTTGATGCAGATGTGACAAACTTCCCAGTTATGGTGAGTTTCTCTGATACGGATTTAGGAACTCGTGCCCAGTCTGATGGTGATGATATTGTCTTCACAGACAGTATTGGCAAAGTATTGTCTCACGAAATTGAGCGATATGATTCTGGTGCACTTGTAGCTTGGGTGAAAGCGAATCTAACCAGTACACTTAGCAACACCCTGTATATGTACTACGGGAATCCTGTGATTGGTCCAACTGAGCAGCCCACGGAGGTCTGGACTAATAATTATGATGCAGTATGGCATCTCTCAGAAGATTATACAGACGAAACATTTGGTAATGCCTTCTATGACTCAACAATTGGCAATTATACTGGAACTGGAAATGGTACAGACAGGACAGTAGGGATGAGAGATGGTCATAGTTATGGTCAGGACTTTGATGGTAATGACTGGATATCTATCGCTGCTTCAGAAGGTCTAGACCTAAGTGGTGATCTAACACTTTCTGGATGGTTTTACATAGCAGATTCGTGGGGTTCAACTTCTAGTCCCTCAAGACTCCTGATGTCGAAGTACTTGGATGGTGATGACAACTTCCATATCATGCTGATAGGCGCTGACTATTCCGAATCCACAAACTCTCCTGGTAGTCTGGCATTTGGATTTGAGGTTGGTGGCTCAGAATACACTAAATACACAACTACTACATCTTGGTCATCTGGATGGTATTACTATACATGCTATATGGATGCTGACGCTCCTTCAAATAATAAGATTTTCATAAACGGAGTTGATGACACGAGCACAACAGTCCATACTGGTGCAAGCTCTCTAAATCTAGCTTTCACAACTGATTGGGGTATTGGTGGTGGGTATTTAGACCCCTCAGAGGTTTCAGCAGGTGAGGCTTATCACACAGGAAAAATAGATGAGGTCCGAATAGCAGGTGTCCAACGTGTAAGTGGATGGATTTCCACCGAATACAAGAATATGTTTGCACCGACCACATTTGTTCAGAGAGGATCTCAACAAACACGTACTTCTCCAGAACACTCAGTCACCAAGACAATTGATTCAACAGCACCAGCTGGGATTTGGACTGTTTCAGTATACTATAATGATACGGGCGCATCTGTTAGTGATAAGACAGGCCTCTATGAACGTGAGTTTCTAGTGAAACATGATTCATCTCTAACTCTTGTTTCTCCTGGTGATGCTGTCAGCGATCAGGTCTCACTCAGATTTGCTGGAGACTTGCTCTACGTAGAGGTCTATCTCGATGACGATGTGAACTCCCAGAGTATCACTGGTGCGACTGTTTCAATGAATTGGACGGTTTCAGGTTCACCAACAGCGAAAACGTTCAACGATTATGGCACAGGATATTACGGAATTGCAGTCAATACTTCTGATCTAGGAACTGCAACTTCTTGGAGGATAGATATACAATCATCACACCCATACTATAATGATGCCACTACTCATTTTGACCTACAACTCTATCATCATACTTCATTGACCTACCTCAATGTTTCCACTACACCAGTTGGATTTGACTTCAAGGCTACTCTGGTCTTTACCAATGCATATACAGGCCTACCCATAACGGGTGCGACAATAACGCTCTCAGATGGTAGTCCTGTTACCGTTGAAGCACAGGGCGGTGGAAAATATAATATCTCAGTATCCACTTCAGGTCTCAATCTTGGCGAACACATATTTGCGTTCAATGCCACCAAATCTGGTTTCTTCTTGGAGCAAGGTTACACAGAAATCACTTTCATTCTCAGAAAACATTACACCACAGCATCAATTGTTGGTAATACCATAACACCATATGGATTAGAAACTAATCTCACTGTTGTAGTAATTGATACTGATCTCGGTATAGAGTTGGATGAAACCTATGTTGATTCCTTCATACTTTCATGGTTTGGTGATTCACAACCATTTGATGGTAGTTCGTTGAATGTTTTATTGGACACATCTGACTGGAGTGTTAGTACCAGAGTAGTCACATTGTCACTTTTAATGAGTCATGTTAACTACTCTAATCCAACTGATTATTCATTTGATGTAACTATTCGGACTCATTATACTGCAGTGTCTGTAAGTGGAGGATTGACAACACCTTTCGGAGTTAATACTCCCATCAATGTAAAGATAATTGATCTTGATACGGGTGATGATATTGGAATACTCAATGTTAGTCAATTGAGTTTCACATCTTCCTATGGCACTCAGGATGTTACGACACCTGGAAATAATTATGTCACCCTTATCACCAGTAGTTGGCTTGTTGGCGCTGAAACTGTCACCCTTTCAGTCAGCTTTTCAAATCCAAATTATGCTATTCCAGATGATTATCAATTTGATGTCCAGATTCGTGTGCACTACACAGCCCTTATGATTACAGGGGATTTCACAACTGCACATGGACTTGACACAGATGTCAGGATCATTGTTTTAGACACTGATACAGGTACTGAGCTTGCAACTGACGATGTTACATTAGTACGTTTCCAATGGACAGGGGGTTATCAGGATGCGAATCCAAGTGCTACTTCAACATTTGATTTTGTTTTAGATACAAGTCCATGGCCTGTGGGGCTTAGAACGGTCACCACATTCGCTGTTGTGGATAGCTCATCATATGACTCACCTGATAATTTTGTATTTAATGTCACAATTAGAGGTCATTACACGTCTGCTTCGGTTTCTGGAGATTTCATTCAACCGTTTGGTAGTACATCACCTCTCACAATCAGCATCATAGATTTGGATACCGGAGCATCTGTAGCACTTGGTAATGTCGGTAATTATACATTCAATTGGAGTGGTGGCTCTCAGTTTGAGCAAGCAACAAGTTGGGATGTGACTTTAGATACTAGTAGTTGGCCAGTGATGACACGGATTGTCAATCTTACAATTAAAATGTCTAATCCAATATTCGCTGCTCCAGATATCTATCAATTCAATGTTGAGATTCGGAAACACTACACATCAACAAACATACAAGGGGATTTGGTCACACCGTTTGGTTATGATACAAATCTAACTATTGTTTTGACTGATACTGATACTGGTACTCAGTTGGATGATACCTTCGTGAGTAGTTATTCATTCCTGTCAAGTTATGGTTCAGATCCAGGTTCTCCATCAACTCTCAATCACTCACTTGACACTGATAGTTGGTCCGTTAGTCAGGTGTCGGTTACACTAAGTCTGTCTATGTCTGGTGACTATGAAAGTCCTTCCGATTATGATTTCGTGGTTACAATAAGAAAACACTACACTGTTGTTGGAGTCCAGGCTGATTTCCTGGTACCTTACGGGTTTACCACAGATGTAACAATCGTCCTTACGGATGTTGATACAGGCTTGTTACTCACTCAAAATGAGATCGAATCATTCACTTTCACTTCCTGGGAAGTTGAGGGTGATAATCAACCCGGAATCAGCAGTCTTGATTTTACATTAACAACTGATGATTGGACCCTGGGACCTGAAACTGTGGTGCTTAGCGTTATCATGGATAGTGACTATTTCAATCCAACTGACTACAGTTTTGAGATTTTAGTCAGAAAACATCACACAGCTATGTCAGTACAGGGTGATTTTATTACACCTTATGGGGAAGTCACTCATGTTACCATAGTCCTTGTTGATCTCGATACAGGTACTAATCTTGATCATACATTCGTCAGTTCGTTCACATTTACATCGTCTTCGGAATTTGAAGGAAAAAGCTCAGGTATAACAAATCTCAATTACACTCTTACAACAGATGATTGGGTAATTGGTTCTGATACAGTGACCTTGACCTTGACTATGAATAATATCTACAGTAGTCCTGATGATTATGATTTCGCTGTGACTATACGAAAGCACTACACGTCTCTCAGCGTTGATGGAGACCTTCTCACTCCATTTGGTTTCAACACTCCATTAATAATTGTCATTGTTGACTTGGATACAGCATCCGAATTAACTCATACCTCAGTCTATTATTTCAACTTCACATCTATTCCTTCACCATATAGTGAGGTAACGCCAAGTGATCTTGATGTTAACTTGCCCACAAATCTCTGGAGTATTGGAGATGAAATAGTCACTCTCAGTGTCACAATGGTTGGCAGTAGCGAGTATTATGATCCTACTGATTATGATTTCACGATCACTATTCGAAAGCATCACACTGCTATGACTGTTCAAGGTGACTTTGTCACAGCATATGGCTATACAACTGCAGTTACTATCCTACTAACAGATCTTGATACTGTATCTATCTTAGATTATTCGGATGTTGGATCATTTGGATTTGTTTGGGCTACGGGGAACCATAATGAAACCTCCCCTGGAATCTTTGATCTTGATGTACTACTCGCTACAGACACATGGTCTGTTGCATCTCATCCCGTTACACTTGGATTGGATATGACAGGAATCTATGAGAGTCCAGATGATTATAGCTTCTCAATCATAATACGAACTCATTACACTGCAATTACTGTGATTGGTGATTTAGTGAGTCCATATGGTAATGATACACCACTCACAATTGTAATAACTGATTTAGATACAGGTGCTCAACTCGATAATAGCTCTGTTGCTGGATTCACGTTTAGTTCTGGGTATGCACCTTACTCTCCCTCAAATACTCAACTAGACTTAGTACTTCCAACAAACATCTGGAATGTAGGGACTGAAACTGTAACACTATCAATGACGATGAGTGGAATATATGGCCATCCAGGGAACTATGTTTTTGATATTGTCATTCACAGTCTGAAAACCTATCTTTACAACGAGCCAACAGATCTGATTTACCCAATTGATGATGATTTCCAAATAATCATCCGTTTCAATGTAAGTGAGGACGGGAACCAATATAATGGTGCACCTATCAACGGAATTACTCAGGGCGAATTCACAGTAACAAACGGGACAGGATACACATTTCCTGCATCAATTTCATTCTTATCTGATGGAAGATATAATTTGAGTATCTCTGCTACTTTCTTCCAAAAGAAAGGATCTTATTCTATTACTATTCGTGTTATTCCTTCAGACTCTCGCTACGGTTCAACAAGTCTGATAATAATTTTTGAATATCGTGAGGCTCTGAGCTTCCTATCTTCAGACAATTATCCGCAAGTCATTACTCCATATGGAAGCGATGTCTGGATTACTCTGAACTATACTGATATCGACCGAAATGCTGGAATATCTGGTGCTACAATAACTGCTACAGGTATTTCCATATCTTATTACGAATTTCCAGGTACCCCCGGACTCTATAATGTAACACTTCTTGTTGGTGGTCTTGATAGGGGTATTCACTACTTTGACCTCACTGCAGAATCAACTATTCATGCTGCAAGAACATTGAGTAACTTCCGGATTCTAGTCCGAATTGTGTATACCTATGCAATTCCAACTGTTGGTGCATTAGATATCCCTGTTGGGAATGATCCTGTATTCTATGTAGAATATTGGGATATTGACAATAATTTGCCTATTGATGATAGTGGACTTTTCGAATTGAACACTGGATGGGATACTCTGTTTGGGCGTCCTGTTATTATGCAATACCTCTTGGGTGAAGGTAGATATCGAATCACACTCCCAACTGAGGTGGATGATCCCCTACAACAGAACGTCGTTGTTCTCTTTAATTTCTCAAAGGGCTCAAACTATCAATTTGGTCTATTCAATCTTACAATCTCTCTCAGAACACATAACACGGACTTTAGAACAGTTAATGCACCCGAGCCTACTTACTTCAATGCTAATATCACGATTGATGTGTTCTACGGTGACCTTGATGATCAAGTTGGCATCAAATCAAAGTATGTGCTCCATCGAGTAGAAGATATCAATGGACTACCAGTTACGTCATACCTATTCAATGGAACTCTACCTGGTTACTACGTAATCAAAGTACCTGCAAATCAATTTGGTCCAGGTCTCTTTGGTCTGAAGATATTCTTCAACTGGACTGGTCCTGTTTATACCTATCAAAATAAGACTATCAACACCCAGGTCAATATTGGTGGTACAGAATCTGCATATGCTCTACTAATCACTGCTGAACCGACACCCTATCTTGAGAATATGACTTACACGTTCTTTTACAGTGACTTCTTCACAGGTATTGGGATTGATAATACAACATCTGGGAATCCACCAGGTGGTAACGTTTTCATATCTATAGAATTCCAAAGTTATACGGTAGATTTGTCAAAGGTGACTATAACAGAGGTTATTGGTCAACCTGGAAATTACTCTATCTCATTTAACAACACCATATTTGGAACCACAGGCGTCATCTTGATGAATGTCTACATTGGTTGGAATCCTGGAGTAGATCCATATTACACTAATAGAACTGATGTGATTGCAGTACGTGTGAATCCAAGAGACACAATACTCTCTGTTACACCACCTACTCCTACTCCCTATGGTGAGAATGCTACTTTCATATTCACATACGATGATGTCACTGGCGCAGGAAGTGTTCCGATTGCTTATAATTCAACAACAATGGAGATTATACTCAGTCTCGCAGATTTCTCATTGTTCTATAATGATACTGACAAGACATTCACAGTATCATTTGATACTAATCAATTCACTGCACCTATTGAGAAGAAATCCTTCACACTCAGTGTGACTTGGGATGGAGCACCATTCTACGCTGATCGATATGGGCGGCAAATCTCAGTCACGTTGACATTGCGGCAAACTGTAGTGGAATATCAGACTCCTTCTCCCACTCCATTTGGTGATAATGTTGTGTTTTCAGTGATTTGGACAGATGTTACGGGCACTGGTGGTCCTATCGATAATAATGTGAATCTAACTCTCTATGATGTTCTTGGGTCCATCTATATACCATTCTCCTACTATTCAGTCACACCTCTTGGAGATGGTGAATATTCTGTCGATTTCAATGCATCATATTATACAACTCCTGGAACATTTGGTCTTCGAGTATATCTAACAAATTATACATTCTTCATGCCTGATGTTACAGCATCAAGATTTTTGGAGATTAGGTATCGAACAACTTTTCTGACTGCTGACCCGGTTCCAAGAAATGCATACAACACCTCAGTTGACATTATACTCTATTATCAGGACTTCCTGACTCTAGACAACATTGACCACGATGTTTCAGTGCAGATATTGAGTCCGGGTACCTGGTATTCCAGCATGTCTTGGCTTGGAGCACCCTACAATTATTACTTACTAACAGTTCAGACTTATAATCATCCAGCAATGGTTCCTGGTAATGTAACCAGTCTGATAATTCAATTATCATACCAAAATGCTGCACCATTCTATAGTAGTCGAACTACTGTTGCGGATATTGAAACTAGAGCGCGATACTCGACTCTTGACCTTTCAGTCTCTCCAAGCGATACACCTTACCTTGAATATGTTAATTTCACGATTCGCTACTACGATGTGGATCTTGATGCCACTATCTCTGGCGGTACAGTCTCGATCTATAAAGGCTTAACGACCTTGGTTCAAGATGTTGACTATTTGGTCACCCCTGGCTCTCCCGGTTACTACGACGTATCAGTATTATCCACTGCATTGGATGGATTGGGTGCAACAAGTCTGAAAGTAAGTGCTAGTTACTCAGGTATTCCATATCATGCAATGGCAAACCTAACAGTAACAGCACAAGTTGTGAAACGAACATCAAACGTTGAGATACTTGTTGCTCCATCAGCTACCAATTATCTCGAGGATGTGACATTCATTTTTGCTTTCACTGATGCAGTAACCGGTCAGAAGGTGCAAATTAGTGATTCTGACATCAAAATCTACGACCAAGGTGTTCTGCTTACTCAGGTTGTAGATTATACTTTGAATGGTACAACAGGTACATCATTTGAGGTTACAATCAATTCAGTAACCCTAAGTACAGTATTGATAAACAACTTACAAATCACCGTTGAAGTCATTTGGGATGGGTCTGTTCCTTATTATCGTGATGATTCGTCTACTACAAAGGTTAGCATCATACCCCGCGACACACTTGTTTCAGTATCACCACCAATCAATACTGCATATGGCGAAAACGCTACATTCACCTTCTCATTCCTTGATGTGTCAGGTGGTGGAGAGAGTGCTATATCCTTCGATCCCACTCACATGGATATCTCAACCAGCTTGTTCGAAACACCTGAAATCTTTGGTGTGACAGAATTTACAATTGAATTCGATACTGCACAATTTGGTGGGATAGGTCAAAAGACATTCACTTTGAGTGTGACTTGGGCTGGTGCGCCTTACTACTCAAATAGAACATTAATTACAATCAGAATCACCGTCACACTACGAGCATCGATAGTCGAGTTTCAATCTCCTGACCCAACACCATTTGGTGATAGTGTAGTGTTCTCAGTAGAGTATCAAGACATTGCAGGGCTTACTACTACTGGTATTCTAGATTCTGATTGTGATTTTGCATTATTCTACTCTAACATCTCTGGTAATTATCCATTAACAGGATTTTACTCCGTGAATTACTTGGGTTCAGGTGTATTCGAAATAGACTTGGACTCATCCTATTTTGCTACTCCTGGATTATTTACCCTTAATGCTAGTTTCACATATACGGGTTCAGAATATGTCGAAGATGCATGGTCTATCCGCCAGTTTAGTGTTAGATATCGATCAACAATACTTTCGAATGAGCCTGTTGGGCGGATTGGTATTGATACCATAATGAATGTGATATTAGACTATCAAGATATTCTCACTCTTCAGACCATAGTGAATGGCACAACGTTTTACACATCTTTCGAAATCCTCAACACCACCGGACCTGATTATGTTTATTCAATTACTTGGGATTCGGATTCACAGAAATATGAACTGCAGGTTGAAACTGCAGGACGTGGATTTGGAAGTGGAATAAATTACACCTTGCACGTTCGTATGTCTTATGTTAATCTTGAGCCATTCTATGCTGCTGATGAACTTTACATTGCATTCTCAATCAGAGGAAGGATTGCTTCAATAGATCTTGAAGAATCTCCTCAACCTACCGCTTACAATGATATTACAGAATCACCTCTCAATCCATTCGTTGTACTGTACCTTGACACTGATGCAAGTATTGGAATTGATGGTGCATCAATCAG
>Ga0315553_10002189_pt1 | contig 15811 bp, 17 predicted proteins | sample SalMarSW160140MG_FD_203099 | JGI IMG/M metagenome (GOLD analysis project Ga0315553, IMG submission 203099) | Salt marsh sediment microbial communities from the Plum Island Ecosystem LTER, Massachusetts, United States - Salt Marsh Sediment SW1601-40 ... | reverse complement strand
GGGCTACCGTCCGGCGCACAATAGGCGGGAGAAACTTCTTTAAGAGGAACCACAGCACAACTCCCACCACCACTATGATAAGGATGGGGATGCCATGGTTTATCAACCAGTTGGTTACAGTAGCCCAGCTTAATTCTGGCATTTGCTACCTCCGTTGTTCACACTTTCTGTACAGATTGACTCTATATTATTCTAAACATAATCGAGGCCGCTGTATAGCTTCTCTGCTTTTATCAAGGCCGGTTCAGCAATATACTTCCCGCCGACGACTTACTTGGGAAAAGCAGAGTTGCTTCCGAAGCGGAAAATCCGAACTTCTGTCGATCTCTGGCTTATCTCCGGTTTGGCAGTAAAGAAAGGCGCTGCTATCTCCGACCCACAGCTCGCAAGAACTCGTCTTCTTCAATTTCAAGCCGCTTGAGAATGTCGGAAAATAAGTAGGGGCTAATGGTTTTGGCCGGATGAATCGGGATAGGAGCCCTGCGACAATCTTCATGGTGAAATATAGCGTGACTACCCTTTTGGCGAATTCTTTCAAACCCCAGTGCTTGAAGACCCTTAATCACTTCTCTAGCTCTAAGGGGAGGCAGCCTTGTCATATGGCCACAGTGACCTTCTTTATGTCAAGTTCCTCCGGGATTTCCTCACCCCGCTCCTTTCGACATTCAAGGCAAAGCTCAAGCACTTCCTTGATATTAGCCAGACACTCCTCGGATGTTTCACCCTGAGCCTGTGCTTCTGGAAGCAAAGGACAATTGGCGATATAGAATCCATCAGGTGCTTTTCTCATGATAACGGTATATTCCATTCCTATTTCCCTTCGTTCTGATTATAGCACAGTGGTGTAGGAACGCACTTGCCCCCGGCATGGGGGAGAATCCGAACTTTTGTGGAGGTGTGGTTCATTGTGGCTCCGTATAGCACCAAAGTGCTTTGAGCTTAGCTGCACAGCTTTCACAGAAACTCTTTGACGGACATTCCCATTTCATGACACAATCGGGACTTTTCTGACAATGTGAACCTATTCCTAACATATGCCCCATTTCGTGTATTACTGCCTCTTCGCGCGCAAAGCGTAATATTACTAGCCCATCTGGCTCTCCTACCCCATATATTGCTTTCGGGTCGGTGAACTTATATTCAGATGGGTTTACCTTCACAACAACAGCCGGACGTAGGCTGAGATCGTCCTTTCTCCGTTTATTAAGGTCAGCGAGCGCAGAATCACTGTCTAACTGGTTGGCAGACAAAGAACTCTGGAGCACTTCCCGTATTGACCTTGTCAAATGACTACCGCTTGCCACAACTTCCACCCCAAAAGACAAGCCAAACTGGTCTAGCAGCCCTCGTATGTAAGTTGCTATTTGCTGCTTTTCACTCTCAGACACTTCCCCGACCCCAATTATCAAGATTTTATTTTCATCTTCCCACCTAAAGCGTGGCCTTGTTCCCCAACCTTCGTATTTCCTTCGTATAGACATTGTATAGTCCTTTCTTTCCCCAGAGAATGAAAACCACTCCCCACGTGAAGGGAAAATCCGAACTTTAGTGGATGTTTGGTTTGTCGCCATAATGGCACTAGGCAACCGATTATCATGTAGGATATGTAGTTTTGTTTACTTCTTGGCTATGCTAGATGCTTTATTAATAGCATCCCGGCACCGCTCAAAGAATTTATGAATTTCTTCAAACTGTTGTTCTTTTTCCAAGGAAAAGAAATAGTTATCCAGTTGTCTCGGCCAACTATACCAAGTTTTGCCCCTATAACCCCGGTTGGGATACGCTTCAGGTTTAACTCCGTCGATATTTAACGCACGCTCATCCTTAATCCTCTTCCTGCTTCGTCCTGTGTCAAATTCAAACCACAGCTTGTCTGGGTCCTCAAAGTAGATACCAGTCAAGAATGCCTTATCTTTGGTTTGCCAGCCTACGAATTCGGGAAGGATGTATTCCTTACAGTCTTGCCCCAGCGCCGTTTCAGTCACTAACTTAGCCATCTTCCACATATTGAAAAAAGCCCGCAAACCATCGGAATAAACGTCGTCAACTTTCTCAAACTGCAGCATACCTTCCTCCTTTAAGTACTTCTTAAACTCATTTAGGATATACTTGTTTACTTCGCACCATACATCTAAAGAATCAAGTTTGCGCTCAATGTCCGTCCAACGCGTCTTATTATGTGGTACGCTGGTCGCTTCATGAAACTTGGTCAACAGAACCAATTTCCTGTGCTGGACTTTGGTCCTGTTCGGCAACCGTCTTTTGTATTCCCGTAGTTTTTCCTCCTCAGCATCATCGACCCTCTTGTTCCATTTAACCTCTATAAACACTTTCGCGTTGTGCCCCTTAATAGTAATGTCGGGCGTGTAGCGTGTCCCCGGAATACGCTTATGTGGCTCAATCGAGGGGCTCTCGTCATCTGAAAACAGGCTATCATCGCCGCACAACACTCCCAAAAGTTCAAGAGCAGCTGGTTTGTCGTGACGAAGCATTCTATTCAGAATGAAAACGAAGCATTGTGTAAGGTAGTTTTCTTTCTTCTCATTCTTGTCTTGGCCAGTGCTGTATTTATATAAGGTGGCAAAAAGGCTGTCGTTCACTCAAGACCTCCCTATTTCTATCGCCTCCACTAATCCATCAAACCTGAATATGGTCCACTCTGTATCTGTCATCTTCGTAGAAAGCAAACTTCCTACCCAAGCAGGATTAGAATCTGCATACTCCCTACCCCTCAATGACCTCTTTGGTGCTGGGCACTCGGCCTAGAATGCGCTCGTCAATACAGGTGGCTGAGTCCAGGGCGCGGGCCAGAGCTTTGAACAGAGCTTCGGCTTTGTGGTGGTCGTTGATGCCGTTGAGCACTCTAGCGTGGAGGTTAATTCTAGCTTCCGATGCGAGGGAGACCAGAAAATGGCGGACTAAATCAGCGTCCAAGTCGCCTATGCTGGCTTCGTTGAAGTCTGCCTCGATTACACTGTAGACCCTGCCCCCGATATCCACTACGACCTCTGCCAGAGCTTCATCCATAGGCACGATAGCATGTGCCATGCGCACAATGCCCTGCTTTTTCCCTAATGCCTGGTTAAGAGCTTTGCCCAGGGAGATAGCCACATCCTCAACTACATGGTGCTGGTCGGGACCCGAGGCTGAGATCTTCATATCGAATACTCCATGCTGGGCTAGCTGGGTAAGGAGGTGGTCGAACATCCTTACGCCGGTGGTGATTTGAAATTGTCCGCTGCCATCAATGTTTAGCTCCACCCTGACGGTCGTCTCGGCAGTCTCACGAACCACTTTTGCTTTTCTTTCAGCCATGTTTAACCTCCTTCAATGCCTTAATGAGAGCATCCGTATCCTGGGGTCGGCCTACGCCGATTCGCAAGCAGTCTTTCAGTCGAGGAGTATCAAAATAGCGAACAAAGATGCCTTTCTTCCGCAGTCCTTCCCAGATTTCTTGGGCCTTTCCTTCGGGCAGAGAGCAAAGAATGAAATTGGCCTGAGAGGGATAAGGCTTCAGCCAACCCAGTTCCTTCAATTTGCCAAATAATCTCTCCCGTTCCTCAACTATGCTGGCGACGTTGGCGCGAAGATAGTCTATATCGTCCAGAGAAGCCAGCACCGCAGCCTGGGCAGCGGTATTAGCATTATAGGGCTGCTTAATCTTCATCAGATAATCAGCAATTTCTATGGGGAAAAAGCCGTAGCCTATCCTTAGCCCGGCCAGCCCGGCCCATTTGCTGAAGGTGCGCAAAACTATCAAGTTAGGATAAGAGGGCACCAGGTTGACCACGGTCACATTATCGCTGAATTCAAAATAGGCTTCGTCCACGGCAACAATCTTACCCGTATCAACAAGCTCCATAATTTCCTTTTTGGCGGCGGTATTGCCTGTGGGATTATTCGGCGAGGCCACAAAGATGACCTTTGTTTTTCTGGTCAAGGCTTTCTTGATACCAGCCATATCAAGGGCAAAATCCTCAGTTCGGGGCACATCAACCACTCGACCCCCCCAAATACTCGTGCTAAAGAGATACATGCCAAATGTCGGTGGACAATTGACAACCTCGTCACCGGGCTCGAGGAACAGCCTGAGGATGAGGTCAATAAGGTCATCGCTGCCCATACCGCAAACAATGTGCTGGCGTCCCAGGCCAGTATATTTCTCTAAAGCCCTCCGCAGCTCCCTCTGCTCCGGGTCGGGATAATTGTGATAATAAGGATAGGTGGCCAGGGCTTGGTACACTTTGGGAGAGCAGCCATAGGGATTCTCGTTGCCATCGAGCTTTGCTATTTTGCCCACAGGCATCTCGGCTCGTTGGCTCAAGACTTCTGTCGGCTCAATAGGGGCGTAACCCTTCATAGCCACAAGCTCAGGCCTGATAAGCTTCTTTATGTCCATCTCAACCAAAATCAAAAATGAAGATTTGAAAAGCAAAATGACAAATTAGAATGTAAAACTCTGTATTTTTGCCTTTTGCATTTTGATCCTTTATCTAGCCCTCATCCTTTTTTCTATTGCCTGGGCGTGGGCATCGAGCCCTTCAGCTTTGGCTATCTCCACAGCAGGCTGGCTCAGTTTTCGCATGGCAGGCTTATCCAAAGCAATGATATTGGTAACCTTCAAGAAGTCCGCAACGCCCAGAGGGGACCCGAAACGAGCACTGCCTCCAGTGGGCAAGACATGGCTGGGTCCAGCAATATAATCGCCGAGGACGACAGGTGAATTCTCCCCTACGAAAATACAGCCGGCATTGCGAATTTTACGCGCCAAAGCCGAGGCGTTGGATGTCATAATGGAGAGGTGCTCAGGGGCAAAGAGGTTGACCAACTCTACTGCCTGAGCCATGTCGTCAACAAACACGAGCATCCCTGCATCAATAGCTTCCTTAATAGTCGAGCGCCGCTTCAATTTCCCCAGTTGCATCTCAATTTCCTTGTCTACTCGGTTAGCCACATCGGCTGAGGTGGTGATTAGGACTACTAAAGCCAGGGGGTCATGTTCAGCCTGTGCCAGGATGTCCGCAGCACAAAGGGCAGGTTTGGCTTTCTCGTCGGCGACAATTACTATCTCGCTGGGACCTTCAAGACCATCAATATCCACCGTGCCGTAAACCATTTTCTTGGCCAGGGTCACGAAAATGTTCCCGGGACCGCAAATCTTATCCACTCTGGGTATTGATTCCGTACCAAAAGCCAGCGCCGCAATTGCCTGAGCACCGCCAGCCTTGAAAATGCGGTTGACCTTAGCAATATCGGCAGCAACCAGCGTCGGGGCAGGAATTCTGCCATCCTTACCGGGCGGCGAGACCATGATGATATCCTCAACACCGGCCACTCCGGCCGGTATGGCCATCATCAAAACCGTAGATGGGTAGGCAGCACTGCCGCCAGGCACATACAAGCCAACCCTTTGCAAGGGCAGAATCTGTTGCCCTAGGTGCCTGTCGATAGGAATTAGACCAGTTTTATGTTCGCAGGCAGCATGAAAGTCTCGTATTCTGCCGGCTGCCAACTCGAGAGCGGACATCACCTCCTTACTTATTCTGCTATGAGCGGCGACAACTTCCCGTCTGTCTACTTCCAGGGAGTCCAGTCGCACTCCATCCAGTTTTTCGGTGTAATCAAAGAGGGCTTTATCACCTTTATCCCGAACCTCGCCGATAATACGGTCAACCGCTTTCTGAACTGACAGAAAGACTTGTTTTGTTTGCGGTGCTAGCCCTTGTGCGGTGGTGAAAGGCTCCCAGAAGTTTTCCCTGGCCAGCAATTGCCTTGCTTTCTTGAAACCTTTGACTCTTCTCATAATAGCCCTGCTCGTAATTTCTGCGTCAGAAACTTGATTTTCTCTTTCTTATGGGAAGATGCCAGACTATTCTTGTTGGCAATCAGGCAAGCCGAGGATTGGAAGAGTACATCAAGAATTTTTAGTTTATGCTGCTGGAGAGTCTTCCCTGTCTGAGTGTTATCAATAAGCATGTCGGCATCCTCGGGCAAAAAAGCCTCGCTCGCCCCCCAGGTTGGAATCAGTTTGTATGGGTTAATGCGATTATCACGGATGTACCTGTCAGCAATATTTATGTATTCAGAGGCCACTTTTGGAGGAGCAAGCTTGCCGCTCTGAACAAGCGACTTCAACCCATCAATATTATCCGCAGGCATGTCCTGGCTCACGGCAGCGACGACTTCGACGGTCCCAAATCCGAGAGCAAACAGTTTTTTCACCGGGCTTGAGGGAAAGCGATAGAGGTGTTCTCGCAGCCAATCCTCACCGGTTATAGCCAGGTCGAAATTGCCGTTCGCCACCTGCAGAGGCATATCCTGGGGCCTGATTACTTTAATGCCCAGCCAATCTAAATCAGCGGAAGGACGACGACTCACTAGCTCTTCAGAATATCCCTGAAGTACCAGCCCGGCTTGCTTCAAAAATTGCGCAGTAGGTCCTTGCTGGTGTCCATCGGGCAAAGCCAGATTGATTTCCTTTGCCGGCCACGAGGGATGACTTCCTTCCCTTTCCCCAGAGGTATCAAAGTCATCTCTTATTGATGCCTGCGGTTCAGCGCCAAACCTGGAGTCAAAACACATCAATATCTGGCTCAAATCCTTGTTCTCAAGGCTTTCTCGATTAGCTACTAGAAAGGCCGCAACAGGGAGCAACTTCTCGAGGGAAACTAACCCTTGAGCTGCCATATGCGCCTTGCTTCTTCCCAAGAGCACTGCCAGGTCGGCATTTTCCGGGGGATAAACCTCGGCAGCTCCCCACACCGGGAAGATCCTGAACCTCTTCACCCTAAGATCTAAAGCAAAAGCCTCAGACAGATTAGGATACTCGCTTACTATACGACAGTCACTTCTCCGGGCTGATAGTTCATTGAGGTTGGTTATCCCCCCCTGAGCACTGGCAACCACATGAACGTCGCCTTCGCCATAATTCAGGCTCGCTATTTTTACCAGAGCCCCTGCGGGATATTTCACCAGATATTCCTCAATCCAATCCGACCCACAAATACCCAGGTCGTAATTTCCGACGGCCACCTGTATGGGAATATCCTTTTCCTGAAGTATTTTAGCGGCAAGGCTGGGAAACCTAGTCGAGTGAATCCGATATTGTTTTGTTTTGGCGCTATAACCTTCGAATCCCAGGCCTATCTCATCAACTAAGCTAGCTGTCGGCGATAGAAACCTGCCTTTAGGGAGCGCAAATTTGATGTAGCCGTCTTGGTAGTCCTTCATCCTTCACTTACCACTTTAAGAAGCTCTGCCACAGAAGCTACCTCTCGTCGCCGCTTTTGTATGCAATCCTTGAGCACAAACCGAGAGGGTTTCTTAGGCGAGACCAGGATGACCCACCGGAGACTAGATTCTTCTCGATCTGTGAAGTCAATCTCTGTTGGGTATCCCGCGTCACGAAGCGATTCTGCCACAGTAAAGCACGTTTTTGCTATTTCCGGAGTAAATCTCTTACCTTTAACCGAGATTCCAGATTTGCCCTTTTTCTCCTTCTCCAGTGGCATTAGTTGCATCATAGGGTCCGCATATAGAGCGAATCCGCAGGCGGGGATGTCTCCTCCATTCATAAGGGGCACAAGCTTATCATATCTTCCGCCGCCGCCTATCTTCTCCCCAGCAGCCAGTAACTGAAAACAGATTCCAGTATAATACTCAAAACCATGCATTGCTGCGATATCGATTTCATAGCTGCAACCCAGGTTATCCAGTAGTGTGGCAATGCTCAGGAAGTCCTCCAGGCTGGACTTGAAGTCGGGCGGAGCTTTCGGGAATGAAGCTCTTACATTGCGTAGAAAGCTGCTCGATTTCCCCTTAAGACCCAATAACGCAGCCATAAGCCTTTCAATTTCGGGGTCAGTGGATCTTGCCTTGGTTAATGCCTGCCAGTCTCCTTCCAAGATGCGGTCCGTTATCTTGGCTTCCTCAGCGCGGCCGAGCTTAAATTCTTTGAGCAACGCCCTCACCAGGCCGGCATGAGACAGTTGCAGCTTGACGTTTTTTATGCCGAGCTTGCGGACAACGTCTTCAGCAAGCAGAATTATCTCCACGTCCGGAGCAGATTTGGCACCACCGAAAAACTCTGCGCCGCATTGCCATCGTTCCCTGCTCTTTCTGCCGGTTCCCTCGAAAGTGAAGATATTGGTCACATAGAAAAGCCTGACTGATTCCTGTCCACTTAGATTGTCTATGTAGAGCCTGGCTACAGGAATAGTGCCGTCTGGCCTCAAGACAACCCGCTCGCCACTCCAGCCATCCCAATCGAGAAAAGAATATGCCTTGCTTAACATGCCCGGAGTGAGTGTCCCGGTAGCTGTAAACAGATAGAGATACTCCAGGGTTGGCGTCCTGACTTCCTGGTAGCCCCAGTTACGACAACAACTCCGGAAGACATCTTCAATACGGCGAAAGCGGGGCATGTCCCCGGGGAGCAAGTCTTGCATTCCCTTACATTTTTGATTCTTCATACTTGGGGTATTCTACACCAAGCTGTTCGCAGCTTCAACGATAAACCCCAAGTCTTTTGTCGCTTTTGATTACTTAGTTTATAATTAGCACCGGGATAATGTGAGATGTTTAGAACTGGACTCAGGGTTTTCTTCATTGCGTGGCTTGTAATGCCCCTGGTTGCCGGTTTAGGAGGCAGCCTGCTGGCCGCCGCCGGCCCTACCAGTGTGGAGGTCCTTACGGTGGATGGCACCATTGTGCCCGTGATAGCTGACTATATCGACCGGGGCATCGGCCAGGCGGAGAAGAATGGCGCTAGTGTCTGCATAATTGAGCTGGACACCCCCGGCGGGCTTCTGGACTCAACCGAGAAAATAGTCCAGAAGATTATGAATGCCGACATACCCATCGTGGTCTACGTCTCACCCAAAGCTGCCTGGGCTGCCTCAGCGGGAACCTTCATTACTCTATCCGCTCATATAGCGGCTATGACGCCGGGAACGACTATCGGCGCTGCCCATCCTGTATCTGCTGGAGGTGAGGAAATACCAGAAGATCAGATGCAAAAAATAGTCGAGTTCTCGGCTAAGTGGATGAGGACTATAGCTGAGGAGCGCGGCCGCAATATGGAAGAAGCCGAGCTGGCAGTTACGGAAAGCAAATCATTCACCGATGTTGATGCACTGGACAATAACCTTATCGACCTGCGAGCTGAGAATCTGGCAGACCTTCTTTCCCAAATCAATGGCTGGAATGTCACTTTGGCCAGTGGCCAGGAAGTCATCATTGACACTACGAACTACGGTTCAACCAGAAATGAAATGAATGCCATTGAAAAATTCTTGCAAACCCTCAGCGACCCCAATATTGCCTATATCCTGTTTACCCTGGCTACCATAGGGTTAATTACCGAGATTTCCAACCCGGGGATGGTTTTCCCCGGGGTAGCTGGTGGCATCAGCTTACTCCTGGCTTTTTACTCACTGGGTGTGCTTAATGCTTACTGGGGAGGCATAGCACTTATTTTACTTGCCGTGGGACTTTTTATCGCCGAGTACTTAACTACTAGTTTTGGGTTATTGACTGCCGGAGGTATAGCTTCGCTGGTTGCAGGTTCGCTGATTCTGTTCAGCCACAGCCCGGGGGTGGAGATAGACAAGGGATTGATTGCCGGAGTCACGGTTGGCGTTACCGCTTTCGCTGTCTTTGTCATCGGCGCCATTGTCCGCGGGCAAAGACGACGCAAAGCTACCGGGCCTGAGGGAATGATTGGGACAATAGCCATAGCCAAAACACCTCTTGACCCTACGGGCACAGTTCGTGCCGAAGGGGAATTATGGGCGGCGTCATCGGAAGGGGGCAAGGTAGTACCTGGCGAACAGGTGATAATAACCAAAGTGGAGGGATTGAGATTATGGGTGACAAAGAAATCAAAGGAATAGGAGGGTAGCATTTATGGATATTACGGATTTCGAAATGACCGGCCCAATTATCATAGCCATAGTTTTTGCCGTCGCCTTTGTCATTTTCGTTGTCTATGCCATCGTAAAAGGCCAGAGGCTAAAACTCTCGGCTGGTGTAGAGGATATGATAGGGAAGGAAGCTGTGGTGCAAACGACCCTCAATCCCAAGGGCACAGTTCTGGCTGGAGGAGAGTTATGGACAGCCATAGCTGAAGATAGTACAATAGAACCCGGAGAGGAGGTGACAATAACCAAAGTAGAAGGATTGAAGTTGTGGGTGACCAAAAAACCTAAAGAAAAGGAGGAAAAATGAACGTTTTTGTTTATGTTGTTATCGCAGTAGTAGTAGTAATACTCCTATCGTCAGCTCTTAAAGTCGTTCGAGAGTACGAAAGAGGGGGCGTTTTCCGACTGGGTAGATTCGTGGGCCTTAGAGGACCGGGGCTAATTGTCATTATACCTTTCATTGAGATTATGCGGAAGATTGACCTTCGGGTAATCACCATGGACGTTCCCCAGCAAGAGTGCATCACCCTGGACAATGTCACTGTCAGGGTTGACGCCGTAATTTACTTTCGGGTGGTTGATGCGGGAGATGCTATTCTCAAGGTGCTCGACTATATCAAGGCAACCTCGTTGCTTGCCGCTACCACGTTAAGAAATGTTGTCGGACAATCTACGCTGGATGAGCTGTTAGGTCAACGGGACAGGCTCAACGAAAAGATACAGTCGGTGGTTGATGAAGGCACTAATCCCTGGGGTATAAAAGTGAGCATGGTGGAGGTTAAGGATGTGCAACTACCGCAAACAATGCAGCGGGCTATGGCAGCCCAGGCTGAGGCTGAGCGAGAGAGGAGAGCCAAGGTGGTTCACGCCGAGGGTGAAGCCCAGGCGGCAGAAAAATTGGCCGAGGCTGCCAAAGTCATTTCCAGTCAGCCTTCAGCTCTACAGCTCCGCTATTTGCAGACATTGGCAGGCATTGCCACGGAGAGAAGCAACGTCATTCTATTTCCTTTGCCCATGGATTTACTGGCTCCCCTTTTGGGCAAGACTAGTGAGTCAGAGAAAAGTAAATAGTACGACACAATCCGCGTCAGTCTTGATAAAATCGGGACATGCCACATCTGGCGGCGGTTCTAGCGGTAGTTTGGGTCTTGATAGGGGTGCTGAATCATCCGCTGCCGAGGATCATGCCTGCGCATAAGAAAGCTCCATCAGGCGAATCTTCTTACTCAGGGGGTAACTATGGCCAATAGAACTAAGCAAGAATGGCGTGAGACTACATTGGCTCCGGTTTTAAAGCGGGCTGCTGAGCGCCAGGAGAAGTTTGAAACCAGCTCCGGTATGGAGATCGACACTGTCTACACACCGGAGGACCTGCCAGATTTTGACTATGCTCGAGATTCAGGCTACCCCGGAGAGTATCCCTTTACCCGGGGTGTCCAACCGAACATGTATCGCGGCAGGATGTGGACAATACGCCAGTACTCCGGCTTCGGCAGCTCTGAGGAGACTAACAAGAGGTACCGCTATCTCTTGGAGCAAGGGCAGACTGGATTGAGCGTAGCCTTCGACCTGCCAACACAGATTGGCTATGACTCAGACCACCGGTTAGCTAGAGGCGAGGTGGGCAAGGTTGGTGTCGCTATAGACAGCCTGCGCGACATGGAGATTCTTCTCCAGGATATACCTCTGGATAAGGTAAGCACTTCTATGACCATAAATGCCACTGCGCCGATTCTTCTGGCCATGTATATCGCCCTGGGCAAGAAACAGGGAGTTCAGCCCAATGAGTTAAACGGCACTACTCAAAATGACATACTTAAGGAGTACATTGCCCGGGGTACTCATATCTTCCCACCCCGTCCTTCTATGAGGTTGGCCACTGACATATTTGCGTATTGTGCCAAGCATGTTCCTCGCTGGAATACCATCAGTATCAGTGGATACCATATACGAGAAGCCGGCTCCACCGCGGCTCAAGAAATTGGCTTCACCCTGGCTAACGGTATTGCCTATGTTCAGGCAGCTATTGATGCCGGGCTTGATGTAGATGTATTCGCTCCCAGGCTATCATTCTTCTTCAATAGCCACATCAACTTCCTTGAAGAGCTTGCCAAGTTTAGAGCAGCACGACGCCTCTGGGCAAAGATCATGAGAGAGAGATTTGGAGCTAAAGATTCACGCTCATGGACGCTTCGCTTCCACACCCAAACTGCGGGATGCAGCCTGACTGCACAGCAGCCGCATAATAATATTGTGCGCACAGCTTTGGAAGCCCTGGCGGCAACCTTGGGCGGTACTCAATCACTGCACACTAACTCTTTCGACGAAGCCTACGCTCCACCTTCCGAAGAAGCAGTGACCATAGCTGTGCGGACCCAGCAAGTATTGGGTTACGAGAGTGATATTGCCAGTGTCGTTGACCCTCTTGGCGGTTCTTACTACATAGAACATCTAACCGACAGCCTGGAAAAGGAAACCAGGGAGTATATCGCCAAAATTGATAGCCTGGGCGGTGCCGTAGCTGCCATAGAGCAAGGATATCAACAAAGGGAAATTCAGGACTCCTCCTACCGGTATCAGAAAGAAATTGAAAGTGGAAGACGCGCCGTGATAGGGGTAAACAAATTCGTCTCCCCCTATCCCAAAATAATGGGACTGCTGCGAGTCAAGCCCGAAGTGGAGAAGAGACAGAAGGAGAGGACTGCCCAGGTCAAGAAAGACAGGGACAACAGCAATGTCCAGAAGGCGCTTAAGCGATTGGAAGATGTCGCTCGAAGCAAGGATAATACCATGCCTGCCTGCCTTGAATGTGTGGAGGCTTACGCTACCGTCGGGGAAATATGCGATGTACTGCGCAAGATTTTCTCCACCCAAAAGGAATTCCTGGTCTTCTGAGAAGAAGCCTTCAGGATATATGTACTGGCTATAAAGGAGGAAAAATGGCCAAAAGAGTTGACCACGTAGGCATCTTAGTCAGCAACATTGATGAAGCGATAGGACTGTATAAGGATTGTTTCGATGCTGAGGTTGACAAGATTGAAACTCTGCCGGAGCGGGGAGTAAAGGCAGCCATCCTTTCCTTAGGACAGGGTACTAATCTGGAACTTTTGGAACCGCTTCCCGACAGCAATATGGCGAAAGTCCTAGAGAAAAGAGGAGAGGGACTTCACCACATAACGTTTGAAGTGGACAATGTAGATAAGGAGCTCAGCCGCCTTTCCGAAAGGGGGATAGAATTAATTGATAAGAGCGCTCGCCCTGGCTTCGAGGGCATGGTGGCTTTCATTCACCCTAAATCGCTTAGAGGGGTACTGGTTGAGCTCTGTCAGAAAGCCTAGAAGGAGCGGACTATGCGCAAAGATAGGATTCGTGTTCTGCTAGCCAAGCCTGGTTTAGATGGGCATGATCGAGGTGCTAAAGTGGTAGCCAGAGCTTTGCGGGATGCCGGAATGGAGGTAATCTATACTGGCATCCGACAGACTCCCGAGATGATTCTCGAGGCAGCTATCCAGGAGGATGTAGATGTTATCGGGTTGAGCATCCTGTCGGGAGCTCATTTAGAGCTCCTCCCATCAATCATAGAGGGACTAAGAAAAAAAGGTAGAGAAGATGCCCTGGTGATCGCTGGAGGAATAATACCCGAGGACGATATCCCCGCTTTACAGCAAATGGGCGTAAAAGCTGTTTTTGGCCCGGGCACTTCCACAGAGGACATCATCCGCTTCATCCAGAAGGAAGTAACCGCCAAATAGCAAGCCTATAAGGATTTATCCTGGGCAACGCCGATAAGGTCTGTAATATTTGCCACCCCTTTGTCCCGCATAAAATGCTTTATCCCCTCCAGTATAGTGAGACAGATGGCAGGACTGGTGAGGCAGGCTGCGCCAATCTGTATGGCCGTAGCTCCAGCCATAATAAACTCCAGGGCATCCTCGGCACAAGCAATGCCGCCGCATCCTATCACTGGAATATGGACCACTTTGGCTGCCTCGAATACCATATGAAGCGCCACAGGCTTGATAACGGGACCAGAAACTCCCCCCACAGTATTTCCCAGGCAAGGCTTCCTTCGGTCTATGTCGATTGCCATGCCCTTCAATGTGTTAATCAGGCATATGGCATCAGCTCCAGCTTCTTCCACGGCTAAAGAGATTTCCCTAATGTCGGTTACATTAGGACTCAACTTGACGATAACCGGCAAACTGGTGACAGTTCTAACTGTTGAAGTCACCTGAGCAGCAAGCTTGGGGTCGACACCAAACTCCATCCCGCCTGCGGAAATATTGGGGCAGCTAACATTCAACTCAATGCCGCTGACGCCAGGCACACCTTCCAGTTTCCGGCTCACAGCCACATACTCGTCGATTGTCTCCCCGGCGACATTAACGATAACCGGAACTTGCCACCTTGCCCACACGGGCGCTTTCTCTTCAATCAGGGCATCGATACCGATATTCTCCAAGCCCACAGAGTTAAGCAGACCACCAGTAGTCTCCACCAGGCGTGGTTGAGCATTACCCCTTCTGGGCATAAGGGTTGTCCCTTTACAGACGATGGCGCCTGGCTTTTGAATATCAACAAGCTCAGCATACTCTATACCATAACCAGCTAAGCCTGAGGCTATCATCACGGGATTGGACAGGGCTAGTCTCTTAGGATGTCGCGGCGTTAATTGTACGCGTAGGTTGGGTGACTTTTTCATTGTCTAAAACTTTACCACTGGTCGGCGAAAAAAAGAAAGGATTAGGTTAACCCAGAGAGTCTTGCGACTTTTTGCGGACCCTAACAAGGATTTGATTCCGGAGTGACGGGGACTCTATCAGAATCACGAGACCTTCATGCGGCAGTTTAACCAACTGGCACGATTCTCACCTTGCCCCAGACACCCATCTTGTCGCCCACGATGATAACCAGACCGCGTAACCCCTCGATACTCTGGGCCTTTTCGATTGCTCGAGGAATATCATCTGCGGCCTTGACTATATTGCATAGGGCTGTAGCTGCGGCATCAGCTAAAGCTGTCGAGGGTGAGAGGACAATAACGGCTTCAGCGCTGCCCAGACTTAAAGAATGTCCTACGGTTCCTGAAGAGGTGCATATGCCCATCGGTGTTTCTCGGGGCATGATTTCCAGGGCAATTTTTCTGGCAAAAGAGGATTGCCCGGCATAGATGCCCACCACCCTCTCTTTGGATATTTTCAGAAAAATGTCGCCGCCATTCTCCACGATTATCTCCGGCGAGAAAGCAAGTAAATCCCTGCCTATCGCTTCAGCAATGGCGCCAGCTACCGCTGCCATAGGGCCAACACCAGCCAGCTGAGATACCCTGGCCATTTCTTTGACGATAGTCGGGTCTCCGGCTTCAGCCTGATAGGGCTTCAATGTCGTCAGGAAAATAGGATGACGCCCAATATATGACTCTAGAGAGCCGCGGTGCTTCAGCACAGAATCGAGAGCTTTATCCTTCAGGTTACGCCGGGAGCGGATGTATAAGTCCGTTTGCTTCACCGTTAGTTCAAAGGAAACCAAATCGTCGTCCTTAATCCAGTGGCGGTAGAAACGTGGCTCATACATGGTCATATACGAAACCCTAATCTCTAGATCCTAAATAGATTGAAGATCCTAATTCCAAAATCCAGAATCTTCATGTTTTAATCATTGGTGTTTTGATGAGAAGAATCAACTTCTTCCTCTCTCTTGTTTGGGATTTGGTGCTTAAGATTTGGAGTTTAGTGTTCTCGCCGCGCATCACTAAGGACTAATGACTCGTGGTCAGAAATACAATATCATCGCGCGAGGAGGACAAGCCTTGACACATAGCCCGCAGACGACACATTTATTATGGTCAAAGAGCACCTTCCTGGTTTTCGGCTCCAGGACAAAAGCCTCAG
>Ga0315553_10002188_pt1 | contig 15821 bp, 9 predicted proteins | sample SalMarSW160140MG_FD_203099 | JGI IMG/M metagenome (GOLD analysis project Ga0315553, IMG submission 203099) | Salt marsh sediment microbial communities from the Plum Island Ecosystem LTER, Massachusetts, United States - Salt Marsh Sediment SW1601-40 ... | reverse complement strand
TTCGAACGGCAGGCCCCGTTAAGATTCCTCTGCCCGTACTTGAGGCGGAGCAGACGGAGCTTATGCTCATGGAACGGGAGTTGCCCGCGCAAACACCTTGTTCAATCCAGAATCAGGTTGTTCATAAGGACGTAGAAAATGAAGAAGACACTGTTTGCCGCAGTTGTTGTTCTGGTGGCGGCAGGGGCTACCTGCGGCGCGCCGGATGATCCCCAGCCAACCGCGTCGAAGCAGGCCGCCCCCAAAAAGACCGCGGCCCCGGACAAAGCACAGGGAGCAACCGACGAGAAAGAGGCCGCTACATTGGCGGAGATCGCCGCCACGGCCAAGGCGTATGAAGAGGCGTACAACAAGGGGGATGCCAAGGCCATCGCCGCCCTGTTCACCGAGAACGCAGAAATGATCGACGAGGACAACGTCATTACCAAGGGCAGAGAAGAAATCGAAAGTCGAGGCGCCGAGCTGTTCCAGGCGTTTCCCAAGGCCAGCATTCGCATCGAAGTCGATTCCATCCGGCTGCTGAGCACCGGCGCCGCGGTCGAAGAGGGACGGGCCATCGCACTCCTGGAGCCTGAAGCCCCGGCGAGCACCAGCAGCTATACGGCGCTGCACGTGCATCGCGACGGCAAGTGGCTGGTTGCCAGCGTGCGCGATTTCGCCGAGGAACCCGTCATAACGCCGCACCAGCGATTGGAAGCGCTGTCGTGGTTGGTGGGGGACTGGATCGACGAGAGCGATGATTCGCTCGTCGAGACGTCGTGCCGATGGTCGGAAGACGGCAACTACCTGATGCAAAAGTTCAACGTCCGCTTGCAGGGCGGTCCCGCGATGAGTGGCGAGCAGCGCATCGGCTGGGATCCGCTGCGCGGCCAGGTTCGGGCGTGGGCATTCGACTCTCAGGGCGGGTACATCGAGGCCTATTGGACCCAGCTAGGCGACGAGTGGCTCATACGCGCCAATGGCGTTTCGTCCGAAGGAATGACGGGCAGCGCTACCCGCATCCTCACTCCGGTCAACTCCGACTCGGTACTGGTGCAGACCGTGCACCGTGTCTTGGGCGGCGAATCGGCTCCGGACGTTTCGGTGCTCATGGTTCGCAAGCCACCGGAGCCGGCAGGGTCTTGAGCGATTCGCCGATAGGTTCGTCCATCCGCAATGAAAAGGCTGGGACTACCATGAAAAAGAAGTTGCTTGCACTGGCGGCCGTCTGTTCGCTTATGTGCCTGACGATCGACGGCGACGCTTTAGGGCGCGGGGGGATCGGCGGCGGAGGTGGCGCTCGCGGCGGGGGCGGTGGAGGCGCTCGCGGAGGGTTGTCCGGGGGCGGCGGGGCCTCTCGCGGTGGAATGTCCGGAGGCGGTGGAAGCCGAATCGGCGGCGCCGCTGGTGGTAACCGCGGGGGCGGAAGCCTGGGCGGCGGGGCCAATCGCGGCGGTGGCGGCAGCGGCGGTCTTGCAGGCGGAGCCAACCGCGGCGGGGGAAGCGCACCCTCGTTCAGCTCGCCCGGCGGAGGATCGCGCCCCAGTGCGGGAACTCAGCCCGCTGGCGGAAGCCGCCCCCAAATCGGCTCGCGGCCGGAAATCGGGTCGCGTCCTTCCACCGGCGTCGGCACTCGACCGGAGATTGGCTCGCGCCCATCGACCGGCGTCGGCTCCCGCCCGGCCACGGCGGATCGCCCGGCCATCGGCGGCAGTCCTGGAATCGCGACCCGACCCGCCGTCAGCGACCGCCCGGGCATCGCCAATCGACCCGGCATCGCTGATCGGCCGGGCATTGCGAATCGGCCGGGCGTTTCGGATCGCCCGGCGACGCTTCCCGGTATCGGCGACCGAGGTCCCGGACAGATCGCCGGCCCTGCCGATCGACGCAGCGACCTACAGTCGAGACTCGACAGTCGACATGACGTGATTGGCGACGGGACGGGTTCACGGCAGGACTACATGCGGAATCGCCACGAGGATTGGCAGGGCTTTGCGGATAACAACTATTGGTGCCACAACGGCTGGCACTACGGCTACTGGCACGGCAATTGGGGCAACTACTGGCAGCACATGTGGAGCGAGAATCCCGTGGCGATGGCGTTCGGGCTTACCGCGTGGGGCGTCAACCGTGCGGCGTATGCATTCGGCTACTACGGGTATTCGAACCCGTATTACACCGAACCCACCACGGTCGTATACGACTACTCGCAACCGCTGGTGGTCACCGAGGCGCCACCGCAAACGCAGGAGCAACCGCAAGACTTGCCCCCTGGCGCCACACAAGAAGGCCTGAATGCGTTTGACGGAGCTCGCACCGCGTTTTACGGCGGCGACTACGCCAAGGCCCTGCAATTGGTAAACAAGACGGTGGAGGAGATGCCGAAAGACGCCGTCGTACACGAGTTTCGTTCGCTCGTGCTGTTCGCCTTGGGGCAGTACCAAGAGTCGGCGGCAACGATCTACGCGGTGTTAGCGGTCGGTCCCGGCTGGGATTGGACGACGATGTCGGGCCTGTATCCGAGCGTCGACGTGTACACGAAGCAGCTTCGCGCCCTGGAAGCCTACGTGAAAGCGAATCCTCGGCGAGCCGACGCCCGGCTGCTGCTCGCCTATCACTATATGACCGCCAACCATGCCGACGCCGCGGCCGCTCAGCTTCGCGAGGTGGTAAAACTGCAACCGGACGACGTGGTCGCATCCGAGTTGCTCACGATGGTCGGGGGCGAGCCGCAAAGCGACGTGCCGGTGACCGTGCCGCCGGAGCCCGACGTGCCCGTGGCCGACCTGCTCGACGCCAAAGCGCTTGCGGGCACGTGGAAAGCGGCCGGCCCCCAGGGAACCAGCTTTCAGCTCGAATTGACCGACGAGGGACAGTTCACCTGGTCCTATACCAATCGAGGCAAAACCGATACGGTCACGGGAGTTTTCGCTATCGACAACAACGTGCTGGCCATGGAGCCCGACTCCGGCGGCACGATGGTGGCGGAGCTTACCAAGAACGAAAAGGGATTTCACTTCGCCATGGTCGGCGCCCCCGAAGGGGACAAAGGACTCGACTTTCAAAGGTGATAAACAAGCCGAGATTCATCGGGTTTGGGCCGCCGTGGCGCGTCGGCGAGGCTTGAATCTCGCGCCGCCGTACTTCATGATAGTGAGCGCAAATTCCGTTTCCGCGCGGGCCGATCGGGGATTTGGTTCTGCGCGGTAAAGCAGCCAGCGCGCGCCGGCGTTGCGCGACAATGCGATTTCCGCTCGCTGCTCACGTCCCCCATTCTCTTTGACGCATACGAGGTAACCATGAGTCGCCGCCAACTTTCCCTTTCGCTCATCTGTGTGATGACGGTCGTGTTGTGTTTCGGCGCCACGGCTCGCGCCGGTTTCGAAGAATTGCTCGCCCGCGTTCCCGCGATGGCCAACACCATCGTGCTGGTCGACATGCAGGCGCTTCTTGACAGCCCGGCCGCCAAGAAGGCCGGCTGGCGCGAGAAGTACGAAGAGGCCTACGCAGCGGGCATTGCCAGCATTTCGCCCGAGGCGACTCGCGCGGTTCTTGCGGCGCATCTCGATCCGTCTTCCTTGCAGCCGGCGTGGTTCGTGGTGCTGTTCGAGCTCGATCGCGAACCGAACATGTTGACCGTGGCGCGGACCTACCACGGCACGCCCGACGAAATCAACGGCACCAAGGCGGTGATCCTCCCACACAACGCTTACGTGGTTCAGTTTGGCCCCCGCGTGGCCGGGGCGATGGCGCCCGCGAATCGGCAGACCGTGGCCCGCTGGCTTCGCGATACCGATCACGAGGGATTCGATCACCTGGCCGCGCCCTTGAAGGGAGCGATTCAGCAGATCGAGCAGGGAGCGCAGATCGTGATGGTCCTCGACACGCAGGACGCGATTCCCGCCGAGATGGTTCGGCAGCGCATCGGCACGGCCAAAGCACTGGAAGGTCAGCGCTACGATGTCGAGGCGCTCAGCAAGCTCGTGGCCAGCATGAACAGTATTTCCATGAACGTCACCGTGGTCGACAAGCCGCGCGGCGTGGCGAGCATGCGATTTGGCGAGGATGCGTCGATGCTCAACACCTACGGTAAAGAGCTATTCCTCGAAGCCCTCGACAACCGCGGCATGCACCTCGACGACCTGCAAGAGTGGGTCGGATCGGCCAAGGGAACGGAATTCGACATGGTGGGCGAGCTGACCGCCGACGGGCTGCGCCGCATTCTGTCGCTCGTTGAGCATCCCGTCGCTTCGTTGAGCATGGCTCCCCCGGAACCGCCCCAACCGAGCGAGGTGTCGGCCGACCAGGCGCAGCAGAACCAGACCTCGGCCACGCTCAAGTACTTCAAGTCGGTCCAAACCCTGATGAACGATCTCAAGGGCAAGACCAAGGACTCCAAGACGATCGGCCTGATCGGCGTGTGGTTCGGCAAGTACGCCGACAAGGTCGACGCCCTGCCGATGCTGGATGTCGACCCGACGATGCTCGACTTTAGCCAGTCGGTCTCGCAGCGTTTTCGAGAAGCCCAGGCCGCGATCCAGGGCATCGGCATTCAATCGGGCGCGGCAAAGGCGCAGATCTACGGCGCAACCTATTCGTGGGGCTCGACCAGCTACGGCGGCTACTACCATGAAAACGTCGATCCCGAGCGCCGCGCAGCCGGCGCCCAGGCACGTGCCAACGGCGTAACCGAGGCCCGAGGGATCGTGCAGTCGATCCAAGAAGACACGGCGAAGGTTCGCCGCGAAATGACCCAGAAATACCAGGTCGAGTTCTAACACGTCGCCACGCAGCTATGGCACCTACGTCCAACCCGGTCGCTTCGGGTGGTCGGAGCGTGCGCAAGCGGGGCGTCGTGAACCTGTCCGCGTAGTTCTTTACGGAGACGGCAAAATGATTCGGAATTGGATTCTGCCATTGCGCGCAAGAGCCGGTATTGGCGTAGCCGTCGTTTGCGTCCTCTTTGCCGCGCGTCCGTTGGCGCGTGCTCAAGAAGCGACCGACCCGGTATCTCTCGATCGCACGTCCTTGCCGATTCCCGAGCCCAAGGTCGTGCCGATCACGGAAATCGACGCCCGCAAAGCCAAGGCCCCGCCACGATTCGAGGTCAAAGCCCCCGAGGGCGCTCCCAACGTCGTGATCGTGCTGATCGACGACATGGGCTTCGGCCACTCCAGCGCCTTCGGTGGGCCGTGCCACATGCCGACGTGCGAAAGGCTGGCTCGCGGCGGACTGCGATACAACCGCTTCCACACCACGGCACTGTGCAGTCCCACGCGGATGGCGCTGCTCACCGGCCGCAACCACCACGTCTGCAACGCCGGCGCCATCATGGAGCTCGCCACGAACTTTCCCGGCAATACCGGCGTCCGCCCCAACGCCGTCGCCCCGCTGGCGGAGATCCTGCGGCGCAATGGCTTCAGCACGGCCGCCTTCGGCAAGTACCACGAAACGCCGCCGTGGGAAGCTTCGGTCTCGGGCCCCTTCGATCGCTGGCCCACGCGCTCGGGGTTCGACAAGTTCTACGGCTTCATCGGGGGCGAAACGAACCAGTGGTCGCCCGCGGTCTACGACGGCGTAACGCGCGTCGAGGTTCCTCACGATCCCGATTATCACTTCACCGAGGACATGGCCAATCAGGCGATCGCCTGGGTCCGCTACCAACACGCGCTCACGCCCGACAAGCCGTTCTTCATGTACTTCGCGACCGGCGCCACGCACGCACCGCATCACGTGCCCAAGGAATACATCGAACGGTACAAAGGCAAATTCGACCAGGGATGGGACAAGCTCCGCGAGGAGACGCTGGCCCGGCAGATCGAGATCGGCGTGGTGCCGCCCGGCACGAAGCTGACGCCGCGACCCGCCGAAATTCCCGCGTGGGATACGCTCTCGGCCGACCAGAAGCGGCTGTTCGCCAGGCAGATGGAAACGTTTGCCGGCTTCGCCGAACACACCGACGACCAAGTCGGCCGCCTAGTGCAATCGCTCGAGGACATGGACGTGCTCGATAACACGTTGTTCTTCTACATCGTGGGGGACAATGGCTCGAGCGCCGAAGGGGGACCAGACGGAACCTACAACGAGCTGTTGGCGCTGAACGGAATCGTCAGCGACATATCGTCGCAGCTTGCGCACATCGACGAGTGGGGCGGCCCAACCACGTTCCCGCACTTTGCCGTCGGCTGGGCGCTGGCCGGCGACACGCCCTTCCAATGGACCAAACAGGTGGCCAGCCACTTCGGCGGCACGCGCAATCCCATGGTCGTCCACTGGCCCAAGGGAATCAAAGCGAAGAACGCCCTGCGCTCCCAGTTCCACCATGTGATCGACGTCGCCCCGACGATCCTGGAGGCCTGCGGACTGCCGCAGCCCAAGTCGGTCGATGGCACGGTACAGCGGCCGATGGACGGCGTCTCGATGATGTACACGTTCGACGACGCAAAAGCCAAGGATCGCCGCACCACGCAGTACTTCGAGATGTTCGGCAACCGCGCCATTTACCACGATGGTTGGGTGGCGGCCACGCGGCACTCCATTCCGTGGCTGATAGTCGAGCTTCCACCGTTCGACAAAGACGTCTGGGAACTGTACCACGTCGACGAGGATTTCAGCCAAGCCAATAACCTCGCCGCGCAAAATCCGCGGAAACTGAAAGGGCTGCAGGACCTGTTCACGAAGGAGGCAATCCGCAACCACGTGTACCCGCTCGACGATCGCCGCGTGGAGCGCTTCGACGCGGCGATCGCGGGCCGGCCCGATCTCATCGGCGACCGCACGTCGCTCACTTTGTACGAAGGCATGACCGGCATCGCCGAGAATGCGTTCATCAACATTAAGGGCCGATCGTCCGCGATCACGGCCGAAATTGAAGTCCCCGAAAAGGGCGCCGATGGCGTGATCATCGCGCAGGCCGGCCGGTTTGGCGGCTGGAGCCTGTACATGAAAGGCGGCCGTGTTCACCACGCGTACAACTACGGCGGCCTGGAGCGTTTCACGGTTTCCTCGGAGAAGCCGCTCGCCCCAGGACGTCATACCGTTCGCTACGAATTCCTCTACGACGGCGGCAAGCCCGGTTCGGGCGGCACCAGCCGCCTGACCCTCGACGACCAGTCGCCCACCGAGACGCGCGTCGTCCGCACGATGCCCTATGCGTACTCGGCCGACGAGGGCGTCGACGTGGGCACGGACAACGAAACGCCGGTCACCGACGAATACCAAGAGGGCGACAACAAGTTCACCGGCAAAATTCTCAAGGTAACGGTCGAGGCAAAGTGATTTCGATCGGCTTCGACGGGCTCGTGTCGAACGGTCCGCTTACCGAACTCGGGAGAGGTTCTCATGTCCCTACGCGGTTGGACCCTGACGCTCCTAATTCTGGCTGCTATCGGGCTCTTAGGGTATGCGGCGGCGTCCGACCAAACTGACGGGAGAGATTCGCAACGCGCACGTTGGCCGCGTTCGCCTGCCGCAAACGACGGAGCGGTTGGGTCGCATTCCAACCTCGGCAAAACTGAGTCTTAAGGCGGTAACCCGAGCCTTCTGGTGGCCCAGGCCGATGCCAGGCAACCGGTGGAGACGGCGAAGAAGGACGCCGACCGCGTCGCCTTGTTCGGCGACATGCACATCCATACCAGTTGGTCGATCGACGCCTTCGTCTTTGGCACCCGGTCCGCCGGGCCCTACGAAGCGATCATGTTCGCGCAAGGCGAACCCGTCCGACATCCGGGCGGGTTCATCGTGCAGCTTAAGCGCCCGCTCGACTTTATGGTGCTCATGGATCATTCGGAGTACACGGGTGCGTTGTCGCTGGCGAACGATCCCGAGTCGGCGTTCAGCAAGACACCCCGCGGCAAGGAACTGAAGGCCGGTATCGACGCCGACGCCATGAAACTGTACCAACAACTGTCGTCGTCGATGGTCAAGGGCGAGCGCGATCGGATCCTGCAGGGCCCCGACGTGGCAGGCTACTCGTGGAAAAAGATTTGCGACTTCGCCGAAGCGGCTTCCGAGCCTGGCAAATTCACCGCCTTCCCAGGTTGGGAGTGGACCTCGACGCCGAACAACCGAAACCTGCACCGCGTCGTGCTGTTCAAAGATGCAAAGCGCGTGTCGGACGCAGAGTTCAGCTCGCTGGAGTCGCAGAGTCCCGAAGACCTTTGGAAGTGGATGGACGACCAGCGCTCGGCAGGCAACGACGTAATGGCGATCTCGCACAACGGCAATCTCAGCGACGGCGAGTTGTACCCGAGGGAACGCACCAACGCCGGCAAGCCGATCGACAAGGAGTACGCTGCAATCCGCATGCGGCATGAACCACTGGCGGAAATCTCCCAGGTCAAAGGCCAATCGGAAACAACCCCCCTGCTCTCGCCCGACGACGAGTTTGCCGATTTCAACGTGTTTGTGTGGCTTTTGCTCGGCGCTCAAGGCACCGCGACCGACTACGGCAGCTACATGCGACTAGCCCTGCGAGACGGGATCGCCATGCAGGGCGCCTATGGCTTCAACCCGTACAAGTTCGGATTCAACGGCGCCTCCGACGCCCACAGCGCCATGTCGTCGTACCGGGCCGACGACTACTTCGGCCAGCACTCGCTGTTCGACGACACGCCCGAAAAGCGCCTGAGCCCGGTCAAAACGCTGAACATGGACAACCGGCAAGTCTGCCTGGCCGGCCTGACGGGAGTATGGGCCGAGGAGAATTCGCGCGAGTCGATCTGGGCGGCGTTCCAGCGCAAGAAGACGTTTGCCACCAGCGGTCCTCGCCTGAAAGTGCGACTGTTCGGCGGCTGGGATTTCGGCAAGAACACACTCGCGAGCGACGATTGGGTCCAGACCGCTTACGACCGGGGAGTGCCGATGGGCGGCAATCTTCTCGCGGTGAAGGCCCAAGCGCCGTCGTTCCTCGTGTGGGCAGAGAAAGACCCCGACAGCGCGAACCTGGACCGCATCCAGATCGTCAAAGGTTGGGCCAAACACGGCCAGAGCTTCGAGAAGGTCTATGACGTCGCCTGGTCCGGCGACCGCAAACCCGACGGCAAGACCGGCAATGTGCCGACCGTCGGTAACACCGTCGACATTTCCAAGGGCAAGTACACCGACACGGTCGGCGCTGCGGAGTTGAAGTCGGTGTGGACCGACCCGGACTTCGATTCAAGCCTCGATGCCTTCTACTACGCCCGAGTGCTGGAGATTCCCACGCCGCGCTGGACCACGATCGAAGCGGCGAAGCTGCGCGTGATTCCCCCCGACGTCGTGCCGCTGATGGTGCAAGAGCGGGCATGGTCGTCGCCGATCTGGTACACGCCCAGCGACGCACTGCGCCAGGCCCCAAAGCCAGGACTTACGGTAGCCAAGCTGAAGGAGAAAGGCGCGGTAGCGCTCGATGAGGCGGAGCTGAAAGCGCTGGTCGTGGGAAAGACACTGAACGTGCACAATACCGTCACCGGACAGCACGTGCAGCTCCTGTTCGGCGCCGACGACCGGCGCCTGGTTGTGTCCATCGACGGAAACACACCTGACCCGAGCATGTTGGGCGATCCGTTGCACTCCGCTCCCCGTTATGAGATTCGCGACGGAAGCCTCATAACCACGATCGAGGGCACGCCGTTCCGTGTGACCGTCTACAAGTCGAACGGCAAATATGTCGCCGCCCGCAGCTACGAGTTCGGATACGCCAACTATGAGGTGGAAGCCGCACGAGAATGATCCGCGACGCCCGCAAGGGGGTGTCCGCTAAAACCATGAACTTGCGCCGTGGTGATCGGATTGCCGGACGTCGCTGGCGGGTAGTAGGTTTGCGGCGTTTTCGATTGCGATAAATCCCGGGCCCGATTGCCAAATCTGCACTGGGCGACTTCGCATCGACGTTGGAGGTATGTGAGCGCGTCGTCCCGGCGAACCACTGGATTTCCAGCCAGCGGAATTTTTTCAATGCGAGTCCCCCGCCGGCGCCGGCGCTATGAATTTCCCGCAAAAAGCGCCCCACCCCGTAGACTCTATTTCATGCCCGACTTATACTCTAATGTCCGTTCCGATTGCCGTCTCTTCGACATGGCCGTCGACGTGTGGAAATGATGCCTGAACCGATAGGTTCGAGGCGTGAGTCGTCGGCACGCGGTCCAGAGCATGGTTGCCGGTCCGCAGGCGCACTCGCGAGGGCAAGTAGGCGCCATTCGACATTCGACCGTTCCATCGCAACTCTCGCAGTAGCGCGGCCGGACGCTCGCGTCCTCATAACCAGCGCCGCTACACGCGCCCGTCCGAGAGTTTGTCGAGCATTCTGTTCAACGCGATTTCATTCTCAGAGACTGTCTTCAATTGCCTGAACTGATGAAAAACGTTACGACTCCGCCCTTTGGGTTCTCAAGTCAAGGAAGACGGAGCCGTAACGATGAGCGTGCATTATCCCAGCGATCTGACGGACGGACAATGGCAAGTCATTCGTGGTCTGCTGCCCAAGCGAGCGAAGCGTGGCAGGCGACCTATTTGCCGGCGATGGATTCTCAATGCGATTCTGTACGTCAACCGAACCGGCTGCCAGTGGCGGGCACTGCCGCATGACTTTCCCAAGTGGAAGACGGTGTACACGATCTTCTGGCGTTGGCGTCGAGCGGGCGTCTGGCAACGAGTGCATGAAGCCCTCTGCCGACGAGTCCGCCAGCAGAGTGGCAAGAAGCCGACACCCAGCGTGGCCATCGTGGATAGCCAGTCGATTCGCACGGCCGAAGGGGGTGCAGAACGAGGCTACGATGCTGGGAAAAAGATCACCGGCCGCAAGCGGCACTTGGCGGTCGACACGCTGGGATTGGTCTGGGCGGTGGTCGTGCATGGAGCCTACTGGCAGGATCACGATGGGGCCTGCTTCGTGTTCAATAAGCTGCGAGCCTTTGGCCGATTGCGGGTCGTGTTCGCTGACAGTGCGTATGGCCGAAACGGCTTGCCGGCATGGGTCAAGGATACAATCGGCTGGCTGCTGCAAACCGTGCTGCGGCCCATCCAGACCAAAGGCTTCGTGGTGTTGCCCAAACGTTGGATCGTGGAACGGACATTCGCTTGGCTTGCTCGTTGCCGTCGCCACAGCAAAGACTACGAACGCAATCCCGAGACCAGTGAAACCATGATTCACGTCAGCATGATCGCCCTGATGTCACGCCGCTTGGCATCCGGAAATCGAATTTGAAGACAGGTTCTCAGTGAGAACTGCCACCACTTCTGGGGAAACTTCCATGCGACACAATCGAGCCTTGGCCGTAACCGTATTCTTGGTTCTCGCCGTCATGATCTGGCCATTGTCGGCACAGCAAAAATCGCCCAGTGATGCGGCGAACAAAACCGCAACGTACACGGCCAAGCTGTCGGAAGGCGCGTCGGACGAGCTCGACGCGATTCGTCAGGCCTCGCGAAGCTTCGTCGATGCGTTCAACAAAGAAGACGCCAAGACCTTGGCGGCACTGTGGACCGAAGACGGCGACTACATCGACGAATCGGGCCAGGTGTTTGCCGGACACGAGGCGATTCAAAAGGAGTACGCTCGGTTCTTCGAGGAAAACGACGGTGTCACCATCAAAGTGATGGTCGATTCGCTGCGGCTGTTGAGCGACGACGCGGCCATCGAAGACGGCCGCGCCATGCTCGACCCGACGCCCGCCGGCGCCCCGGCCATCAGTAGGTACACCGCCGTGCACGTGAAGGTCGACGGCAAATGGCGCATGTCGACCGTGCGCGACGTGCGGATCGAAACGCCCTCGGGCTACCATAACGTCGAGGACTTGGAGTTCTTGATTGGCAAGTGGACGGCCGAAGAGAACGGCGCGAAATCCGAATCGGTTTGCCGTTGGGTCGCCAATAAGAGCTTTGTCCAGCGCGACTACACGGTTACGCACGCCGACGGCATGACCACTTCCGGCATTCAGCTCATCGGCTGGAATCCCGAGGAGGGCCACATGCAATCGTGGAATTTCAGCTCCGATGGTGGGCACGCAGTCGGTATCTGGACGCCGGTCGAAGGGGGTTGGGTGGCCGAAATGCGGGGAACCACGGGTGACGGCATCCCCACGACGTCGATCAACACGCTCACGCGGCTCGACGACAACGCCTACGTCTGGCAATCGATCCAGCGCAGTGCTAGCGGCGTGGCGTTGCCCGACACCGACGAAGTGGTGATCAAGCGCGTTCCGGCAGAATGACGCAGTGCGCCAGCGCACTACCCGACTGTCATGAAACCAACACAGAGAGAATTCGATAAGGAGGCACGGGCGATGAAACGTTGCATCACCTTCGCGCTGGTTGTGGGACTCTTGTTAGCGTGGCCGCTTAGCGAGAGCTGGGGCCGGGGCTTTGGCGGCGGCGGCGGCCGAAGTTTTGGCGGCGGGGGCGGTGGACGAAGTATTGGCGGTGGCGGCGGTCGAAGTATTGGCGGTGGCGGCCTCGGCGGAGGTATGGGTGGCGGTGGCTTTCGCGGCGGCCAGAGCTTGGGCGGACTCGGAGGCGGTGGTCTTAATCGCGGCGGCCAGAGCCTGGGGGGACTCGGAGGCGGCGGGCTCAATCGCGGTGGACAGAGCCTCGGTGGAATTGGCGGCGGGGGTCTCAATCGTGGCGGTCAGGGCCTGGGCGGACTCGGAGGCGGAGGTCTCGATCGTGGTGGGCTCGGCGGAGGAGGTCTCGGAGATCGCGGAGCGGGTTCTTTTGGCGGCGCGGGCGATCGGTTCTCAACGCCCAGCCGCGGACAGCTCAATAGCTTTCTTGGGCTGCCATCCGACGAGGGAATGCACAACCTCGGCGGCCAGGCCGGTAGCAACTTCGACGTCAATCGCGGCGCGGTCGAAGGCCCGCGAGGCGGGTACGCCGCTGGTGGAAGCGTGACGGGTCCGCAGGGCAACACGGCCTATCGTGGCGCTGCCGTCGGACCCAACGGCGGCGTGGCCGCGGGTCGAGGCGTCGTTGGCGCCGGGGGTGGGGGCGCGGCGCAGGGCGTTGTCGCCGGACCGGGCGGTCGCGTGGCTGCCGGCGGAGCGGTGCGCGGCCCCAATGGCGGCGCCGCGGCTCGCGGAGTCGCCGCCGGGCCCGGTGGCTACGCTGCCGGATTCGCCGCCGTTTCGCCCTCGGGTCGTTACGCGACGGCGGCCGGCGTCCGTGGCAACTACGACCATTGGGGCGTGTACGGCCGAGGTTGGTATACCAATCATCCCGGTGCCTGGTACGCGGCCGGCTGGGCAAGCGGCTATGCGTGGCGAGCAGCCACCTGGAATTCCGTCGGGGCGTGGATGAGCTACTACCCGACCACGCCGGTGTATTACGACTACGGCAACAACGTCACTTACCAGGACAACAGTGTGTACGTGAATGGCCAGGATGTCGGCACCTCGCAGCAGTACTACGACCAGGCCGAGCAATTGGCCACCACTGGGTCTCAGGCCGAAGCGCCCGCCGATGGCGACTGGATGCCGCTGGGCGTATTCGCGTTGACCAAACCCGACCAGTCGAAGTCGGATGTGACGATTCAGCTTGCCGTGAATAAGCAGGGCGTGATCCGGGGCAATTACACCGACACGGTGACGAACAAGACGCAGGTTGTGCAAGGCTCGGTCGACAAACAGACGCAGCGGGTGGCGTTTACCGTCGGCGGCGATACGACCAACGTGGTCGAGACCGGGCTGTACAACCTGACCAAGGACGAGGCCCCGTGCCTGATCCACTTCGGCGCCGACCGCACGGAGCAATGGCTGCTCGTGCGGCTGAAGCAGCCGGATTCGTCGACGAGCGGGGCGAGTCAATAGTCAAGAAGATACGAAACTTGGTGCGGATGCGCCGCGGTGAGTTGGCCGGAACTCGCGACGCCATTGGTAACTGAATACCCGACGTACTAACGAAGGAGTGTCGCGATGAAGGTTCGACTCTTTTTGATGTTGACGGCTGCTTCACTCATGGCCCTTGCCCCCGCCACACACGCGTTGTCTCGCGGCTTCGGAGGAGCGGGAGGCGCCCACGCCGGTGGCTTTGGTGGTGGTGGAGGCATGGGTGGCGGCGCTCGCGGCGGTGGCGGGTTTAGCGGTGGAGCTCGCGGCGGTGGCGGAGGAGGTTTCGGTGGCGGCGGTTCATTCGACCGTGGCGGGCAGGCCAGTGGCGGTCTTGGTGGCGGAGGACTCAGTGGAGGCGGTGGATTCGATCGCGGCGGTCAGGGGGCAGGCGGTTTCGGCGGTGGCGGGCTCGACCGAGGCGGTCAGTCCGGCGGCGGATTCGGTGGCGGTGCATTGGGTGGTGGTCAGGGCGGCGGTGCATTCGACCGTGGCGGCCAGGGAGCCAGCCCCTTTGGCGGCGGTGCCGCCGCTGCCCCGAATCGCGGTCAGCTCAATAACTTTCTCGGGCTGCCTTCGGATGAAGGGATGCACAATCTGGGTACCCCCGGAGCCGGCAACATGACCGGGGCCCAGGGCGCGGCCGCAGCCAATCGCAACTCACCGCAATACTCGGGGGCCCAGGGCGCGGCCGCGGCCAATCGCAACGCACCGCAATACTCGGGCGCTCAAGGTGCAGCGGCGGGAGCCGCGGCTTCCAACCGCAACTCGCCGCAATACTCGGGCGCTCAAGGCGCAGCAGCGGGAGCGGCGGTTGCCAATCGCAATGGGCCGCAATACTCCGGCGCTCAGGGTGCGGCCGCCGGCTATGCGGCCGGATCGAATCGCTATGCCACGGGCTTCAATCAGGTTTCGGCCTCGACCCGCTATGGCACAGCCACGGCGGTTCGCGGCAACTACAACCACTGGGGCGCTTACGGCGCGGGTTGGTACACCGCTCATCCCAGCGCTTGGCACGCTGCCGGTTGGGCGAGCGGCGCCGCGTGGCATGCGGCCACCTGGAATTCCGTCGGCTCCTGGATGAGTTATTACCCGAGTACGCCGGTGTATTACGACTACGGCAATAACGTCACTTACCAGAACAACGACGTGTGCGTGAACGGCCAGGACGTCGGCACGTCCCAGCAGTACTACGACCAGGCATCGCAACTCGCCACCACCGGCGCCCAGGCCGACGCGTCGTCCGACGCCGACTGGATGCCGCTTGGCGTTTTCGCCTTGACCAAGACCGACCAGTCGAAGTCAGACGTGACAATCCAGCTCGCGGTCAATAAGGGGGGAGTCATCCGCGGCAACTACACCGACACGGTCACGAACACGACTCAGACTGTGCAAGGATCGGTCGACAAGCAGACGCAGCGCGTGGCGTTCACGGTCGGCGACAATACGACCAACGTCGTCGAAACGGGGCTGTACAACCTGACCAAGGACGAAGCCCCGTGCCTGCTCCACTTCGGCGCCGACCGCACCGAGCAGTGGTTGCTCGTGCGGCTATCACAGAACGACCAACAAAGCGGGCAGTCGAGTCAAGCGACTCAGTAAGGCTGTTTGGCCAGGCTCACTCGATTTCGTTCAGGGAGCGGGACACGTACGTCCCGCCTTACGAACATCAGCACCAGGAGGAACGGCATGAGCAATGCACTCCAGCTCGTTGCGGAAAATGGCACCGTCGAGGTGCACGCCAGCGGCAAGCTGACCAAGGAGTTCTATCAAGAGTTCGTCCCGGCCATCGAGGCGCAGATCAAGGAGTTTGGGAAACTTCGCATCCTGTTCGTGATGACGGACTTTCACGGCTGGACGGCCGGCGCCCTCTGGGAAGACGCCAAGTTCGACCTCAAGCACTGGAAAGATATCGAACGGCTGGCGATCGTCGGCGAAACGAAATGGGAAAAGGGCATGGCAGCTTTCTGCAAGCCCTTCACCATGGCCAAAATTCAGTACTTCGATCACGAGCGGATCGAAGACGCGCGCAATTGGGTCCGC
>Ga0315553_10002187_pt1 | contig 15827 bp, 9 predicted proteins | sample SalMarSW160140MG_FD_203099 | JGI IMG/M metagenome (GOLD analysis project Ga0315553, IMG submission 203099) | Salt marsh sediment microbial communities from the Plum Island Ecosystem LTER, Massachusetts, United States - Salt Marsh Sediment SW1601-40 ... | reverse complement strand
ACCTTCGAATCGACGCTGATGCAAGCTGCTGAGAAGACGGTCGGCTTGTCCGCCCAAGGCTACCGCTTCCCTGTGGTAGCTGGCGGCTTTTTTGAGAGCATCCTCAGCGCAGGTGAGACCATCTTCACCGAGCCTGCGGCGGAGCATCTAGGGGAGGCCCTGCCTCCGGTCGCACGCCCCCTTGCGCATCGCTTGGCGCAGGTGCTGGGGCTGAAGCAGGCAATCTACGCTCCCCTGACCCTGTCCGGCGAGCCACATGGTCTGCTCACTGTAGCGGGCACTGGCCTGACGGATGCCGATGTGCCAGCGTTCACCGCCTTCGCCAGTCAGATAGCGATTGCCTTGGAGAACACGCGTCTCTACGACGCCGCCCACCGCGAGCTCTCCGAACGCGAGAAGGCCGAAGTTGCCCTCCGTGAGCGCGTCAGGGAACTGACCAGTCTCTACGCGGTCACCCGGGATACGCAGGACCGATTGCCCCTCGAGCAATTCTGCACTCGAGCGGTACAGAATCTTGCTCTGGGAATGCAGTTCCCCGACGTCGCTGTAGCTGTCCTGGAGCTGGACGCCCGTCGTTTCTGCTCCAGCGAACATGCAGAGCACCTGAGCCACGGTCTTCATGCCACGGTCCTCGTCTCCGGTCAAGAGAGTGGGCGCCTGTCAGTCTACTACTCTGAACCCTTGCCCTTCCTCCTGCCGGAGGAGCAGGACCTGATAGATGCCATCGCCGAGACGATCTCCTACTGGCTCGAGCGTCGTCTCATCGAGGAAGCGCTGGTCCAGAGCGAAGCACGATACCGCAGCCTGTTCAACAACGTGCCTCTAGGGCTCTATAGGTCCACCTTGGAAGGCGACATCATCGACGCCAATCCTGCCCTGGTGGAGATGCTAGGCTACCCGGATCGTGAGTCGCTGCTGGCGATCAACGCGACAGACCTTTACGCGGACCCGGCAGCCCGCTCCGCGCAGCAGGTAATACTGGACCGGGAAGGAGTGGTTTTTCAGTACGAGCTCCAGCTCCGAAGGCGAGATGGCAGAGCCATCTGGGTCGAAGACAACGTGATCGCCGTGAGGGACGCGGAGGGACGCATTCTGTATAATGAAGGTAGCATCCAAGACGTCACCCGACGGAGAGCGGACGAAGAGACCATCAGACAACTGGCCTACCACGATCAGCTCACCGGCCTGCCCAACCGAAGGCTGTTCAACGACCGTCTGGACCTGGCCATCGCTCGCTCCCGCCGAGCTCGACTCGGACTGGCCGTTATGTTGCTGGACCTCGATCACTTCAAAGGGATCAACGACACGCTGGGTCACAGCGTGGGAGACAAGCTACTGCTAGCCGTCAGTGCGCGGCTGGCAACCCGTCTGCGCGAGAGTGATACGATTTGTCGCATGGGAGGTGACGAGTTCTTGGTGCTGGTCGAGGGACTGGCGCGGCCCGAAGAGGTGGAGACCGTGGCCAAGACCATCATTCAGCAGGTGCGGCTACCTTTTCTCGTCGATGGACACACCCTTGACGTCACCACCAGCATCGGCATAGCCGTGTACCCAGCAGATGGAGAAGACAGAGACACCTTGGTAAGGCATGCCGACATTGCCATGTACGCCGCCAAGAAGGCGGGGCGCGACAACCATCAACGGTATGTCCCATCGCTCGATGGCAAACCATCCTCAATCCAAGAGGGGGCAATCGGATGACGGATCCACACGACGAGGGGTCTGAACTAAAGAGCGCACGGCTATCAGCGGAGAATCGTTCTGACCAACCGCAGCCGCCGGCACACAGCCAACCTGGAGGTACGAGAGATGTGTGGCGCGCACAGGACCGAGTTCTAGCCCTCAGCAGGACGGCGGCGGAAGTCCAGGCCCTCCTCGACCCTGACCGTGTATTGCAGACCATAGGTGACGAACTGAGAGACCAAGGGCTCTACTGCTTCTTCGGCTTGCTGGACGACGACCAAGCGCAGGTCGTCTTGCGACAGACCAACGTCAGCCCCGACACACTCCACGCCGTGGAAGCCATACTTGGTGTGTCGATCGCAGGATTCAGTTTCCCTGCGGACGTATCCGCCGCCATCGTAGCTATCGTCCGAGATGGCAAGACCACCTTCGAGCAACGTCTCGCAGATCGTGTCGGAGAGATCGTGCCACGTCTCTCCGCAGAGGCTGCTAGCGAACTGCTTCAGCTCGTCCAGGCGCATCGGGCCATCTCCGCGCCCCTCGTCGCCGGCTCGCACATCCTGGGCCTGCTCACCGTATGGTCGGAGGATCTCACCGAGGAAGAAATCCCCATCGTCTCGGTCATGGCGCACCAGGCAGCAGTGGCGGTCGAGAGAGCCAGCCTTTACGAAGACACCATGCTCAGAGTGTTCGAAATGGAGGCGCTCCGCAAGACGACGCTGGACATCACAAAGCAGTTGGATCTGTCACAACTGCTCCGCCTCATCGTGGAACGTGCGGCAATCCTGTCGGGAGCCGAGGGAGGCGGCCTGTATCTTCACCACCCAGATCAGAATGAGTTGGAGTTGGTGGTCAGCCACAATCTTGGCCAGGACTACACGGGCCTCCGCTTGCATGCCGGCGAGGGTCTCTCGGGACGAGTGCTGCTCTCCGGAGAGCCACTCGCCGTCGAGGACTACTCGAAATGGGATAACCGTTCACGCAAGTACGATGGAATACGGGTCGGAAGCGTGCAGGCGGTCCCCCTGAAGTGGGGAGGGGAGACCATCGGCGTACTCAACCTCACCAACCGTGAGAGTACCAAGTTGTTCGACGAGCGCGATCTTTGGCTGCTGGAGTGGTTCGCCAATCACGCTGCGGTGGCTATCGAGAACGCACGACTCTTCGCGGACAAGGAACACAAGATCAGACAACTGGCCACGCTCTACGATGTGTCCCTGGAAGTCCTCGCCGAGACCGATCTCTCGCAACTACTGCTGACCATCGTTCAGAAGGCCTGCGAGCTGCTCGATGCTGAGGCGGGCGCCATCGACCTCTTCGATCCCGAGAGCCAGTCGCTGGAGATGAAGTACAGCCACGGATACAACAAGGACTACACTGGCATCAGGCTATCACCGGGCCAGGGCGTAGCAGGCATGGTCTGCACGACCCGGCAGCCTCTGGCCATAGACGACTATGCCAACTGGGCGGGAAGAGTGCCTCAAGTGGACAAGGCGGAGATAAGCGCGGCCCTCGGCGTGCCCTTGCTGCGCGGCGACGAATTGCTGGGCGTCCTCACCATCGACCGCAGGACGCCTCGTTCCTTCAACGATGAAGACATCCAGTCAGCCACACTTTTCGCGAACCAGGCCGCCATCGCCCTCGAGAACGCACGACTCTACCAGGAACAAGAAAAGAGGTCCCAGGAGCTACTCGCCCTCTACAATACCTCACTGCACTTGGCAAGTCGCCTGGAACTCCACAGCCTACTGAGAACCATCATTGCTCAGGCCGTCACTCTTGTGGGAGGACGATCAGGGGACATCTACCTCCACCGGCCGGCTAGTCAGGATCTGGTCAGCGCTGCCTCCGAGGGCATGCCGGACGACCTCGTCGGTGCGGTTTTGGAGCAAGGTGAAGGAATCGCCGGCAGGATCCTGCAGACACGTCAGCCGCTGATCGTGGATGACTACGAATCCTGGCCCGGGCGCTCCGACAGGTATTCCGGACATGGTTTCGCTCGTGTGATAGGCGTTCCCATCCTCTACGGGGATGACTTGCTGGGTCTCCTGGTTGCTGAACGAGACAAGCAGAGCCCTCCTTTCGCGAACACAGATCAGAACCTCTTGGAGCTCTTTGCCCACCAGGCAGCGGTCGCTATTGAGAACTCCAGACTCTTCGAGGAGACGAAGCAAAGGGCAGACGAACTCGAAGCCCTCTATCAGGTCTCCACCGAGACCGCCGCACAGCTCGAACTGCCCGTACTACTGGACACCATCGTGCAGAGGGCCATGGATCTACTCGAGGCCAACGCCGGTGGCCTGTATCTCTACGACTCCCAGCGCCAAGATCTGGAGCTCATTGCCGAGCAGGGACATACCAGAGAGCGCAAAGGGACCAGACTGGCCTTGGGAGAAGGGGCCTGCGGCAGAGTCGCTGAGAGCGGAGAACCTGTGCTGGTGAGAGACTACCGTAGCTGGGAAGGCAGATCTCCTCACTTCGAGGACGAGCCCACCTGCAACACGCTGGCCGTTCCCATCAGGCAAGGAGACTCTCTCTTGGGAGCCTTCTTCGTCGATGACAACAACCTGGATCGCGTATTTAGCGACAGGGATTTGCGGGTCGCAAGCCTCTTTGCCAACCAGGCAGCCATCGGCATTCAGAACGCCCGCCTCTTCGGCCAACGGGAACACACGATCCGGCAACTGGCCGCCCTACAAGATGTCTCCCTTGAGGTCGTCGCCAAGACCGACCTGGCAGAAGTGCTTCCCACTATCGTACGCGTGGCCGCCCAGTTGCTGGATGCACAGGCTGGTGCCATCGACCTCTTCGATCCCCAGAGCGAGGAGCTGGTGCTGAATGCGGTTTACGGCTATGACGAGGCCTTGATCGGCACGAGACACGCTCTTGGCGAGGGCGCGGTCGGTCGCGTAGGGCGGAGCAAGAAGCCCGTCATCGTGGGACACTATTCTACCTGGGAAGCACGCTCTCCGCAGTGGGCAAGCCAGCCAGTGGGCTCCGTCATCGGGGTGCCCCTACTGCGAGGTGACCAACTCCTGGGAGCCCTGACCATTGACCGTCCAGTGTCGCAGCCCTTTGATGACAGCGACGTCAATCTAGCCACCCTGTTCGCGAACCAGGCTGCCATCGCCATCCAGAACGCCCGAACCGTCGCTGCGACCGAGAGGAGGGTCACGGAACTCGCGGCGCTGCGGGAGATTAGTCTTCAGCTCACGCACTCCCTCGATGTGGACACCGTTCTGGACACCATTGTCAGGAGCTCCGTGACACTAGTCGGGGCCAGCGACGCCCACATCTTTCTCTGCGACGAAGAGGCGAGGTCCTTCACCTTCGGGTCCGGTGCGTGGTCCCCTGGGCTCGAGAGGGTTCTATTCAAGGACGTCCGCGAGAATGGCCTCACCGCCAACGTCGCCAAACGCGGCGAACCTGTGATCATCAACAAGGCCAGGTCACATCCGCTGTTCGCCGACATGGTGGACCAGGACACCATGATGGAGGCCATCGCGGGGTTCCCCCTGAAGCGAGCTGACAAAGTTGTGGGGGTATTCAACGTCGCGTTTCTCGAACCCCACACCTTCGACCAGGACGAACTGCGCGTGCTCACCTTGCTGGCCGATCAGGCCGCCATCGCGGTCGAGAACGCACGCCTGTATGAAGAGACCGAGCGCAGGCTCAAGGAGAGCCAGACCTTGCAAGAGATCTCTCGCCTGGTCAACTCCTCGCTGGAACCGGGCCAAATCTTTCAAACAGTGGTGGAGAAGCTAGCTTCAGCCTTTGGGTTTGACATGGTAAGCATATACACCATGGAGCAGGAGGGTCTGCGCCTGGGCGCGGAGATAGGATACGATCCCGCCTACGTTATCGACTTCATCCCCCTGAGTAGAGGGGTCATCGGCCGTGTCGCACGCACTGGCGAGGCTGAATTGCTCCCCGATATCACCAAGGACCCAGACTTCCTCGCCGCTGCCCAGGGAGTGGTCTCAGAGATCACCGCGCCCATAAAGAAGGACGATCAGGTGCTCGGCGTCCTCAACGTGGAATCAACCGCCGTCTCGCCGCTCACTGGATCAGACCTCGGACTCCTCTCCTCCTTGGCCCACCAGGTAAGCATAGCGATCCAGAATGCCCAACTCTACCAGGCTGCTCAGCGCGAATTGGTCGAACGTGAACGAGCCGAAGAGGCCCTCAGGGAGAGCGAGGAAAGGTACCGTAGTCTGTTCAAGGACTCGCGAGATGCCGTCTTCATCACCTCCCGAGACGGCGCACTCGTTGACGTTAACGAGTCTTTCCTGAGCCTGTTCTGCATCGACAGAGAAGACCTGGTGCACCTCAACATGGAGGATCTGTACGCACAGCCCAACGCCAGAGCCAAGCTCCAGGCAGAAATGGAAGAGAAGGGCTCGGTGCGGGACTACGAGGTCAAACTGGCCAGGCCCGACGGCACGCTCATAGATGCCTTGACCTCCTCCACACTGTGGCTGGACGCAGACGGAAACATCCTGGGATACCGCGGTATCATCCGCGACGTCACGGAGCGCAAGCGCGCCCAGGAGGAGTTGCAGCGAAGCTACCTGACGCTCAGAAGCACCCTGGAGGGAACTGTCAATGCGCTGGCGGCATTGGCCGAGGCCAGGGATCCCTACACAGCAGGCCACCAGCAGCGTGTGGCTAACCTCGCCTGCGCCATCGCCGGCGAAATCGGCCTCTCCGAGACACAGATCCAGGGCATCCACAGGGCAGGCTTGGTGCACGACATCGGGAAGATACACATCCCCGCCGAGATCCTCAGCAAACCGACTAGACTGACCGATATCGAACTACAAATGATCAGGACACATCCCCAGACCGCATACGACATTCTGTCCACGGTAGAGTTCCACTGGCCCGTAGCCAGCGTCGTACTCCAGCACCACGAGAGAATGGATGGCTCGGGATATCCCCACGGGCTCGCAAAGGGGGAGATCCATTTGGAGGCCAGGATCCTGGCGGTGGCCGACGTCGTGGAGGCCATGGCCTCCGACCGACCCTACCGACCGGCCCACGGCATAGATGAAGCTCTAGCAGAGATCGAGGAGCAGGCTGGCACCCTGTATGACCGTCAAGTGGTGAAAGCTTGTCTCAGGCTCTTCAGAGAAAAAGGATTCGACCTACAGAGTAAGCTAGGCCCGCCTTCATGACCCAGCAGCGGGCCACCCTCGATCCACGCAGCAGCCATCGTACTCGGCCTGTGCGCCTAGTATATGTTGCCGCCGACAGTCAATCGCCCATCGGATAGCTCCGTCTCCTCGATGAGCACGGGCAGCTCGCCCCCTCTCTGCGCGAGAAGCCTGTTCAGTTGACTCTCCAACTCAAACCGGACGAAATCGGGTAGTCCCATCTCCCCTACCTGGATCTGATTCACGGCGATCACGGGCACTCCCTCGTTCACCGACACGTCGGCTCGAGCGATCAACGGCATCCGAGCTGCGCCCGCACCCCACAACCTCGGCGCGTAGCCCATTGACCTACACACGGCGCCAGACTATAATACCCCAGGAGGAAGCTGTCTTGAAGATTCTGGTCACAGGCGGAGCCGGGTTCATAGGCTCCCACGTGGTGGACGCTCTGATCGAGGAAGGTCACAGCGTGGCGGTCGTTGATGATCTATCCACCGGCAAGAGGGACCACGTCAATCCGCAGGCGAAGCTCTACGAACTGGACATCAGAAGCCCTGAGTTGAGCGAGGTCCTTGGCCTGGAGAGGCCCGAGCTGATCAACCACCATGCCGCCCACGCCGACGTACGCCTCTCAGTAGCCGATCCTCGCCACGATGCCGAGGTCAACGTCCTCGGTTCCCTGAACCTGCTGGAATGCGCCAGGCAATTCGGGGTCAGCGGCTTCCTCTACGCCTCCACGGGTGGTGCGGTGTACGGCGAGCCCACCTATCTTCCGTGCGACGAGCAGCACCCCCTCAACCCCATCTCTCCCTACGGAGTGAGCAAGCTGACGGTAGAGAGATACTTGGCCTTCTATGGCCGCGCCTACGGCCTCCGCTATGCCATTCTCCGCTATCCCAACGTCTACGGACCCCGCCAGGATCCGTTCGGAGAAGGAGGCGTGGTCGCCATCTTTGGACGACAAATGGTACGAGGGGAACCGGTGGTCATCAATGGCAGTGGCGAACAGGAGCGCGATTTTCTCTACGTGTCCGACGTCGTACGAGCGAACCTCCTGGTCCAGGATACACTCCAGGGCCAGACCTACAATCTAGGCAACGGCGCCGGCACCTCTGTCAATGAGCTGTTCACCGCCATGAGCAGCATCAGCGGCTACTCGCGCGAGCCTACCTACGGTCCACCCAAGCCGGGCGAGACCTTCAAGATCTGCATTGATGCCAGCAAGGCTCGCAGAGAACTCGGCTGGGAGCCGCTAGTGCCCTTGGACGAAGGCCTGGAGAGGACGTTGAATCACCTCCGGGGCCTTGCCCGAGACTGAGTGACTGCTGACAGAGTCCTCGCCCTTGACCACTGAAGGGAGAATTCGTCTACCAGGCGACAGCCCGACCCCGGCTGCCACAGCCTACCGCACCCCTCTTCTTGCACAGGGCCCTGACAGAGAGGTAGCTACTCGCTCTTCTGCTATGGTATAATCCTTCCCGTTTGTGAAGGGAGAGTCACGCAATGTCAATACATCAGAATCCGGGGAAACGCAAGGTCATGGTCATCGGCCTCGACGGGGCCACCTTCGACCTCATCCGTCCCTGGATCGACGATGGCACCATGCCCACCCTCCAACGTATCACGAAGGAGGGTGCCTCGGGAGTGCTCACCACCACCCTTCCTCCCATCAGTTCCTCGGCCTGGGCCTCCTTTGCCACGGGCAAGAACCCAGGCAAACACGGGCTGGTGGACTTCGTCCATCCGCGCCAGAACAGCTACCAGATCTCCATCGTCAGCCCTCAGCAGCGCGCCTCCCAAGCCATCTGGAACCTTATCAACGCTGCCGGCCGCAAAGTCGGCATCGTGGGCATGCCGGTCACCTACCCACCCGAAGAAGTAAACGGCTACATGATCAGCGACTTCCTGACCCCCACCGCCAGCGACGACTACACCTATCCACTGTCCCTGGCCGAAGAGCTGAAGCAGGCCGTTGGCGGCTTCCCCTTGCTGCCCGATGAGAGATATCGCTCCACCAAGTTCACAGACCGGTTCATCGCGGACATGGTCGAGGACGTGGAGCGGAGGCTGGACGGGGCGCTGTACCTGTTGGACAACAAGGAATGGGACTTTTTTTTCCTCCTCTTCTGGAGCAACGACATGCTCCAGCATGAAGTCTGGAGCCTGCTGGACGAGACTCATCCGCGCCACGACCCCGAGAGAGCCAGGAAATACCGCCACCTGGTCGTCGACTTCCACCGCAGGCTGGACCAGGCAGTGGGTCGCCTCATGGAGAGGCTGGCCCCGGAGGATCTGGTCGTCGTCATGTCAGATCACGGGTTCGGACCCGTTCACAGCTTCTTCCTGGTCAACAATTGGCTGCTGGAGACCGGATTCCTGAAGCTCAAGAAGAGACCATTGACCCAGTTGAAGTACGCCCTCTTCACGCTTGGGTTCACCCCGCTGGGCGTATTCCGTCTGGTCAAGACGCTGCGCTTGGGCTTCCTCCGTCGCCGCTTCCGATTCCAGGGGGGAGGCGGACTCATGAAGCGCCTCTTCCTCTCCTTCGCGGATGTGGACTGGGCGCGCACCAAGGCCTTCGCCGTGGGCAGCTTCGGACAGATCTACATCAACCAGGTCGGCAAGCGGCCGCAAGGGATCGTCCAGGCCGGCAGCGAGTACGATCAACTGAGGGACGAGATAACCGCTCGCGCCCTGGAGATACGCGACCCTGCTACGAGTCAACCAGTCGTGGAGAGGGTCTATCGCCGGGAGGAGATCTACTCCGGCCCCCTGGTGGACAAGGCCCCTGACCTGGTCCTGCAGTCCAGAAACTGGGAGTACATGGCCTTCGGTCACGCAGACTTCGGCGCGTCCCACGTTGTGGAGCCTGTCGTCGGCATGGCCGGCCATCACCGCCCTGACGGCCTCGCTTTGCTTGCCGGCGAGGGCATCAAGGCAGGAGCGGGTCTCGAAGGAGCCAGTATCATAGACCTCGCCCCCACCATATTGTACTTCCTGGGCATCCCCATTCCTTCGGACATGGATGGCCGCATCCTCACCGAGGCCTTCACTCCCGAATTCCAGTCCGCCGTCGGCGTGGAGTACACGGACGAGCACTCCGATCGCCCGACTGGGGAAGATCAGTACTCTGTCGAGGATGAGGAGGAGATCAAAGAACGACTTCGTGGCTTGGGCTATGTCGGCTAGGAGCACCGCCCTTTGAGCAACAAGACGAGACTGATTATTGGCACAGTCATAGGCTTGCTCCTGCTCGCTCTGGTCCTCGTGAGGGTCGATCTTCATCAGATGGTCGACACCCTCAGCGCTGCCAGCTACCCCTTCCTCCTTCCGGCCCTGGTGGCCCAAATGGCCTTTTTCTTCGTCAAGGCGCTCCGCTGGAGGTACCTCTTCCCCTCTGAGAGGCACATTCCCCTGAGCACGCTCTTCTCTGTCACTCTGATTGGCTACTTCGGCAACCAGATTATAGGTGCCAGCACTGGTGAACTGCTCCGCTCCATCGTCTTGGGGCAGAAAGGGAGTTGGAGCAAGAGTGCCACGTTCGGGACCATCTTCGTGGAGAAGCTATGGGACATCCTGGTTCTGTTCCTCTTCCTGCTGGCGATCCTATGGATCGTTCCTCTGCCGCCGCTGGTCCAGACCGTGGCCCAGGCTGGCGTACTCGTCTTGCTGACGGGGGGAGTGATACTTGTCCTCCTTCTATCACGAAGTGACTGGGCTGCAAAGGCCGTCGGCCTCGTGGCCGCAAGGCTGTCAGCCAGGCTCGCTGAGCGCATGGTCGGCATGCTCGAGCGCTTCACGATGGGAGTGCAAGCTATGCGCGAATGGGGCCGATCTCTGGCGGCACTGATCCTCACCGTCCCTATGTGGCTCCTCCTGGTTGTGAGCTTCTACTTTCTGGGCGAAGCCGCCCTCATCCCTCTTGGCTTGACTGCCTACGTCTTTCCCGTCGTCGTCATCGCCCTGGCTGCCTCCATTCCCAACCCCCCATGGAACGTGGGCATGTTGGAGATCCTGTCCATCACCACCCTGGGAGTGTTTGGTGTGTCCAGCAGCCAGGCCCTTGCTTTCGTCGTCCTCATGCGTGCCATGCGCCTGGTACCCATTCTCTGGGGATACGTCCTCTTCTCCAGGGAGGGGTACGGTCTTCGCGGCCAACCCCAGACCAACCTCGAAGCCGAACGCCCTCGCTAGCAGCCGATGACCAGGAGAGTGCTCATCCTGACCTGTGATTCCGGAGGTGGCCACCGTAGCGTCGCCGATGCCATACACGCTGCCCTTGTGCACCAGTTCCCGGGCCGGTACGAGGTCCGCCTGGCTGACATCATGGCTGATGGCTTTCCATTCCCGCTGAACGCCGCGGGTCGCCTCTACGGTCCCGTCGTCAATCGACTGCCGCGGGCGTGGGGTCTGGTATGGCATCTCACCAACGGACGTTCTCGCTCCTCCGTGATCTTGCGGATCGTCTCCCCACTGGCCTCTGGCAAGCTCGCCAGCATCTTGGCCACCGCCAGGCCAGACATCATCGTCTCCACCCACCCCTGGGCCAATCACATACCGGTCTGGCTGCGCCAGCGCCTCGGCAACAACCTGCCCGTGGTCACCGTCGTCACCGATCCAGTCAACATCCACCACTGGTGGCTCTGTCCGGCGGTGGACCTCTGTCTGGTACCTACAGACTCCGCCCATCGAACGGCGCTTGAGGCGGGCTTTTCGCCGGAGAAGGTCAAGGTCGTCGGGATGCCCGTCGGCCTGGAGTTCCTCAATCTGACTCGAGACAAGGGTGAACTGAGGACGCGACTGGGCCTCGCCGAAGACCGGTTAACCATACTCGTGGCTGGCGGCGGGGATGGAATGGGCAACGTATTCCCCATCGCCAGAGCAGTGGCCGAAGCCAGGCTCGCCGTTCAGATGGTCGTCGTCGCTGGGAGGAATGCGGCGTTGCGGAGCCGCCTCGAGGCTATCTCGTGGCAGGTGCCTGCCCGCGTCCTGGGCTTCGTCGAGAACATGGCCGATCTGATGCACACCGCTGATCTCCTGATCACCAAGTCGGGCCCGAGCACCATCAGCGAAGCCCTCTGCTGCGGCCTGCCCATGCTGATCAGCGGCGGCTTGCGGGGCCAAGAAGAGGGCAACGGCGAGTGGGTGGCGCGCACGGGCGCGGCGCTGCTGACCCCAACGACTGAGACCGTGGTAGCAGCCGTGAGGGACCTCGTGCAGGACGGGAACCAACGCCTGCTTCACATGTCGGACCAGGCCAGGCGAGCAGCGCGTCCCAACGCCGCAGCGAGCGTGGCTCGATCCCTGGACGACCTCCTGAACCACCCGCCATGACCGCTTGCGGCCCCGACGTCAGGATCACGGTGCCCAGCCAATTCCGCGAAAGCCGTAACGACCGCGAAGTCCCCAGAGGAGGTAGTGAAAAGTGAGCACAAAGAGCTTCAAGCCGAACCCTCGGTACCTTATCAAGGTCTGCCTAGGCATCGCCGTGGCCGGCATTCTAGCCATTGGCGGTACCATCGGGCTCGCCCTGGTGATCCCGGACAGAGATGGCACCGTCATCTTCGGCCTCATGGCCCTGGCGGAACTCGTGGTCTGGATCCTGGCTCTCGTGCTGTCAGCGCCGTACTATCACAGCCTGAGCTATGAGATCCAGGACGACGAGGTCATCGTGCACGTCGGTGTCGTCACCCATTCCGTCAAGCACGTGCCCTACCGCACAGTGACCAACATCGCGGTCAGGCGAGATATCCTGGACCGGTGGTTCTTCGGTCTTGGCTCCCTGCACATCCAGACCGCTGGGATGAGCGGCCAGTCGGGTGCCGAGGAGAAGCTGGTCGGCCTGACCAACGTGCAGGAGGTCTATGACCTGGTGGTAACCCAGTTGCGCCGTTTTCGCGGCGGGATGGCGCCCACAGCCGCAGAGGTGGAGCCCTCCGCCGCGTCAGGAGAGACCCTGTCCGCGATTCTCGAAGAGCTAAAATCCATCCGACGGGCCTTGCAGAAAGACGGATAATCGGCCAATCAGATCACCCTCCCGGTGAAGCGGAAGCTTCTGGAGGGTGATCTGAAGGCCCATCGGCGAGGACGTGTTGAAACGAGAAGGGAGCCAAGAGCAAGGCAACCGACCGGTAGCACCGATGTGACCACTGGCATCCGCAAACGTGCGATTCAAATCGGGACCCAGTTTCTCATCCTTGCCGCAATCCTCTTCCTCTCTTCGGGTCGCCTGAACTGGTGGTTCGCCTGGGCCTATTTGGGAATCTTCGTCATCGGGGTGAGCGTGAACTCCTTCGTGCTTCTGAGAACCCACCCAGAGTTGATCGCCGAACGAGCGCGACAGTTCACACCTGAGACCAAGAAGTGGGACAGGATCCTGGCCACCCTCTGGGGCCTTTTGTCAACGATTGTCTCGCTTCTCGTCGCCGGGTTGGACGTGCGCTTCGGCTGGTGGCCACAGATACCTTTGACCGTACAGTTGGCCGCCATGCTGTTCCACATGTTCGGTTCCGCTTTCGCCGACTGGGCCCTCGTGTCCAACGCCTTCTTTGCCGGGACTGTGCGCGTCCAGACAGAGCGCGGTCATGCTGTGGCCTCCACCGGACCCTACCGTATCGTGCGCCACCCGGGGTATGCGGGCTGGATTCTGTCTGGCTTGGCGACACCGCTGATGCTTGGTTCATTGTGGGCCCTCGTACCAGCGGCACTCGGCCAGGGGGCCCTGGTATTGCGTACGGCTCTAGAGGACCAAACCCTGCGCGAGGAGCTTCCGGGTTACGAAGACTACGCTCGCAGGATACGTAATCGCCTCGTGCCGGGCATCTGGTAGGCAATCACCCTGCGGAGGGTTGGAACCTCCAAGAGGTCAACAAGGTTGTGGCTTCTTTTTCCTCCCTTCCTGCGGAGGGAGCCCAGCTCGCGGGCAGAGGCTACCGGGCAACGTCAGCCGGCAGAGCACCTGATAGTAGACTGCCCGTAACACCCTGAGGAGAGAGAGATGTCCTTTGAGGAATGGGGGATCACCCACATGAGACTGGATGACAAACTCATCGCTTCCCTTCGTTTCCAGATGCGAGACAGGGAGGAGCTGTTCTCCAAACTCGAAGAACTGAGGAGCGAATGCCAGGAGTACATCGCGGGGCCTCCATTCGCCGTCTTCTACTGGGACACGGGTCTCGAAGGTATCGACACGGAGGCTTGTTTTCCGGTGACCAATCCCGTGGAGGCGGGTGACATCCGGAGCAGGATGCTGGAGGGCGGAGAGGTCTTCAGCATGCTGCATCATGGTTCTCACGATGACGTAGCACAAACCTATCGCCAGATCGGTGCTCGCCTCGTGGAGCATGGGCTGAACCCCGAAAACCTGAGTCGGGAGGTCTTGCTGGAGCTGTTCCCCGATAGTCCGCATAAGAACGTGACCGAGGTACAGGTCTTCTTTGTAAACTGGGAGCAGAGACTCGCCAAGAATCTGGAGCGAGTTCTGGGCGCGGGCGCCTGCGCTGACGTTGTACAGGACCTGGACCAAATGTCGCTGGGCTCCAGTTGTGAGGAAAGAAAGGCCTGGGTCAACTGTGCCCTGGAGAGGCTGGACGCGCAGACCACGGAGGAACAGAGGTTCGACATTCTCTCCAGGTGCGCTCACGTTTTCTCAACAAGACGCATAGAGAGACTCAGAGCAGTCTACGAGCGAGGCCAGAACGTAGACGAAGTTCTGCAAGCGATGGCAGAAGACCCCGAATGGTACGAGAAACCAGTCAGGGATGGCGGCGTCATCTACGTCACCAAGGTTCCGCGTAACCGCAAGGGCCATGAAGAAGCCACGAATGAGGCTGACAAGAGGATGCACTACTGCCATTGTGCCCTGGTTCGCCACAATCCTGGCGACGTGCACCCAACCTTTTGCCACTGTGCGTCTGGTTGGTATCGACAGATCTGGGAGGGCATCCTCGGGAGACCAGTGCGCGTGGAGATCCTGAAATCGCTAACCAAGGGAGACAAGACGTGCCAGTTCGCCATCCACCTTGCCCGATAGCAGCCGGGGGCCTTGCCGATGCCGAGGAGTAAGGCCGTGAAGAACGCACTTGCCACGACCGTATCATAGCAAGCCCTGAATGAAGGAGAACTCAAGATGAACCACGAGGCAAACGAAGAACCCAACAACTGGGACACTCGCACAGGGCTCCTACTTGGCCTGTGCATCGGCGCAGCCCTGAGCATCTCGCTTGGCGTCGCGCTAGATAGCATCCCCATAGGAGTGGCCATAGGAGCGGGGGTGGGAGTGTCCCTGGGAATGGCCTTCTCCAGCCGGAAGCAGGAACCGTCCAAGCCGCTCACCATAGCGTGCGTGGCGCTGCTGCAGGTGGGGATCATCCTCCTGGCCATGGTCGCCTTGCCGCCCCTGGTAGCCAGTGCAGCTCAGGGCACAATAGCACAACCCCCGGAGACACGGACCTCGAGGCTGGCCCAGGATGGTCCAACGGACCCCGCGGAGCTGGAGGTCTTTGCCGATGCGTTCTTCGCCGAACAGCTGGAGGTCTCGCACCTCCCGGGCGCCGTGTTCGTCATGGTCAAGGACGGCGAGATCTTCTTTGCCAAAGGGTACGGTTATGCTGACTTGCAGAACCAGAGGCCCGTGGTGCCCGACGAGACCCTCTTCCTTCCGGGCTCGGTAGGCAAGGTCTTCACCGCCCTGGCGGTGATGCAACTGGTCGAACAAGGGAAGCTCAGCCTGGACAGCGACGTCAACGAGTATCTGGATGCTTTCCAGATCCCCGACACCTATCACCAGCCGGTGACCGTTGGCCATCTGCTCACCCACAGTGCGGGCTTTGACGAGCGTTTCATCGGGGAGGCCGCAGCTACCCCCGAGGAGCTTGTGCCCCTGGGGCAGTATCTCGCCCAGAATATGCCGCCTCGCACCATGCCCGCGGGAGACAACATCAGCTACTGCAATCATTGTTATGCTCTGGCTGGATACCTGGTGGAAAA
>Ga0315553_10002186_pt1 | contig 15831 bp, 15 predicted proteins | sample SalMarSW160140MG_FD_203099 | JGI IMG/M metagenome (GOLD analysis project Ga0315553, IMG submission 203099) | Salt marsh sediment microbial communities from the Plum Island Ecosystem LTER, Massachusetts, United States - Salt Marsh Sediment SW1601-40 ... | reverse complement strand
CTCAGCATGGAATCCGGGGGTTCGGTGGTAAAGGCGATCAAAGGTGATCGGTCCAAAAGCGCTCCGCCCACGCCGGTGCTCAGATTGGTTGTTCTGGGACCCAGGGTTCTGTAGCAAACCCTGGGTATACCCGTAAGCCTGCCGTAGACCTCGGCTATGAAGCCGGCGCCGGCCTCGTTGCTGACCAGGACGAACTCCAATCCCGCTCTCTCAAAGGCGTTCATGAAGGTGGTCCAGGGACCGCTGGGAACGCCAAATACGTAGCGCACCCCGATCTGTTTCAAAAATTCTGCTATCTGGTCGGCAACTCTCTTCACGGCACCCGTTATCCTCGCAGCACTCTGTTCTTTTAAAAGATGTTATTGTTGACAATTTTTGTCAATAATATTCATATTGACAGCAGCATCTATTTGCCTTCGAAAATCGTCGAATTCTTGTGTTCGAGCAGAAAATGATCCGATGCATCTTGTAAAATGTAGAATATATTTTATAATATGTCAATATTAAATGCCTGATGTCGGGCATACAGATATTGAGGTGACACGGTGGCCAAGAAAACGGTTTTAAAATCAATCCGGGATCAGATCTATGAGGCACTTCAGCAATCGATCGTCAACAACTCGTACAAGCCCGGGGAAGAGCTGCAAATCGATCGCCTGGCCGAGGAGTTCGGGGTGAGCACCACTCCGATTCGGGAAGCTCTGATCCGCCTGGAAGGCAGCGGCCTTGTTCAACTAATCCCGAACAAAGGGGCCAGAGTAACCGCTTTTCAGGAAGAGGATATCCGGGATACCTGGGAGGTTAGGAAACTTCTCGAGCCTTATGCCGCCGGACTAACCGCCGAACAGGATGTAACCCAGGAAATCCAAGAGCTGAACGAGGCCTTCGACATGCTGGAGAGGGGATCTCAGGATGGGGATCTCTACATCCAATCTGATATCCACCTCCATGAGTTGTTGTACTCTCACCTTTCCAACGAGCTGTTGAAAGAAACCCTGCACAACATCCTGCAGCGATCGATGCGGATGCGCTATTTTGCTGAGGACGTTTCCAAAATGCACGACCGGGTCGTTCAGGAGGTGATCATCGAGCACAAACGGATCCTCCAGGCTCTAACAGCCCGGGATCGCGAAAAAACAGTCGAGGCGGTACGCCGACACATCGAAAACGGAGAACGGCGGGCGTTGCTGGCTATCCAGTTGAGGAACGAAAACAGAAAGGACTGAATATGAGCAAGGGCGAGAAGATATCCATGAAAGCCGGGACCCTTCAGGTTCCCGATCAACCGATTGTTCCATTCATTGAGGGGGACGGAACCGGGCCGGACATCTGGGCTGCGGCGGTCCGCGTTTTCGACGCAGCGGTGCAGAACGGCTACGGAGGCAGCCGAAAGATCGTTTGGAAGGAAGTTCTGGCCGGGGGAAAAGCGTACAAAGAAACCGGAAACTGGCTTCCCGGCGAAACCGTGGAGGCTTTCAAGGAACACCTGATAGGGATCAAGGGACCGTTGACCACGCCGGTCGGCGGCGGTATGCGCAGCCTCAACGTGGCGCTGAGGCTCATTCTTGATCTGTACGCCTGCGTGCGTCCGGTTCGCTGGTTCAGGGGGGTTCCCAGCCCGGTAGTCCATCCTGAACAGGTCGACATGGTGATTTTTCGGGAAAACACCGAAGACGTGTACGCCGGAATGGAGCTCGAACAGGGCAGTGCCGAAGCGGGCAAATTGATCGACTACTGCAGGAAGGAGTTCGGTTGGCAGATCCTCCCCGACTCGGGGGTCGGGTTGAAGCCGATCAGCATCACCCGTTCTCATCGTCTCATTCGGGCGGCGATCAACTATGCAGTAGAAAACAACCGCAGAAGCGTAACCCTGGTGCACAAAGGCAATATTCAGAAGTACACCGAAGGGGCATTCATGAAGTGGGGGTACGAGCTGGTGAAGAAGGAATTTGCCGATCGCTGTATCCCCTGGGATGAACTGCAGGGAGAACTGCCGGAAGGTAAAATTCTGATCAAAGATGTCATCGCGGATATCTTCCTGCAGCAGGTGCTGACCCGCCCGCGGGAGTTCGAAGTGATTGCGACCACCAATCTGAACGGCGACTACGCCTCGGATGCCCTGGCCGCCCAGGTCGGGGGAATCGGGATCGCACCGGGGGGGAACATCAACTATGCCACCGGTCACGCCGTTTTCGAAGCGACCCACGGGACAGCCCCGAAGTACGCCGATCAGGACAAGGTTAATCCCGGTTCTGTCATCCTGTCGGGGGAGATGATGCTTCGCTACATGGGCTGGGAGGAAGCTGCGGACCTGATCATCAAAGGCCTGGAAGCCACCATCGCCAACAAGACCGTGACCTACGATTTCGCCCGGCTCATGAAGGGCGCGAAACTGCTGAAGACTTCGGAGTTCGGCTCCGAGATCATCGCCAATATGTAGAGCTGCAGAGGACGGGCTCTGGGATTCACGAGAAAACAGGCTGTAGCTTCAGGAGGTGAAGCATGCGCGTGCTGGTGATCGGGGCAAGCGGAACCATCGGGCAGGCCGTCGCAGAGCTGCTGCATCCCGACCATGAGGTTCTCAGGGCCTCCCGCTCCACCGAAATTCCCATCGACATCGAAGATGCTGATTCGATTCGCTCCGCCTTGGATAGGCTCTCCCCCCTGGATGCGATCGTGGTTGCCGCCGGAAGCGGTCCCTTCGGCCTCCTCGACGAGCTTGCGGAAGCCGACTTCTTCGCCGCCATCCGGGGTAAATTAATGGGTCAGGTAAACGTTGTTCGACTGGCCGGGGCAGCGCTGAGCCAGGGCGGGTCCATTACACTGACCGCCGGGATACTGTCCCACAGGCCATGGCCGGGAAGCGCTCCGGTTGCGATGGTAAATGGAGGGCTGGAGAGCTTCGTGCGGGCTGCTGCCTTGGATCGGGAAGGCCAGCATCGCATCAACGCCGTGAGCCCGCCCCTGATAGCCGAGACGGCGAAGAAGCGGGGGATGAGCGAACCGGGAGTTCCAGTCCGAGAAGTCGTTAAACTATACATCGAGGCGATCTTTGGGGATATGACCGGCCAGGTGCTGACCGGCCAGATGCTTACCGGCAGCTGGGCGTAGCTCAAGATCTACGAAAGCTCCCGGTATGGTTCCCAGAACCTTAGGGCGATGAACTTATCATTACCTTTGAAGAAGAAGCGGATGATCTCCCCGGTGTACTCCCTGTCCGGCTTGTTTTTGACTTTCAGTACGAAAACCGCATCCTTGCCCAGGGTTTCCGTGGACACCTTGTCATGATCTGAGGGCTCGATCCTAAACAACGCGCCGTCATCGGAGTAGTTGATCATCTTTGTTTTCACCTCGAGATCTTCCACCCACAGGGCAACACTCGTTGTAAGATCAACACGCTTGGCATCTCGTCGTTCGAGCATCTGTCTCCCCTCGTTGCAGCTCATGGTACCTGGAAGTCCCGCGGTTTGTACACCGATGATACGACTTTTTTGCTCCGTTGCATTCATGCTGTACGGAAACATCGACGCGCTATACCACTTCGTAGCCCTGGGCTCTTATGGCCTGCTTGATGGAATCCAGGGGCAGCTTGCTTTCTTCGAAGGTTACAGTAGCCGTATTGTTTTCCAGACTGACCTCCACGGAACTTACCCCCTCGAGGGAGCTTACCGCTCTGGTGACGGCCATCTTGCAGTGATCACAGCTCATTCCTTCTACATCGAGAATTCTGCTCGTCATTTTCAAACTCCTTTTTTCACCCGAAATCTCTTCAAACTCAACGAGTTGCTGACCACCGACACGGAACTGAAAGCCATGGCGGCTGCGGCGATGATCGGATTGAGCATACCCAACGCTGCTATCGGTATTCCGATCGTGTTGTAGAAGAACGCCCAGAACAGGTTCTGTTTGATCTTGCGCATCGTCCTCTGGGAAAGCTGAATCGCCGTAGCGACGCTCATCAGATCTCCGTTCATCAGGGTGATATCCGCCGACTCCATGGCGATGTCCGTGCCGGTTCCCATGGCCATGCCGATATCCGCGGTGACCAGTGCCGGGGCATCGTTGATCCCGTCTCCGACCATGGCTACGATCTTTCCCTGCTCGCGGATCTGTTCAACCGCCCGGGCCTTGCTCTCGGGAAGCACTTCGGCCATGACTTGATCCACTCCGACTTCCCGTGCTATGGCCTCGGCGGTCCTGCGGTTGTCCCCCGTAATCATATACACCTCCAGGCCCATGGCCTTCAGCGTCTCAATAGCCGTGCGGGAACTGTCCTTGACCCTGTCGGCGACCGCCAGTAGCCCCTGCACCTCTCCATCCACCGACAGAAGCATGACCGTTTTGCCCTCCCCCTCCAGGCTTGAGATCTGATCTTCGATCGATCCGAGGGGGACATCGGACTCGGCCAGGTAGCCGCGGGTGCCGACCAGGACCTCCTGGTCACGGATCTTCGCCCGCACCCCCTTACCGGCAGTGGCCTGGAAGTCGCTGGGTTCTTCTGTTTTGCCCAGTTCCCGACGGGCCGCTTCGACGATCGCCACCCCGAGTGGATGTTCGGAGTTCTTCTCAGCGGCTCCGGCCAAGCTCAGGATTTCCGCACGGCTCCGGCCGTTGAAGCAAAGGATATCCGTTAGAGCAGGTTCACCCAGGGTGATCGTTCCGGTCTTGTCGAACACGATTGCGTCGAGTCTGTGGGCCAGCTCCAGGCTCTCGCCGCTGCGGATCAATACGCCGTTCTCCGCCCCTTTTCCGGTGCCCACCATGATCGCCGTCGGAGTGGCCAGTCCCATGGCACATGGACAGGCTATCACCAGTACCGCCACCGCGCTGATCAAACCCATGGTGAGGTTGCCCGCCGCCAGCAGCCAGATGAGGAAAGTCACCCCGGCCACGCCCAGAACAACCGGGACGAATATCCCGGCAACCCGGTCGGCCAGACGCTGTATCGGCGCCTTCGACCCCTGGGCTTGTTCCACGACCCGGATAATCTGAGCCAACATCGTGTCCCTGCCGACCCGCTCTGCTCTGAAGGAGAAGGCGCCGTAGGTGTTGATCGTGGCACCGATGACCCTGTCTCCCGTCGTCTTTTCCACGGGGAAGCTCTCCCCGGTGATCATGCTTTCGTCCACAGCAGAGGATCCGTCAAGGATCTGGCCATCCACCGGCACTCTTTCCCCCGGGCGAACCAGCACGGTCTGCCCAACCTGCAGTTCGGAGATGGGGATATCAACCTCCTCACCGTCCTTCAAGAGGCGGGCGGTTCTCGGCTGCAATCCGATCAGACGTTTGATCGCCTCCGAGGTCCTGCCCTTGGCCGCCGCCTCGAGAAGTTTCCCCAGCAGGACCAAAGTGATGATGATCGCCGATGCTTCGAAGTATAAGGCTGGATTCTCTCCCGCCGGCAGCGTGCGAAAGAATCCGTTGTAGATGCTGTAAAAATAGGCGGCGCTGGTTCCCAGGGCTACCAGCACATCCATACTGGGGCTTGCGGATCTTATGCTTTTGAAGGCGTGCTTGTAGAAACGGTACCCGATGACAAACTGAACCGGTGTGGCCAGGGCCAGCTGGACAACGGGATTGTGAAGAAACATCAGAGCTTCGATCCGGAACAGCCCCGCAAACATCGCCGTCAAGAGGGGAAAGCTCAGGGCGGCTGATACGATTAGGCTCCAACGCAGCTTGCGGATCTCCCGCGCGCGCAGCTCCTTCTCCCTATCGGTACCATCGGCCGGGACTCCCGATGCCGTGTCCCGGCTCGCTTCCTTGACCGCATCATAGCCGAGATCCCTGATCAGCTTCTCGAACTGGCCGTCCTCGATCACCCCGGGGGCGTACTCAACAGTCGCTTTCTCCGTGGCCAGGTTTACGGAAGCCTGACTGACTCCCGCCAAGCTTTTCAGTCCCTTCTCGATGCGCAGGGCACAGGTGGCACAGGTCATCCCCGTGACCACGAGAGTTGCACGCTCGGTTTTATCACTCATACCCTAAAAATAATTAATATTACTGAATCAATCAAGTTAACTCGCCTGCTTGCTTGCTCGCCTGAAGGCAAAGGAGCACACTTTGAAGCTTGTAGGCAAATCAAAATCATGACAAGGTGGGATGTATGACCCCTGCACGGCACTCACCCTGGGCGGAGCTCATCTTTCTGCCCTACATCACAGGGCAGTTTCGAAATCACTTTCACGGCCTGCGCTTTCTCGGTCCTGTTCCGGACATCGATCCCACTGTTCCTCTGCTGATCACCCCCAACCACAGCACCTGGTGGGACGGATTTTTCTTCTACATTCTCAACAAGAAAATCTGGAAACGCAAAGCTTATCTGATGATGCTGGAGGAACAGCTGTCCAAATACCGCTTCTTCAGCAGGATCGGCGCCTTCGGAATCGAACCGGGCTTTGCCCGCAGGTCATATCAGGCTCTCAGATACTCCGCGGCTGTACTCCGAGATCCGGGAAACGCCGTGTGCATTTTTCCTCAAGGTGTCCTGCGTTACTCCGGTGTTCGCCCCCTCGAGTTCCAGCGGGGCGTCGGGCACATCCTCAAGCTGTGCGACGCCGATGTAAACCTGCTGCCTCTGGGTATCCGCTGCGAGTTTCTCATCGATCAGCGTCCCGAGGCTTTCTTCATGGCCGACAGAGTCTTCCGGGTAAATCAGCAGACCTTTCAAGGCATAGAGTGGCTCGAAAAACAGGAAGAGGATCTGCTGGATCGGCTTAATCAGGCCATACTCTCAGGAAAAAAAGGCCGGGTCGTGGTCAGGGGAAGAGAACCGATAAATGTTCGCTGGGATAACCTGTTAGCCCGGTTCGGTGCGAGCAACAAGTAGCTGTGGTCGAAGCCCGGCCAACTCGCCCCTCAGAGGGAGTGCTCCGCGATGATCTCCTGCAGCCAGGTGTTGCCGGGATAGATCTCCTGAGCCTGGTCGATGTGCTTCCGGGCCATCGAAGCGTTTTTACTCTCCGCGTAGGAGATCCCCAGCCAGACATTGACCGAAAACCTGTCCAGAGGCTCGAGCCCTCCCGAGCGTTCGATTTCGTGAAGGATCTCCCGAGCGGTTCGTTCGCTTCCTCCCGCGATTGCCGGGGCATTCTTGTAGTACAGGGCGAGATTCAGCTTCGCCTTGATGTTGCCCGGATCCAGCCCCAGTGCTTTTTCCGCATACTCCCGTACCGCAGGGCCGTATTGCATCTTGTACATCATGCCGTTGTACATGAGCAGCTGGGCTTGGGTATCGGCCAGAAGCCGATAGCCGTCGCTGAACTCCCCGCAGCCCAACGCGCTTTCCGCCAGCTCAAAACTTTGGGTGAATCTTCGCTCCGCCTCTTTTGAACGGCCCTCTCCCTGCTCTACAAAACCGTACAGGTAGGAGGCTTGCGCCCGCCAGTAATCCCGCTCACAGGGTTCCTGTGACTCTGCAAAAGCCTCCAGGCTGCCGCCCAAGAGCTCTCGCAGTGCAGAGAGGGGCAGGGTTTCGTTGAACAAACCCACCGTGGCGCGCTCCAACAGCAGCTTCCCGTCTTCCAAGGCGTCGGCCGGCAGAGACGGGACTCCGACAAGGACCAACAATCCAAAAAATATCATCCGCAACTTCGACAGCGCGTGTTTGATCATTCTGTTTTCCTTTTTCAGGGTTGAAAATATGAAGAACAGGTTCAATGGTCAAGAAACGGAAACGGGCAGTTTTCTTGACCTCCGGGCACTCCGGAGGTAGCTTTACGAAAAAGAATGACGATTGCCGCACTTGCCGTTCTGACTCTCATTTGGCTCTTAGCCTTTCTGCTGCTCTGGAAAATTCCCTACCCCTCCCGGGGGAGCCTGCAGACAGAAGGGGACAAGACGCCGTCGGTATCCGTCATCATCCCGGCGCGAAACGAAGAACTGACCCTGCCTGCTGTGCTCGGATCCCTGAAACGGCAGATTACCGGGATCGGAGAAGTCATTGTTGTGAACGACCACTCCGAAGACGGGACGGCTGCAGTGGCGGCTCAGTACGGCGCGAAGGTGATCGAGGCCGCCCCCCTTCCGGCAGGCTGGTTGGGCAAACCCTGGGCCTGCTGGCAGGGAGCCCGGCAGGCAGGGGGGGACATATTCATCTTTCTCGACGCGGACACCAGCGTTGAGGCGGGGGGACTGCAGAAAATCCTGCACTCCTATCTGCGGCACGGCGGACTGCTTTCCATCTGGCCTTATCACCGGATGAAGCGCCTCTACGAACGGCTCTCGGCTCTTTTCAATATCATCATCATGGCCAGTATGGGCTCCTTCACCGTCCGAGGCAAAAAATCCCGCGACCTTGGCGCCTTCGGACCCTGTGTGGTCTGCTCCAGGGACGACTATTTGACGGTCGGGGGGCACGAGGCTGTGAAAGGGGCGATTTTGGAGGATGTAGCCCTTGGGCAGGCGTTTGACAGAGCCGGGCTAAGGCTTCACAACTACGGCGGCAAGGGAACGATCTCATTTCGGATGTACCCCGCCGGGATCGGATCTCTGATTACCGGATTTACCAAGGGAATGGCCTCGGGAGCTCAGGTGTCTGCTCCCAAAATCCTCATCCCGGTCATCTGCTGGGTCGCCGGAGGATTCGTGGTATCCTTCTGGCTGCTGATCCTGCTGCTCGGCTCAAACCTGCAGGCGGCCGCTCCCTGGATTGTCCTCCACGTTCTTTATATCCTGCAGATATACTGGATTCTATCCCGCATGGGCAACTACGGTTTCTACACCGCTGTACTGTATCCTCTCCCGTTTGTATTCTTTGCAGCGGTATTTGCCGTATCCCTGCTTCGAACCTTCTTCCTGCACGAGGTAAGCTGGAAGAATCGAAAGATCGATATCGAAAGGTGAAACAATGGGCAAAATAAGAGGTCCGATCGCAAGCATCATCATGAAACGTCTGGGGGGCAATCGCCTGCAGGTAAACACCGTAGATCAGAATCTGCCCGAGAAAACTCGGCGGGAACGATCGGTTGCCGTCATCGGAGGGGGCATCGCCGGCCTGGCGGCGGCGGCGGTGCTTGCCGAGCGGGGATTGCGGGTGACTCTGTATGAGAGCAACGACTATCTGGGCGGCAAGGTCGGATCCTGGCCGGTTCGGTTCAAAGACGGCTTCGACATCCAGGTCGAACACGGCTTTCATGCCTTCTTCAGACAGTACTACAATCTGCGGGGATTTCTGGGCCGGATCGGTTCCGGCAAATACCTCATCCCGATCGAAGATTACCTGATCTCCACTCTGGAACACGGGAACTACGGCTTCAAGGGGATCAAGACCACTCCGGCTCTGAACATGCTCTCCATGGCCAAACACAAGGTCTACAAGCTCGGAGACATGATGAAGAATCCCGAATCCCGGCGCCTTCTCGCCTTCCTCCAATACGATGCGGAAAAAACTTTCGCGAAGTTCGACAACCTGTCCTATCAGCAGTTCGCCGAACTGGCGGGACTTCCCCCCGAAATGCGGGTGATCTTCAGCACCTTCACCAGAGCCTTCTTCGCCGAGTCTCATCTGATGTCCATGGCGGAAATGATCAAGAGCTTCCACTTCTACTTTCTCTCCAATGATCTGGGTCTGATATACGATGTGCTCAGGGATGACTTCGAAACCACTTTTCTCGCCCCCGCCAGGAAATACCTGGAAAACCGGGGTGCGCGGATCAAAATGGGCAAACCGATAAAGCGGCTGCAGCGGCGGGGAGAAGGCTTTGCCGTGGGAAGGGAAGCATTCGACTACGCAGTCCTGGCCGCAGATGTGGTCGGCACCAGATCGATCGCTGAAAGCTCCGCCTTCTTCAAAGAGGAAAATCCGGACAGCTTCCGAAAACTCTCCGGCTTGAAAGCCTCCCAACGCTATTCGGTTCTGCGCCTCTGGATGGACCGGGCGCTGGAACAGGAGCTTCCCTTCTTCATCTTCACCGAACGGGTCAAACTGCTCGACTCGATTTCCCTATACCACAACCTGGAGGATTCTTCGGCAAAATGGGCCAAAAAGACGAGAGGCGGGGTATTCGAGCTGCACTCCTACGCCGTGCCGGATGATGTTCCCGGAAAAGCGGATATACGGAAGCACTTCATGGAGGAGCTGTACGCCTATCTTCCCGAGCTCAAAGCGGCAAAGGTCCTCTACGAGTACCATCAGCTGCGGGATGATTTCACGGCTTTTCACACGGGACTGTACGCCGGGCGGCCGACCTATGACCCGCAGATCAACAACCTCTATCTGGCCGGCGACTGGGTCAGGCTGCCCTATCCGGCGATGTTGATGGAGGCGGCGACTACCTCCGCTCTCCTGTCGGCCAATGCCGTTCTTAGAAGCGAGGGCTTGAGACCCGAGCCGGTGTTTTCGGTCCCGCTGAAGGGGTTATTCGCCGGGCGATAGAGAAATGGGCAATCTGATACGACAAGCCTTGATGGAAATCCATAACGGCAAGCAAGATAGAAAGTGGTACGACTACCTGCGGCAGCTCAGCCAGCTGCGCAGGGTAAGCCCTGGTCAGGTTCCGTTTTGAAGTGCCTTTAGCTCCATAGCATAGCCGTCCCGCACATGTTCCCTCATGGTTCCTTCGGCCTGGTCCGGAACGCCGGAGACAATACTCTGCACCAGGGTACGATGCCGCTGCGGGTTGTCGTGACGCCAATCGATATGATAGGCATTCGAGAGGATGACCGTGTGGAGGTTGTTTCTGTTGATCGATTGGATCAATTCCGGACATCGGGTGATGTTCACGATTTTTTCATGCAGCTTGTAGTGAAGGCTGGCCTTGTCCTGGCGGCTCATCCGGTCACTGACCAGCTCCCGATCGCATTCCTCGGCCATCTTCATGAGCTCCGTCTTTTCCTCCTCCGTCACGTTCTCGGCAGCCAACCGGGCGGCCATCCCTTCAAGGGCTTCCCGGACGATGTAGCGGCCGTATATTTTCTCCGGCGTGATTTCGACGACCATCGCGCCCCATTTCGGTTCGATCAGGATCAGACCGTCCTGTTCCAGAAACCGCAGGGCTTCCCGGACTGTAATCGTCGTGGTATCGAAGGTCTCAGCCAGCTTTCTCTGAGGCAAACGCTCCCCCGGCGCGTACTGCCCGGCAATGACGGCATTGCGAATCGCTTCATAGACCTTCTCATACTCGGTTCGGAAATCAGCCATCCGCCGCCCCTTGTCGTTGATACAAGAATTTTACTGCCAGGGAAGACAAAGCGATCCTCCTTACACGATTCGGGTCATATCCTGGTATCGCCCATCCAGAAATTTCTCGATGTTCTGCAGGATATTCTGCTGCACCCGAAAGTTTGCCTCCAGCGTGTTTGAAGCAACGTGGGGGGTGAGAATCACGTTGGGAAGCCGCCGAAGGTCCTTGTCCGCAGACACCGGAACGTAGGGTTCGCTTCGGAATACATCCAGCGCTGCAGCCTTGAGCCGTCCAGCTTTGAGGGCGTCGTAGAGAGCCTCTTCATCGATCAACGCCCCCCGGCTCGTGTTGATCAGATAAGCCGAGGACTTCAGAACAGCGAGCCGTTCGGCGTTGAAGAATCCGTGGGTCTGTTCCGTGGCAGGCAAGTGGATTGAGAGCACGTCAACGGCTTCAGCAAAGCTCTCATAGTCGGTCAGGCAGCCGGTCAGACCGTACCTGCCCATGAACTCCTGCTCGTCTGTTTCCTCCTGAACCAGCTGTTCGGTCATGCTGAGGCAGTCGAAAGCCAGAACCTGCATCCCCAGCCCGTGGGAGGCGATCCTCGCCACCTGCTTGCCGATCTTTCCGAAACCCGCCACTCCCAGAGTCTTGCCCGCGACCTCGCAGGTCGTAACCGGAGCGAAGCGGTTTTCTCGCACCGAGCGATCCAGGGCGGGGATTTCCCGCACCACGGCCAGCATCATGGCGATCGTGTGTTCTGCTACAGACAGATCCAGGGTACCCGGAGTGATCGTGGCCAGGATGTTCAGCTCCTTGCACCGCTCGAGATCGATGCCGTCGTAACCAACGCCGTGGCGGGCAATCAGAGCCGGTCCCTCCCCGGCGGACTCCTTCAAGGCCCGGTACAACCGGTCCCGATACTTGTACACCCCCAGTATCACGATGCGGGCCTTGTTTTCACTGACGCAGCGGGCAAGCACCTCTTCCTCCTCCGGGCAGCTGATCCACCGGTATTCGGATCCGTACTCGCAAAAGGTCTGCTCCCCCTTCACGAACTGCTCTTCGGTACAAACTACGACTTCCTTCACGGTCTTGTTCCTTTCTCATCCTGCTTTGAAACGAGTCCAGATCTCCTCGGCCTGCCGCCTGGAGTCGACCACGGGCAGAAGCGCCAGGGCCTGCCGGTCCAGCTTGCGGGCAACGAAATCCAGATCCTCAGGGGTAAGATCCCCCCAGATGATCAGCGGCTTGTGTTCGAGTATGCGCCGATAGTAGGGATACAGCTCCTCCGCCCCCGGTCCTCCGAAATCGATATGCAGTTCGACTGCGTCGAGCGGAGCGCGAATCAGGTGCTCCACCGGAATGTATGTGCTGGGATGAAGATGAATGACGCTTGAGTCGAAACTGCCCGCCATCTCATGGACTGCCGGAGCGACAAACTCCCCGAACAACTCGGGAGACATCAGCGCGGCGGCGTCCTCCTGCAGCCATACACCTTTTCCCGGAAGCCACACGGCGTAGTAGAACGATCCGGTTCCTCCATGAAAATCTGGTATTTCCTCCAGCTGAGATCGGGCGAAGGCGATCCAGAGATCCGTCAGCTTTCTGACGACCCGCTTCATCTCTCGGGGTCGATCCATCAGGGCATAGAGAAAATCGGGATTGCCGTACAGGGCGGCGAGCAGGTCCGAGATTCCCCGCATCAGGGTCGTGGCCAGGGGAAAACGTCCCCCGCTGTGCCGGCGCAGGGCGTGCAAAAACTCCAGGGCTTTCTGCACCCAGGGATCGTCCCCATCGAAAACCGGAATGTGCTGCGCATCCGGCGGATGCTCCGGCTTCTCACTTCTGGACGATCCGGTGGTGTGATCGGCAACCACGGGGCAGCCGGCCAGGGCTTCGACCCAGGGAATCCCCCAAAAGGCGGCGGCACTCCAGATGAAATCCCCTGCCGTTTCGTCGTGAAGCTGAAACAGACGCTCGTACTCCGGGAGAAACGCCTCCACATCGACGGCAGGGGGCGAGAGTTTCCCGTCGGGCAGAAAGGATTCGGTTCTGTAGCGCTTGAGTGGGTAGTAGGTCTCCCTGAAGAAGCCTACCAGGGGACCTTCGGTGTTGTTCATGGCGAAGAACCGTTTGAATCCCTGGATGCGTTCCTCAACGCTCAGCCGCTCCATTAGGATACTCCTCTTTCCCGGCCCTGCTTCTGCCACCCCGCCGGGGTGTGTCCGGTCTCCACCCTGGCGTCGAAATAGGCCGCCAAATTATCCAGCGGCAGGTTTCCGTGAATCCCGCCGGGGGTCGACATGACAAAGCCCGCAACCCCCCGGGTTCGCTCCCGCACCTCGAACACGTGCTCCCTGACCTGCTGTGCGGATCCGTGCATCAACACGCCCGTTTCGATCCCGCCGATCACTATCTTGTCCGCGAATACCTCCAGGATGCGATCGAAGTCCGTTGCGGGATTCTCCAGCATCACGCCGTCAACCCCCGACTCCCGCAGAGGCAGGAGGAACTCGCTCATGTTGCCGTCGGCAACGAAGATGATCTGCTTGCCCCGCTCCTTGGCCGGGAGCCAAAGGCACTCATAGCGGGGAAAGATGTACTTCTCGTACCAGGCCGGGGGAAACATCGGACCCTTGGCATCGGCCAGATCGTCGTGACAGAACACAAAGGGCGAATCGAGTTCCGCCAGTGTTTCGATCATCCCGAAGGACTTGGGAAACACGACCTGCAAGAACTTTTCTTCGAAACCCTCGGGATCCATGGCCGCGGCCATGAGAAACACCTCCCAGCCGAGGTACTCGACCCCCCACATGAACAGGGTCGTGTAGAGCATGTAGTAAAACAGCCCCACTTCTCCGAGCAGCCTGCTTTTCCGCCGGATCTCACCCGGATCCAGGCGGTGCGGGGAAGGCGTGCGGAGCTCTCCGTATATCGGATCCACGGAGTCCGCCTGCCAGAAATCCTCGACCGAGGCAAAGGGATACACGTGGCGGGCCACGGTGTTGTACACCCCCAGGTAGGCTTCCTTGTAGCCGCCCCCCACGTCCCGCACTTCTCCGAACTCCAGCGGGGGCGGGGCGTTGTCCTCCGGTACTCTGTTGATCAGATCGATACCCAGGGATCTGTAAGCCTCCAGATAAGCCCGGGGGGTTTGAGTATACGGGTCCAAACCCGAAGCCAGGCGGATCAGACCGGGATGATTGAGGGTCTCCTTGGAAGGGTGCTTCCCGTCATTCTGCTGCTTCAGATCCGCCAAGGCCAGCACATCCTGTTTCACCGCTCCACCCTTCAACCGGAGATCTGTTTCAGCTCACCGGCCACCTTGCGGGCTGAGTTGCCGAGAAAGATCGTATCGATGCTGCAGGCTATGAAGTTGAACCCTTCTTCCAGCAGCGCTTTGGCTGCCTGCGCTTCGGGGCTTACCTCGTGTATGCCGATGGCCTTGCCGGCTTTGCCGGCCGCCTGGATTACCCGCTTTCTGGCCGCGGCCATGCGGGGATGGTCGAACTGGGCGACGATGCCCATGGAACCGGACAGGTCGTAGGGTCCCAGAAAAACGCCGTCCAGACCATCTACCGCTACGATCTCCTCGATCTTCTCCACGGCCCGATAGTGTTCGATCTGGGCCAGCACCAGCACCTGCTCATTGATGGAGTCGAAGTAATCCTTGAAGTTGTTTCCGTAGCCGCTGGCCCGACCAAGAGAAACACCCCGCACGCCGTCGGGGGGATACCTGGCCGCCTTGACCGCTGCCTGCGCCTCCGCGGCACTGTTGATCAGGGGAACTATGATACCCGCCGCACCGCAGTCCAGCACCCGTTTAATCACCGCCGCGTTGTTGTCCTCGATCCGCACGAAGGCTTCCGCCCCGTGAGACCGTATACCGGAAATCAGAACGGGCAGGGTTTCATAGGTGATCGAGGTATGCTCCATGTCCACGGTAATCCAGTCGAAGCCGGCATCTGCCATGATCTCGGCTGATGCCAGGTCCCCGATCATGATCCAGGACCCGAAGGTCGGGAGCCCCTCGCGTAGCTTCTTTTTTACCTTGTTCTCCACCAGCATATGCCTACCTATCCTTTCATTCCCGTCAGGGCGACCCCTTCGATTATTCTTCGTTGAAAAACCACGAACAACAGGATTACCGGGATCACAACCATCGTGGTCATGGCCATCAGCAACCCGTAGTCGACGAAGCGTTCGAAATCGATGAAGGTGGCCAGCATCACGGTGAGGGTCTTCTTCGTCTCTTCGGTCAGCATGATCAACGGCCAGAAAAGATCGTTCCAGGTCAAGAGGAATTTGAGGATTCCCAAAGCCGTGCACCCCGTAGCCACGACCGGGAAGACGATGCGCAGCAGGATCGTGAACTCCGAGGCCCCGTCGATCCGGGCGGCGCTGATCAGATCCTGGGGTACCCCCATGCAGTACTGGCGCATCAGAAAGATGCCGAAGTTGCTGATGGAGAAGGGGATGATCACGCCCCAGAGGGTGTCCACCAGCCGGATCTGAGAGGCCACGATGTACAGTGGGATGGCGATCGTAAAGGGCGGGATCATCAGGCCGGAGAGGATGAGGATGAAGATCACATTGAGGCCCACTACACGGTATTTGGCGAGGGCGTAGCCCACCATCGTGGAGAAGAAGATCGTGATCAGAGTTGTCATGCCCGATACAAACAGGCTGTTGTACAGCGTGCGGA
>Ga0315553_10002185_pt1 | contig 15835 bp, 10 predicted proteins | sample SalMarSW160140MG_FD_203099 | JGI IMG/M metagenome (GOLD analysis project Ga0315553, IMG submission 203099) | Salt marsh sediment microbial communities from the Plum Island Ecosystem LTER, Massachusetts, United States - Salt Marsh Sediment SW1601-40 ... | reverse complement strand
GTGATTATTAAGGAGATGTATCAACATCCCAGCCAGGTAGGACATCCCTCTTTTCTTGTTAAAGCTACAGAGCACCTGCGCACGCGTATTAAAGAAAGCCTCCTAAGACGAGGAATCATTACCGATGAAAGTGAAGCCTCGTCTGAGCTTGGATATCTTGAGGAAGAAGAATATCCTGACCCCGAGGAGGAGTCTTTGCCTGAAGGTTTCACCGTCGTTGGTGAAGACGGTGAGAGAGGAATTGAGATTTGATGGAAACTACAATAGTTAAACCTGTCGATATCGAATACGAGATGAAAAGCTCCTATCTGGACTATGCCATGAGTGTCATCGTCTCCCGAGCCCTGCCTGATGCTCGTGACGGTTTGAAGCCAGTGCATCGACGTGTTTTGTACGCTATGGATGGTCTGGGGCTACGACACAACAGTGCATACAGAAAAAGTGCTCGCATTGTTGGTGACGTACTGGGGAAGTATCATCCCCATGGAGACGCCCCCGTATATGAAGCTATGGTACGAATGGCTCAGGACTTTTCTCTGAGGTATCCCTTAGTTGATGGACAGGGTAATTTTGGCAGCATTGATAATGATCCACCAGCGGCAATGAGGTACACCGAAGCCCGCCTTTCCGCAATTGCCGAGGAGATGTTAGTTGATATAGAAAAAAATACCGTTGACTTTGTTCCCAACTTCGATGGTTCTCTCCAGGAACCCTCTGTCTTGCCCGCCAGATTACCTAACCTGCTAGTAAGTGGTTCCTCAGGTATAGCCGTGGGCATGACGACTAACATCCCTCCGCATAACTTGGGCGAGATATGTGATGCCATTATCTATCTAATTGATAATCCCCAAGCTAACATAGAGGAACTAATGGAACTGGTCAAAGGTCCCGATTTTCCCACTGGCGGGATAATTTGGGGGAAAGGGGGCATAGACAATGCCTATACTACGGGGCGGGGGAAAATTATACTTCGGGCTAAAGCCGACGAACTTACTACCAAGACCGGCAAGAAACAAATAGTTATCACAGAGCTTCCCTATCAAGTAAACAAGGCGGCCCTGGTAGAGAGGATAGCTGAGCTGGTCAAAGTGAAGAGAATTTCCGGGGTAGCCGAGGTGCGTGATGAATCGGATAGAGAAGGCATGCGCATCGTTATCGAACTCAAAAAAGAAGGGCAACCTCCACAGATACTTAATAATCTACATAAGTATACTGCCATGCAATCTGCCTTTTTTATCAATATGGTTGCATTGGTCGATGGACAACCAAAAGTAATTAATCTCAAAGAGGCGCTAACTTATTATATTGACTATCGTTTTCAGGTTATTACCAAGAGGTCTCAGTTTGAACTTGATAAAGCAAAGGACAGGGCTCATATCCTAGAGGGCTTCAGAATTGCCTTAAACAATTTGGAGCAAGTGATCAAGATTATTCGACAGTCTCAAACTGTAGAGTCTGCTCGTGCCAATCTAATGGAAGCTTTCACTCTGTCACAAATTCAAGCGCAATCTATCCTTGATATGCCCCTTCGTAGATTGGCTAAGCTAGAGCAAGACAAGATAACCGAGGAATATGCCGCTGTGATAAAGAATATTTCCTATCTCGAAGATTTGCTGGCAAATCCCCGGAAAGTATTATCGCTTGTTACCCAGGATGCCGAGGAGCTTAAATCCAAGTATGGTGATGCCCGACGGACTGTAGTTAAAGCAGAGGAAATTGAAGAATTTCGTACTGAAGACCTTGTTCCTCATGAGACAATGGTAGTTACCTTGACTAACAAGGGGTTCATCAAGAGAATTCCTGCCACGACTTATCGGCTGCAACACCGTGGTGGAAAAGGCGTCATAGGAATGGTAACCCGGGGTGGCGATACAGTGAACCACATCTTGGTAGCTGACACCCATGACAATCTCCTTTTCTTTACCAGAACTGGTAAGGTTTATAATCTTAAGTGCTACGAGGTTCCCCAGGATTCCTCCCGCACAGCCAAGGGGATAGCCCTGGTTAATTTATTACCTATTGATCTGGAAGACGAAGTAACCGTGTTGTTAGCCATAACAAGCTTTCCTTCAGACAGGTTCTTATTGATGACTACTAAAGGTGGTGTGATCAAAAAGACGACACTAGATAAGTTTGCTTCGATAAGGAGGAATGGCATTATTGCCATGGGGCTCAGAAATCAGGATGAACTGACGTCGGCCGGGGTAGTCGCCGATGAAGATGAGGCCATCCTCGTGAGTCGAAATGGGAAGGCTATTAGATTTAAAGTCGAAAGCTTGAGGACCGCATCTCGAACCAGTGGCGGTGTTCGTGGCATTCGCCTAGTCGATGATCATGTTGTCGGTATGGGCATTGTCCTTCCCGACACCTATGTGCTGACGGTGACCGAAAAAGGGTTTGGTAAGCTAACCCCAATAAAAAATTATCCCGTTCACAATAGGGGAAGCAAGGGAGTAAGAACTTACAGGGTTAACCCCCAAACAGGTAACCTAGCTTTGTCCAAGCTTGTGTCCCCGCAGGGCTCACTGGTGAAGTTATCAACCAAGGGCAATGTGGTGAACATCCCGATGGAGCAGATCCCGATTCAAAGCAGGAACGGCCGGGGAGCCAGGATTATGGGCTTAGCTGAAGATGATACGGTGGCTTCAGCCACCTGGGTTTTACGGCACGACTAAGTCCTGTGAATAGAAACTACCCTTCGCTTTCTGTAATTCTGAGCGCAGCGAAGAATCTATCTTCTGCGCTAACACTGGGTCTGACAATAGGCCTTGAAGGGGCATTAAGATACCTGTAATATACAATGTAAATAGAACATTAGGAGGTTATTATGTTTTGTTCTCAATGTGGTGCGGAAAATCCTGAGGGCGCTAAGTTTTGCTCCAAGTGTGGCAATAGAATTGGTGTTGCTGCAACGCCAACTGAAGGTGCACCTGCGACAGAGGCGGAGAGTAGCACAGGTTTGTCGGCCAACGTAGCCGGGCTTCTTTGCTACGTGGCTGGGTGGATAACAGGAATAGTTTTCATCGTACTCGAGAAGAAAAGCGTCTTCGTTAGATTCCATGCCTGGCAATCCATTATGACCTTCGGCATACTGACGGCAGCGCATCTTATCTTATACACAATACTCAGAGCAATTGCATTCGCGACTTTTTTACCCGGCCTTGCGATTTTTGCCGGAGTGCTTGGCACTATTATTTGGATACTAATGGTCATATTGTGGATTATCCTTGTGATCCAGGCGGGCACAGGCAAAATGTGGAAGGTACCCTGGGCAGGTGACTGGGCTGAAAAGCAAATAAGCAAGTGAAGTTCTAAGAACTCAGTACCCAAGTCTGATGAATCAGGTAACTACGGATAGATATTCAGCTTTCCGCTGTGGAGCTATGTATCAGGGAAATTCTACTACATTTATGTCCCCGTACCATAGGTCGCTCTAATCGCCGTTAAATTTGATAAGTTATTCATCATTTAGCCCAAAAAAGATTATTTAGTAACACCAGTTGTTATTCTGAGCCCTTCGTTTTGTGTCATTCTGAGGGAGCGAAGCGACCGAAGAATCTCGTTCAGGATAAGCTCCGCCGAAGAATCTAGACCTTTCGCCCCGATTTTATCTTGGCCCGGGGTGACAAAATAAAAAAATCTCCCAAAAACACCCTTTGGGGATTGGGTGGAGGGGTGTATAATATAGAGCGTATGGGTTCCGAGGTTTTTTACCGCAAATGGCGGCCACAGACCTTAAGTGAGGTGCTGGGACAAGAACCCGTAACTCAGACTCTGCGTAACGCTGTAGAGGGTGGAAAGATAGCTCATGCTTACCTTTTTTGTGGTCCGCGAGGTACAGGCAAAACCAGTACAGCACGTATCTTAGCCAAGGCAGTCAATTGTCCTAATCAATCGGATGGCGAGCCGTGCAATACCTGCGATATATGTCGTTCAATAACCGAGGGCAGGGCTTTAGATGTAATAGAGATAGATGCCGCCAGTAATCGTGGCATTGACGAAATCCGCAGCCTGAGGGAAAAGGCAAACTACGCCCCCAGTCTTGCTCGCTATAAGGTATATATCATAGATGAAGTCCACATGCTCACTGAGGCGGCCTGCAATGCCTTGTTGAAAACATTGGAGGAGCCGCCTGGGCACGTAATCTTTGTTTTGGCTACCACGGAAGCACACAAAGTCATAACCACCATAATATCCAGGTGTCAGCGGTTTAATTTCCATCGTCTGCGGCAAAGCGAGATAATAGAAAAACTCAAGCTGATATGCGAGAGCGAGAGGATTCACATTGAGCCTGCTTCCTTAGAGCTAATTGCTCGTGCTGCTACCGGCAGCCTTCGAGACGCTGAAAATATTCTACAACAGATGATTGCTTACTACGGTAACCAAATTGAACTAGGCCAGGTTCAAGCAGAGCTTGGCATTGGCTGGGATGCGCGGGTTAGACAACTAGCACGATGTGTGGTCAACAGGGATGTGGCTGCCGGGCTGAAAATAATAAATAGCCTCAATAGCGATGGTGTTGACCTCCGTCAGTTCAATATGGGCCTGGTAGAATACCTTCGAGGATTGTTGCTGTCTAAATCACAATGCGAAGAGGCTCTGGATGTTACCAGCGAAGACTTGGCTGAGATGAGAAAACTTGCGACCAATACCACGCTGGATTATTTGCTTCAGGCAGTTAAGTCTTTCTCCAACATAGATTCCCGCAGTGATAATTACTCAGCCTTGCCCTTAGAATTGGCGTTAATGGGATGTGCTTTGTCTCCACCTACGGGACAAGAGCAGCCGGCTACAACTAAACCTGTGGAGGCAGCCGACGATACTGAAATAACCGGGTCCTTAGAGGAAGCTGAGGTTTCCATGGCACTGGATCCCGACAGAATCGAGACTGAGGTTCCCAGTGAAGCGGTTTCCCAGGACATTGATTACCTCCGTAGCCGCTGGAGGGAGTTCATTCAATCTTTACGAGGGGAAGGTTCCAGTGGTAATTTGGACGCCTTTCTACGCAGCGCCTGCGATCCTGTAGCTCTTGAGGATGATACGCTCGTGTTAGGTTTTTACTATTCCTTCCATAAGGAGAAAATCGAAGACGCCAAATATCGACATCTGGTAGAGAAAAAGCTTCAGAAGATCTTTGGTCGGCCCTATAAGATACGGTGTATCTTGGTTGACTCTAAAAGGGAAAATCCGCCCCCGCCAAGGACACAAAACCCGGTAATTAAAGCTGCTCTGGAGATGGGGGCCAGGATCAGTGAGGAGGAGTTGTAGTCCTGAGCGAAGCCGCAGGAAAGGAGAAATATGGATAAATCAATGTTACGTCAAGCCCAGCAACTTCAGGCAAAGTTGGCTAAAGCTCAAGAGGAATTGGGCAGCATGACCGTGGAAGCTACCAGTGGGGGTGGTGCCGTCAAAGTGGTGATTGATGGACACCAGAAGGTTCACTCCGTAGAGATATCTCCCGAAGCGGTAGAAGCCGGAGATATTGAATTACTGCAAGATTTGGTCATGTCTGCTGTTAACGAGGCTGTTACCAAATCGCAGGAGCTTGTTAATAAGCACCTCAGCAGTTTGACCGGCGGCCTTAATATACCGGGGTTACTTTAAGGAGCTATCTGCTGTCAGTTATTAAAGACTTTGGCGGTTCTTCGCTATGTTTCGGACAGCCATAGCGTAATAAGTGAGGCAAAATGGGATTTGTTGCTGAACCTATATCCAGGTTAATTGAGGAATTAAATAAGCTGCCCGGAATCGGGCCAAAAAGTGCCCAGAGGCTGGCTTACCATCTCTTACGAAGCTCTGACGAAGAAGCTAAGGCTTTAGCCGAGGCTATTTTGACACTGAAGGAAAAGATAAAGCTCTGTTCGCTTTGCTTTAATAATACTGACTGTGACCCCTGCCGCATCTGTCAGGATAAAGAGCGCGACCATTCTAAAATTTGTGTTGTGGAGAAACCTTCAGATATCTTCCCTCTGGAACAGACGGGGAAGTATAACGGTGTTTATCACGTGCTTCATGGAACTATCAACCCGACACAGGGTGTAGGACCTGAAGAGCTAAAGATAAAGGAGCTTCTGGCCCGTCTTAAAGATGGCTCGGTTACCGAAGTGATTGTGGCAACCAATCCCAATGTAGAGAGCGAAACCATGGCTATGTACCTGCAACGAATTATCACGCCTGTGGGCATTCGCGTCACCCGCCTGGCTCGTGGCTTGCCCTTCGGCGCTGAACTGGAATATGCTGATGACCTGACACTGGGGCAAGCACTGGAAAACAGGCGAGAATTCTAACAAGGTGTACACGGCCGCACCCCGAAGATAAAACTGCAATTCGGTAACAGCCAGGCCTTTCCCAAAGACCTGATGGGTTTTACAACGCCTCAACCCGCTATTATGGGTTGGTATGCGAGATAACAATCAGCCCATATCACTCAGTTTATTGAGTTTTTACCCATCCCAAAAGTGCTTGACTACGCAGAGAATATGATACAATAGTATAGGATAGGGTCTCAATAAATTCACGCTATTAGTTATCCTATCTGTCGATTAGAGGGCGAGGATCAGTAGTGATTGAATCGCTGGGTAGAGAGATTAGAGGGAGCGATAAAGCGGTACCTTCAGCTGGTTACTCGGCTACAGATAGCTGACTATAAAGCCGACCTTTCGAAGGTCGGCTTCGTGTTTCTAGGGAGGGTGATGCTTGTCGAACTGAAAGTTGTGCGATTGAGGGGCAAGAAGTCAACAAAAAAGCAGTAAAAGGAGAAGGAAGTGAAAAGAATATTTATTATCCTGTTTGCCCTGGTGCTGTTGGTTAGCCTGGGGCTGGTGTCGACGACGCCCGTGGCGGCAGATGTTATTGACGTGCCCGGTGACTACGATACTATCCAGGAAGCCATCGATGCTGCCTCGGATGGTGACACCATCGTAGTAGCTGCCGGTTTATACGAGGTGAATGTTGAAATTGACAAGTCGTTGACCTTAAAGGGCGCCCAGGCCGGGTTTGATGCACGAAACCGCAGTGGGCCTGAGACGATTATTGAACCAGACGAAGGACCAGGCATAAGAATAATTACTGATGAGGACCAGTGGGTTGTCGTTGATGGTTTGACCATCCGGAACGCCGAGCACGGAATCGCGACTCCGGAGCCCACGATGGCCGATGATATTACCATCAGAAATGTACGCGTCTTAAATCCCGATGAATTCGGGATTAGCCTGACCTTCACCATAACAACAACAGTCGAGTATTGCTATGTGGAAGGTGCGCAGTACGGCATTAACGCTGGTGCTCTTGTCCCTTTCGAACCGACTGTGGCGACCTTCAGACACAACGAGGTTGTAGATACGGAGTTTGGCATCCAGGGCTACCTCAAAGATTCGATTATTGAAGGCAACCTGGTGAGAGACTTCGCTGAAGCGGGCAAAGGCATCGGCGGGCAGTTTCTCAACACTGAAATTAAAAATAATATAGTGGCCGGTTATGTTGAGGGCGCCGGCCTGACTTTCGAGGAACACTACGGCCGCGACCTTTCTGAAAATGTAAATGTGGAAGGCAATATCTTCATAGGTAATTCCCTGGGTATCTATGTGTTTGATACACAGACAACACTTACCGGGATTACCGTTAATTTCAACAGTATCGCTGGCAACTCCTGGTACGGTGTATGGAACAAGGGGGGCGAGACGCTGGATGCCACCAAGAACTGGTGGGGCAGTGCCGGTGGACCCGGCGGAGCCGGACCCGGTGCTGGCGATGACATCTCCACCAAGGTGCTTTATTCGCCGTGGCTGGGCGCTGATCTCGGCACCGAGCCGATGACCTGGGGTGTGGACAAGACTAGTTCCATACAGAACGCCATTGATATGGTGGGCCCTGGTGACACCATCGTCGTGAAGGCGGGGGATTACCGGGAAGATTTGAATATTGACAAGTCCCTGACCCTCCAGTCGGCAGGCGGCGTTGACGTGACCACTATTACCGGCTCCGTGAGTATAGAACTGGATGCCGAGACGGTCTTCCTTGGCGGGGATAATGTTGGGTTCACAGTGGATGCGGACGGTGGTGACTTTGCTATATCGCTTTCCGCCGCTAACGAAAGCGAGGTCTCCATAGGTCAAAACGTGCTGTCCGGCGCTGTAGACGGCATAACTACCCGCAGCGGCCTGCTGGATAACAGCACGGTCACCATTGAGGATAACTATATCAACGAAAATGACTACGGAATCTACCTGGAATCCGTTGCCGGCGGCAGCACCGTGCTCATCAACTCCAACCGCCTGGCTGGCAACGACGATTACGGGCTCTACGTTGAAGACAGCACTGTTGTCGTTGATGCCACCGACAACTGGTGGGGCGATGCCAGCGGCCCCAGCGGTGGCGTGGCCGATCCCATTACCGGCACGATTGCAGATGGCACCGGAGTTGCTGTTTCGGAACATGTCCACTTCGACCCATGGCTGACGGCTTATCTATACACTCTCACAATTTCAAGCACCGGTGGGGGTTCGGTGGTCGTCCCCGGCGAGGGGGTTTTTACCTATGAGCCTGGTACGGCGGTTGACCTGATAGCGGTTACGAATACTTTCTATAACTTCGCCAGGTGGACCGGGGACGTGGACACCATCACGAATGTCAACTCCGCCGTAACCAACATCACTATGAACGACGATTATTTCATAGCGGCCGACTTCAGTTTCGGGCCATTTCCATGGTGTTTCATAGCTACCGCGGCCTACGGCACCGACACAGCCCAAGAAATAGACATCCTCAGAGAGTTCAGGGACAAGGTACTGCTACCTAACAGGCTGGGCGCCAGGTTTGTATCGTTCTACTATAGGACCAGCCCTCCTATAGCCGATTTCATCTCCCAACACGAGGTTCTCAGAACAGCGGTGAGGGTGGGTTTTATCGACCCCATTGTGAAAATACTCACCTGGAGCCACGGCTTATGGTCGGGGACAGAGTTATGAGTGTAGCATCAATCTTGAGCACCACCCGAGCGCTGGAGGCAGCCGTCGGAGTTACGGTAAGCCCGATGACGATTTCGAAGAACCAATCGACTGTGCAGAGAATGCGATATAATAACTTGGGAAATTTCGATAAATAAGTAATTAATTAACAGGATTTTAACATAGATAGCTTATTATGTTGTTAGCTGAAGATTTGGGGGAAGGTGAACTACTGCAAGGGAGGTGAAGAGCGAAAAGGATTTGCGGAAGGATGAAGACCTTAAAAAAATAATTGTTGCCAAGGAGGTGAAGAGTGAAAAAGCTATTTAGTATCCTATTTATCCTGGTGCTGGTGGTGAGCCTTGGGCTGGCGACGGCGTCGCCGGTTCTGGCAGATAGCAGAGCGGTCACCCCCGGCTGGACGGACATCGACCAGGTCGCCGCAGGCGTAGCACACACGGTGGGGGTTAAGAATGACGGCACCGTAGTCGCCGTGGGATACAACGGCGACGGGCAGTGTGATGTCGGGGATTGGACGAACATCGACCAGGTCGCTGCAGGTGAAGAATACACGGTGGGGCTTAAGTCAGACAATACCGTGGTCGCCATAGGAGGCAACGACGACGGACAGTGCGAGGTCAGCAGCTGGTCGGCCATCGACCAGGTCGCCGCAGGAGCTTTTCACACGGTGGGGCTTCGGTCCGACGGTACCGCAGTCGCCGTAGGAAATAACGACAATGGACAGTGCAATGTCGGTGGCTGGACGAACATCACCCAGGTAGCTGCAGGAGGCCTTCACACTGTGGGGCTTCAGTCCGACGGCACTGTGGTTGCAGTGGGAAGCAACGGTGATGGGCAATGCAACGTCGGTGCCTGGACGGACATTACGCAGGTCGCTGCAGGCGACTCGCACACGGTAGGGCTTCGGTCCGACGGCACCGTCGTCGCCGTGGGATACAATGCCCACAACCAGTGTGATGTCGGCGGCTGGACGGGCATCATTCAGGTCGCCGCAGGCGGGGCTCACACGGTGGGGCTTCGGTCCGACGGTACTGTAATTGCAGTGGGAAACAACGGCGACGGGCAATGCGATATAGGAGCCTGGACAAGCATCGACCAAGTCGCTGCAGGCAGGGACCACACGGTGGGGGTTACGTCCGGCGACATCGTGGTAGCTGCGGGAAACAACGACTACGGGCAATGCGGAGGTATAGTAACACAGACGGTAACAAATGATATCGTTGATGCCATAGATGAAGCTGACACTATAGTTGAGGTACACAACGGTACAGCTACGGTAACGATCTTCAAATATGAGGGTAACCCATACCCCGAAACACCAATAGAAGGGGAAGGTGAGCTCGCTTCTCTCAATGTCGGCACACTGCAGACGGACACGGTTGCCTTCGCAGATGTATTCAGAGACGTCAAGGTTACGAACAGTACAGTGGGAACCTGGATGACGATAAAGATTTACTATACTGACAAGCAAATAGAAGGCATCGATGATGAAAATACTCTGCGGGCCTGTTGGACTAACGCAGTCGACCCTCCGCCTCAGTACTACCTGAAGTGCTCACACAGCGATGTCGTTCCTTATCCCCAACACGTTGGTGACCATGACTATAGCGGTTACATACAGGCAATAGTTAAAAAAGATGATACTTCGCCTAGGATGGACCAGTTGACTGGGACCACCTTCGGCGGTTATGGAAGTGGGGCGGACGTTCCGACACCAGGTTGTGGGCCTTGCTTTATCGCTACTGCAGCCTACGGTAGTGATACAGCCGAGCAACTGGACGTCCTGAGGGAGTTCAGGGACGAGGTACTGCTGCCTAACATAGTAGGCGCCAAGTTTGTATCATTCTATTACAACACCAGTCCTCCCATAGCCGACTTCATCTCCCAAAATGAGGTCCTCAGAACAGCGGTGAGGGTGGGCTTTGTCGACCCGATTGTGAAAATATTAGATTGGACACACGATTTATGGTCACCGTGAGGCTAATGAGCGCAACGGCAATCCCAGGCACTGAGTAAACACCAGTGTTAGTAAAGAGAAACGGTGTAGGAGCCGAGGCTGAGCCTAGGCTCTCGCTTCATAGCGCTTCTGGTTTAGCTATGCTGACAGGCTAGATTGCTAAGGAATCTTAGCGAGGCTTGGTCAGTTCCTATTCCCCGGTTCATTGACTATTTTACCAATCCGAGAAAGCTCGAAATTTGCTTGCCGGTACACTGCGAGTTATACTGTAGACGGCATCAGTTCGCCAATAGCTAAACTATGAAAGCTACAGCTATCCATAGAGCAAGGAGGGAAAAATGAGGACAAAAGAGCAGTATATTCAGGGCCTGGCAAAAATGAAGCGAAACACTTACTTCGACGGCGCGCCAATCGATCGTACAGACGAGCTACAAATGGACTGTATAAATACCATCGGCACTACTTTTGATGAGGCTCTTAAGCCAGAGAACCGGGACTTATTAACCGCCATCTCTCATCTCACCGGCGAGCGCGTTAGCCGCTTCACGCATATTCACCAGAACACTGACGACCTGCACAATAAACAGGACATGACCCGCATGCTCTGCCAGAAAGTGGCCGGCTGCATCCAGCGGTGCATGGGCATCGACGCAGTCAACGCTATTTACAACGTTTCTTACGAAGCGGACAAGATAAATAAAGGCGCCACACAGTACCACGAGAATTTCAAGAAATGGCTTACTCGTTTCCAAACCGAAGACCTGGTGGGCTGCTGTGCCCAGACGGACGTCAAGGGCGATAGAATCCGGAGGCCTGCCGATCAGCCAGACCCGGATGCCTATGTGCATATCAAAGAAAGGCGCAGTGACGGCATCATTGTCAGTGGCTGTAAGGTGCACATCTCTGAGGCATCGGTTGCCGATGAGATACTGGTAGTGCCGACAAGAGCATTGCGTCCAGAGGACAAGGATTACGCCGTCGCCTTCGCAATCCCGGGCGACTGGGAAGGACTGAAACAGGTTGTTACTATCCATAATCTCAGGCCCAGGGAACATTTTAAGCGCGGTTTCCTGCCCGGAGCTACGGATTCCTACATGATATTTGACAATTGCTTTGTGCCCTGGGAAAGAGTCTTCCTCGCTGGTGAATGGCAGCATGGCGGCGTGCTGGCTCTGCTCTTTGCCCTGTTCCACCGCCATTCCTATTCTGGCTGCAAACCGGCTCTTGGCGACGTACTTCTGGGAACTGCGGCACTGGCTGCCGAGGTAAACAACATCCACAAGACACCCGGCGTCCGCAAGAAGCTGGCTGATATTATCATGGTCACCGAGCTGGGTTATGCGGCGGGATACACAGCCTCTGACCTGGGTAAGCCGGAAGTCTACATACCCGGTATAGGATTTGTGCCCTATGGCCCCGGCTCCTATATACCCAACTCGATTTACTGCAACGTCGGCCGCTGCCTGACGGGTGAGGCAGTCTATCATGAAGCTGAGATGCTCTGCGATATCAGCGGCGGCGTGGTAGCCACCTTCCCACACGAGAAAGATTTCCTGAACCCGGAGACCCGTGACTTTCTCCTGAAATACACAAAGCGCAATCCGGATATGCCCGTGGAGGACCAGGCACAGCTATGGCGTTACCTTGGTGACGTGCTCTGCTCGGCGACCGGAGGCATACACAACATGGGCAGCTACCATGGTGGCGGCTCACCTATCATGGAACAAATCGCCATCACTACCCAGTACGACGTCGAGTCCAGGAAAAAGCTGGTCAGGCACATCGCCGGCATGAGCGGTGGCGACCATGATGCTTTGAGCAAGAAGATGACTTCGCCAGGCAAGACACCCGCCAAGACAGCCAAGCCGTAACAGGTAAGTTTGTCTCAAAAATCTGAGGGGTTCTTTAGCTCATCAGCTCGTTATTGTTGCTCGGTATAATATAATGGGTAACTCATAGCTTCTTTCATCGCATTTAGAGACCTTTTCTGCCTTACGCGGATAAAATTATGGGAAAATCCTAGAAAATCAGAAAAAACTATTGACAATCCCACCAATCATGGTAAAATAGGCCTACTCAGAATAGTACTAATAAGAATATATACTTTTCTACCAATTGTGGATAAAATTGGGGGGAGAAGCTCGGAAAACCAGAAAAAATTATTGAAAATCCCCTTAATCTTAACGAGAATTTAATAATTACGTGATATAATCCAATATCACGATAAGTACCATAAGGCTAATATGGAGTAGGTGGTCAGGTGTGCGTGTTAGATAGTTACCGCAATTTCTACAAGGCTCAGCCCGGCACATATAGAAATATGAACTGGGCTATTTTTCTCACTAAAGCTCTGTTGAAGGACGGGAATTTCGGGGAAATTAAACTGCTGTAAAGGAGGCGACACATGAAGAGGATACTCAATTCGAGGATACACCAATACATAAAAAGATTCGGCCCGTTATTGATTGTGGGAGTTTTAATTATGGGACTGGTGAGCTGTGATGGTAGTTGTAGTTCCACTCCTGCTGAATACGACCTCACCACCTCCAGTAGTGGAGGTGGTGAGGTTATCATCTCCGGTGAAGGGACATATGCCAATGGAACAATAGTCACCATCGAGGCCGTGGCGGATGAATGCTACGAGTTCGTCGAATGGACCGGCGCCAACGTCGCCGACCCTTACTCGCCGATAACCACCGTCACCATGGATGAAGCTAAGACCATAACCGCCGTTTTTGCCCTGCTGAGCTACGACCTTACAACAGACAGCACAGATGGTGGTGCAGTAACCTCTCCCGGCGAGGATACCTTTACCTATGACTGCGGCACGGACGTTCCCCTGGTAGCTACGGCGGAAGAGGGCTACTACTTTGTCGACTGGTCTGGCGATGTGGGCACCATTGCCAATGTCAACGGCTATACAACCACCATCACCATGATGGAAGACTACTCCATCACCGCCAACTTTGAGCTGGTACCGCCGGAACAATTCGTCCTTACTACGTCCAGTACCGCTGGAGGGTCGGTAACCAATCCTGGAGAAGAGAGTTCCCCTTATAACGAGGGAACAGTGGTCGACCTGGTGGCCGAGGCTGAAGATTGTTACGAGTTCGTCGAATGGACCGGCGATGTAGACACCATAGCCGATGTCTATTCGACCTCAACGAACATCACCATGGACGCAGATAAGAACGTAACCGCCAACTTTGCACTGTTGAGTTACGACCTCACAATAGACAGTACAGATGGTGGAGAGGTAAGCTCTCCTGGCGAGGGCACTTTCCCCTATGGCTGTGGCACGGAGGTTGACCTGGTGGCAGAGGCTGATCTGGGCTACCATTTTGTCGAATGGACTGGAGACATAGGTACCATCTTTGATGTCGATGCAGCCGAGACCAAGATCACTATAAGCGGCAACTATTCCATCACCGCTAACTTCGCCCTGTTCTCCGGAGGGAACGGAACAGTCGAGGATCCCTACCAGGTCGCAGATTGGTACCACCTTGATAATGTTCGCAATTACCTGAGCAGCTACTTCATCCTCACTAGCGACCTCGATTCCAACTCTATTGGTTACACGGAGCTGGCCAGTGCCACATCCAACGAGGGAAAGGGCTGGCAGCCGATCGCTGTAAATAGCACATTCGACGGGAGCTTCGACGGTCAGGACTATGAAATATGCGACCTGTTTATCGACCGGTCTGATGAATCTATGGTGGGGCTTTTCGGTGTTCTTGGCGACGCAGGGACTATTGAGAATGTCGGCGTAAACGGCAATGTAACCGGCCAAAGCAATGTTGGCGGCCTGGCCGGTAAGAATGAGGGCACTATAAGCAACTCCTTTGCCACCAGCCGCGTGATTGGTACCAGTAATGTCGGCGGCCTGGTGGGATTTGATTTTAATGGTAGCACTGTCACCGACTCTTATGCCGCTGGCAACGTAACCGGTGATAGTAATGTTGGCGGTCTGGTGGGATGGAACAAAAATGGCACTGTGAGCAACTCATATGCCACCGGCCGTGTGATTGGTACCAGTAATGTCGGCGGTCTGGTGGGCAAGAATAGCGCCACTACGAGCGACTCATATGCCACCGGCCGTGTGATTGGTGACGATAACGTCGGCGGCTTGGTGGGGAAGAATGACAATAATAGCAGTGTAAGCGACTCCTATGCCACCGGCAGCGTGACCGGCAGTAGTAATGTTGGCGGCCTGGTGGGGCAGGGGCAACCTGCTGATGTGACCAACTCATTCTGGGACACCCAGACCAGCGGACAGGGTAGTTCGGCTGGCGGGACCGGCAAGACCACCGCGGGAATGATGGACTTCGACACTTTCGATGGCGTGTGGGACATAACCACCGTCGCCAATTCCAGCACCCGCGATACAGGCTACAGCTGGAATATCGTTGACGATGTGACCTATCCTTTCCTAAGCTGGCAGCCAGTTTAATACAGCTATAAATCAAACGTAGAGGCGGGGCTTGTCCCCGCCTCTACATATTAGCTTTGAGCGGCGAAGGACTCTCCGCGGATTTTATATTGCATGTTAGTCCTTTTGTACGGAAGTGGACTATGAAGACGATAATTAGTTCAGGGTGGCACCACCACCTGGTAAGATTCGGCATCTTTCTGACTGTAGTAGCATGCATTGTCGTGGTGACAGGCTGCGGACAGGTTTCTACTGAAATACAAGATTGGTATGATTTAGATGCCATCAGGGAAGACATGCGCGGCAGTTATATCCTGATGAACGACCTGGATTCCTCCACGGCCGGTTATGAGGAGCTGGCGAGCCCGACAGCCAATGAAGGAAAGGGCTGGCAGCCGATCGCTGTAAACAACACGTTCGTCGGGAGCTTCGACGGTCAGGGGTACGAGATATGCGACCTGTTTATCAACCGCCCTGACGAAT
>Ga0315553_10002183_pt1 | contig 15842 bp, 9 predicted proteins | sample SalMarSW160140MG_FD_203099 | JGI IMG/M metagenome (GOLD analysis project Ga0315553, IMG submission 203099) | Salt marsh sediment microbial communities from the Plum Island Ecosystem LTER, Massachusetts, United States - Salt Marsh Sediment SW1601-40 ... | reverse complement strand
CTGTGGATTTCTTCCTTTCCTGGCATTCCTTTGTGCCACCTTAAACGTTCCGAAACCAACCAGGGCAACTGTGTCCTTTTTCTTTAGTGCCTTGGTAATGGTTGAAAAAACACAATCCACTGCTGCCCGGGCCTCTTTTTTGGTATTTACGACCTTTGCTACCTCTTTAACTAAATCTCCCTTGTTCATACTCCTTCCCCCCTTTCTTATAAATAGTAATGTGGTTAGTTAATAATATTATCTTACCTAATAGAACTTTTTAGAAATTTCAACTTAAAAACTGAAAGCTGCTTTAAACCAGGGAAGAGGGAAATGTTATTCCTTACCTTTTACAAAAAAACCCTTGAATTGAAATCGGTAAAGGTTGCTGAGAGAGAAATGCAAACCAATCATTATCTGTGACGCCGGTGGAACCCCACGGGCAAGCCCACCAGAAACACGGCGGGCAAGCCCGTGGCACCACTTAGTTTCGCCGATTCGCTTCGCGAACGGCGGGACTTAGTGGCACGACATCCCGACCGTAATCCCGACCACAAAAGGTCGGGACTAAAGCCGTGGCTTTCTGCGGTCGGGGCAAAGCCCTTCATTTCGTGTTTCCTGGAACGATTTACTGGTTAACAATTGGCAAAAAAAGATTTATCCCCTTTATTCTTAGATAAGGCTATTTAAAGCATCCCTACATCAATGAAAATATCGGTAATGTATTTACTTAGCTTATGGTGGCCTATCCCCAAATACGACGTAAGCAGCGAAAGAGCACCATTCCATTCATCGATTGATTGAGGCCCGTTCATTTCTTTATCATTCACGAAATAGACAAATACAAGGTAGGCGGGCACTTTGTTGAGTGCTCTCAGTAGATAGAGGTGCGCCAATCGATTGGTGTATTGGTAGAAAGTCGATGTCCAGTCGTGCTCGGAGATGGAGTTCAAGAAGGACTTTGTTTCATCCAGGCTTTTCTTGATTTTCCTTAAGGATTTCACCCCTGCCCCTGTTTTTGGTGACAGCACTTCAGAGATGTGGGATTTCGCTTCAACCAAGAATACCTTTCCGGTTTCAGATTTCCCCAGCCCATCCCAGACTGGTCCTTTTAAAGGCCAAAAATCAGAAAGAGGAACTTTGGTGAGTGTAATATCCAAAAGGTCGAGGAAGGCCTGATCTTGATACTCTGCGAATCCATCTTCTGCAAGTGGGGAATGCCATGTAATGGTATCAGTAACTGGAAAATTGATTTGGGTTCTGATGAGAGAGTTCAGCAGATCTGGCTTTTCGTTTACGAGCTTCTGAATCCACTTTTGACTTCCCTTTACCGCTGGAACTTGATTGATACGTGGCATAGTTAATTACCTCGTAATTCAATTAGGTGAAAATACACGATTCAAGATCTGGTAACAAATTTACATTAGTTAATAGTTTCAGTTTGACCCCAAATTCAAGGATGTCCCCCCTTTACATTATGACGGGCTTATGGATCAGCATTCATCCTTGCTTGGGGCATGGACCGTTGGCTTACGTGGCTGCCAGATTTCTTCAGGTGTTGGATCGCGTACATCTTTAGGGTAGGTGAAGGGTGCAAGTTCGCTCTTCTCAAAAGATAAGCCATAAGCCACATTAAGCCTTTTGATCCACCTGGTTTCATGACGCTTCAGCTCTAAATCACTGGGAACTGGCATTCCAATAACATCCGGATGAAGAGCTTCCCGAAAGAGGTGTCCAGAAAAGGGATGCATCACCGCAATTTTGTATGGATATTCACAATGCCCCCCGCCCCCAAAAATGACTCTAATATCGTTTAGCTGCTTCTTGACAAATAACTTCAGCTTGGTTAAAGCAAGCGTGCTCTCGGTTTCACGGTTTAATTTATTGGAAATCCAACCTTTTGCTTCTTTGAGTTCGGGATAATCTTCCCTTCTTTCCTTTCTTTCCCTCCATTGCTCAAGAGATATACAGTCTGTCTTCCCACATTTTTCAGCTACGCGCTGTTCTATCTTGCTTGATCCAAGTGGCAAGATTCGACCTGTGAGATAAGTCAGATGCTCTTTATAGTCCTCGCGTGTGAAAATGAAGACGCTCTGGTCCACAGTACCACCCCCTGTATCGGAAAACAGATAGATACCTGGACTTGAAGCTCGAGAACGGACAAATCCTTGGACATTTGCGCTCACCTCAGGATAGATAAAGCAAGCCTCATCCAAAGTGTGGTTTTCATTCACTTGAGTTTTTTTTCTTAGCGATATCAATTCTGCCAAATGGATATGCGGATGCCCGGAGAGTTCATCGGATAGCTCCCAGGATTCACAAATTATCCGATGATAAAGTTTGCTTACTTTAGGCTGTTGAGCATCTTCAACAGGAATTGCCAAATTTATAGCCATATAATCTTCAGGGAGAGTTCCAAAGCCTGGAAAACGTTCCCTTATCTGCTCCCGGATTTCTCCGAGGACACCAGCCAAAAAGTATACAGCACAAGTCGCAACAAGGGCAGGCAATTGATTCTCTTTTTTCAGGCGGACAGCATTTTTGTATGGAACAAGTAATGGGTTATCCAGGTGCCCGTTGGCCGCCAATATCAGAGCGTTTTTCAAGTGATACAAGCCGTTCTCAGGATATTGAATTCTAGTATCCTCAACGTGAAGTACCTTATTGTTTTTTATAATCAGAGCGCTTGGTATCAGGAATGGGAGCTCCTGATCTTGAGACCTGGAGTAAATATGAACCCATGCTTTGTTGGTCATTATGTCTCGGCAGACACATTTAGAATATGAAGTCCCGAAATCGAAACCGATCTGAACGAAATATGGATTTTTTCTGTCATGAACAGGTGGGCTTGAATCTGGGAGTTGAACAGATGTTTTCGGTATAGTAGATGGTGGAATCGGTTTAGTATCCGGCTCGATTTGTGTCTTGCCAAATAATTTTTCCTTGAGGCCTTGGATTAATTTCGAGAGCGCACTCACGATTTCTTACTCCCATCCGAATCTAAGAATTTGTAACGCGGAATATTCCTGCTGCTACTTGTGCCTGTTCCATATCGATTTTCGCTTTCTCTTCCAATTCAAGGAGGCGTTGTTCTTTGTTTTTGATACCTGCCTGGAGTCGACCCTCAGTCATTCGGATTACTCGTGTATCACGATTAGCCTCATGTAATGTACGAAGGCGCTTCTTATCCTGTTCAATGCGCCGGTCGAATATGCTACTGACCCGCTGTACCTTGATCTGATAGGCTGTTTCGTTTTCTGCTTCGAAATCGGTCACGGCTATAGTAAAACGGTTAGCCAGATCGTTTTCCAATGCACTGTGGGCGCGAAGCAGGGCCACTTTGTCACAATCTACGTAATCCCAATCCTTTCCTTGACGCAAAAGGTGCTGAAAGATCACCTCGGATTTATCTTCCGGGTAAATTGAGCAGTCCTTTAAATCCCCTATCCCATAAGCAAGCATCTCACGATTTGAAAGGCCTTGAAGTTTCCATCGCTCAATGCGGTAACAATAATCCCCTGGGGGCAGCGATGGATGTTCAATAAGAAGTGCTGACACATCAAAAAAACTGTGAGATCTCTCCTTGTTGATTTTTGTGATCCAGCGGATCAAAGGAGAAAGGTGATTGATGAAATGGACAGATCTCTGTTGGTTCAAAGGGAGTCGCTGGCGAACCTCACGCCTGAAAGTTATATTAAATTCCTTTTGTCGGAGGGGACGTGCACTAAGTGATTTGTCTGCCCGGATAAAGTCAGATAGTGAGAGCTGGGCTTCACTATTCAAACGTATCCTGAGACACCCGTCAACAGGTGTATTGTGATTAAGCTCGCAGCCCTGGAATTCCCGTTCGAAGAAGTCTGTCAAGCAGTCCTCCAGTTCGTCTGGTTGGAGATAGCGCCCTTTTTCTCGATCTTCCTCTATTTTATGCTGCACATAGTCTGAAAGTGCAATGAGAGCATCTCCAGATTCTTCCAATGCCTGTACCTGAAGCAGCCGACCCTCGATTACTCTCTCGGATAGTTCCATTAGCTTAAGTTCTTCCTCGGGTGACAGTTCTTTGCTCAGCAGTTCAACGGTAAGGCGCTGAACCTCATTTCCAATAATCGCCTCAAGATCGCCCAGGCTATTGGCGAAACGTTCGAGTTTAGAGTGCAGTCGGTCATAAAGCCTTTCTTCAATGGTACCACGAACCTTGAAGTTGACTATAGAGAGTCGCTTCGCCTGTTGGCCCACGCGATCAATACGTCCGATGCGCTGCTCCACACGCATTGGATTCCATGGGAGGTCATAGTTTGCCATCACTCGGCAAAACTGCAAATCAATTCCCTCACTGCCCACCTCGGATGATAGAAGTACACGAGGCCCTCTCGGATCTTTGAATCGTTCGATCTCTTCCCAACGACGTTCATTCGGAATACCTCCGTGGATCACAGTCACACTAATCCCGTCTTCCATTAGCCGGTGTCGCAAGTATGCAAGCGTTGGACGATAATATGCAAAGATGAGAACTTTTTCGTTGGGAACGAGTTCCCTAAGCATCTTTCTAAGCTGTTGGTACTTACTATCGTTCTGTTCGAAGTCATAGGACAAAAGCCTTTCAATCTCCGGACCACTCATTTCCTCATCAGGATCATCGTCATTCAGACCGTCATATGTTTCCTCACCCATGGCTTCGGAAAGGAGATCTTCTGGATCCCCGAATCGACCATCGCGTATTTCCTTGGCCAGGGCAGGCAGGCAGCTTGCAGCCCTGAGTTGTAATCCAAGGATCTGAAAGACATGGAATGGCCGGTTGTCTTTGCGGCACCTGGCTCGAACAAGCTGAAGAATGGTCTGATAAAGCTGCATCTCTTCTTTAGAGTAATCCACAGTTATAACAAGCGGGTCTCGGAGAGGCCTATTCTCCTTTACCTGCACACGGCGTGTACGATTTACATAACTGCCCAATAGGTTGAGTTTCTCTGCGAGATCCTGGCACTTGGCAAGCTGCGCTTTGTCCTCAGGATTCAAATTTTCCAATTTATCAAGAAACTGTTTAAATAAAGGGGACTTTTTGATGAAAGGACTGGCGCTCATCCCCTCCAGTGCCGATTCCAGGAGCGATCTGTCCAATGGGTTTTGGGACAATGCATTCCCGGCCTGAACGGTGGGGCGATTGGCTTCCAATAATTCCTCAAACATACCCTGCGTTTCGAAAAAACTTTCATCGGTCAGGCGCAACAAGCTATGTAAATCGGTATTGCTATTGTTCACAGGCGTTGCAGATACACAAAGTACCGCGCCGGCATTCTCAGCAAGACTTTCCCCAAGATGGAATGTCGTAGTCGCCGGGTTTCGCATATAATGTGCTTCATCAAATATCACGAGATCCAGTGCATCAAAGTCTAATGGCCAGTGACGCAATTCTCGTAAAAGACTAGTTTTTGGAGAGCTTTCTGATTGTTCATCAGGTTGATCATCAAGAAACCGAAGTTCCGACTTTGGGGGACGAAGACCAGTATAAGTAGCGATTAATGCAAAAGCCTGCCCTGGACCTTCAGTTTTGAGGTAGTTGATTTCCTGTTGAAAATCGGAAAAGTCAACGATTCGTGCGTCGACAAGGAATTTGGTCCGCAATTCATCCCGCCACTTATGAGCCAAAATCTTTGGACAAAGAACAAGGAGTCGTTTTGCCTGTCGCCTGGCCTGTAATTCGATCCAAATGAGTGCGGATTCAATAGTTTTACCTAGACCCACCTCATCAGCTATGATGAGGCGTTCGGTGGGTGAGTTGATGAACTTAAGAACCGGTTTAAACTGGTATGGGTAGAAATCGATCTGAGCAGCCTCCATTGAATATATTACTTCGTAGAGAACACCCTTGAGTTTCTCATAAGTAATAAGCCTCTGAAGATCTCGCAACTTACCGAAATGTCCTGCCCTCAAGCGATCTTCTATTGTTTCAGTAGGAGTCTTCTTCATCGGTTCGAGGCAGGCAAGAGGCCTATAACTAGACCCTCCGCCCGGAAAAGACAACTGAACCATGATATGAGGGCCTGCTTTGCGCCAATTCCCGGTATATTGCCCTGGCTGGCTGGGATTATTTTTATCAATAATCCAATTGCCAGGCAAAAAAGGGATCTGATTGTTTGTTGAATTATCACCCATAGCAATAGATTGATCTACCAAAATTTATCTTGCTACAACCTCTGGGCAAAACCATTTAAATTAATTTATGTTGCCACCATTCACACAATACTTCAGCTTCCTACTGCTTATCGAAAGGACATTTCCGATGGTGACACCATTTCGCTTACTCTTTTTAGATCCATTCCTCATAGAGCGCCTCTGCCTGCTAGAAAACCGTAAGTTCATCACGCATTGCCAGATATTCCCTTCATCAATCTCCTACTGCTGGGAGAGGAATGCAAACCAATCATTATCGGTGACGCCGATAAAGCCCTTCAATTACTGTTCAAGGAGGATTACACAATTTCTGCAAGAACTTCTTCTTTCACCCTTACTCTTTTATTATTTTTCTCATAGACGCCTTTATCACCGCACTCTATAACCCTGCCATCATCCAAGCTTTCCTTTTTTCAAATCTGCAATCCAGCTCGGGAATTGATGGGGTGTTAGCAAATCAAAGGTGTAATGCTGTTTAGCATCACCTCGATATTGGCTGGCAAGATCTGCTAAATTCAATGTGCTTAATTTCTTATTTACTCTTTCAAAGTGTGTCTTTGCATATTCCTCTTTTGCGGGGGTTGCTTCGTCCTGCTCTTCATCCGACTTGATCTCCACCACCTTGATCAGTGTTTCTATGCCCTCATCTTGGAGCTTTTCCAGTTCCCGAAGATGATCTTCCTTTCCTTCACTCTCAAGCCTTGAAATGTAATCATCAAGATCAATCTTTATAAAAAAATCAGGATTAAAACTCCGCCTCACCCTGTCTTTCCCGCCTTTCCAGTATTCATAATCAATGGAGTAAAAATTTTTATCCGGCGATTTGATCCACGAAACTATGTAATCGGAGTCTTCTATCAGTCGGAAAACAAACTCTTTTTCCGGAAAATGAGAGACTATGACGATATTTTGGGGACTCTTAAGTTTTGATGTATTCACTACATAGGGCGGCCGTGTGTCTCCCTTCACCAATGCCCGGATAATCTCATCTCTACTCTCCACAAAATCATCGGGCTGAAAGAGAGAAAGCTGCTGTTTATCTTCTGGGCGTCCTCTTAACTCACTGATAAAATCCAGAACAAATTTATTTGTCTCTCCAACCTCACTTTCATGGTCCTCGCTCAAAAATGCGGTTCTATCCCGTTCAAGCTCGCTCACTCGAATGCCTGACCTGTCCATGTAGGAGGTATCAACCGGGTTTATATCCCCTTCAATATTTTCAAATACCCGTTTCTTTTTACCCTGAGGCAGGAACTGGCTAAAATACATATCGATCTGTTTTCTGTTTTCTTCCGAGAGTTTGTTCCCTTTGATACCGTACTCTTCCATCGCGGCAAAAATAACCTGTCTGATTTCATCTTCCTCTGGATAACGGTCATCCACAACCACGCTACCGAAATCAAAATGTAATGCCTCAAAAGTTCTTAGTCTAAAACGGTTATAGATATCGTAAACAGCTTGATCAACCGTATAAAAATCCTTTGCCAGCTCATATCGCTTTTCGTCTTTGGTCCTTACGACTTTAACACCGAGCTGTTCCTCAAATGGCGTCAACGTAAGTTTCCCCGGTGGTTTTGCATCTCGACCTTGGTCTGACGCTTCAAAACGTGTGCTCGGGATATAATTGAGGTTAAAGAGGGTGAAATTATGCACACCTCTGCCCTGTTCCCGGACAGGCAGCGCCGAAGAGGTGAGGTACATATCGCTCTCGGTAACCGAGTCAACAAGCTCCTTGATGTGATCGGCGAATTTGTCGTGATTTGTAACAGTGAGAACAGGATAGTTTTGCAGTATATGGGCATTGGGAACATCGCGCGGGATGCGCATTCCCCTTCCAAGCACCTGTGAGATAAGTAGCTTGGAATTAAAAACCCTTTCTTCCATAGGAACGATCTGAAAGACATTATCCACGTCCCAGCCCTCTGAAAGCTTATTCACTGCATAGACAAACTCCACGCTCCCGCCCGGCTTTTCCGGTGCTGTCTCCTCGATATTGTCAAGCTCCTGCTTGTATTCTGACTCAGAAACCCGGCTTACAACACAAATTACTTTTTTTCGCAACCTGTCTATGATCTCCGAATCCGTTCCCTTTGCACCGTTGTGTTTTTTCTCATATCCGGTCAGGAATGTTATAAATTTTTCACTTCTTGTTAGAGCATTGTTTTGGGTGGGGCAGATAAAAATCGTTATCGGTTTTACCCTCCTTACACCCTGTTGATTTTTGTATGCATATTTTTTCCGGTTTTCCAGATGATTTTTCAGCACCATTTCAAACCGCTGATCAATCGTGAGCCTTGAGTCGCCTTCATCGGTTTCTGTACGGATAATCGAATTGATCTTTTTAATATATCTCTCTTCTGTTGCATCCTTGATAGAGTAATTGTAAATGATATCCGCGAAATATTCGTTCTGGTTATAAGGGGTGCCGGTAAAGCCGATGTGCCTGGTGATTTTGCTGTTTTCCCGCAAAAATCTCATCCATAGTCGTTCATCTCTTGTCTCTCCCGTGCCTTCTTGCCCCTTTTCTTTATCGAGTACAAGATGATTGTCTGCATATTTCAAATGGGAATAGGCATGATGAATCTCATCTCCAAGTACAAGGACCTCAGTTGTGTTTTTGAAAAATGTGTCTTTGATCGCCCCAAAGGTGTAAACTGCGTTAATGTTTTCAATCACGATCGAGTCATCTTCTATAGGATCATTGTCAGTCAGAAGATTGATAGCCTTTCCCCTGTATTTTGCCGGGAGCTTGTCATTAAACTCTTTCCTGTTCATCAAGTCTCCGAATTTTTCGCGAAGGCCCTGTTCGATAATGGTTGAAGCTGGGCCGAGTACCAGGACCCTTTTCGTCAGCTCCATCACAAGGGAGAGATAGGCGATGGCAAATATCACATATGATTTCCCTGTCCCGGTAGCCATATGTACTACCCCTGAGAGCCGATCCGGAAGGGGTAGATTGTGGAAAAAATTTGTTTCGGTCCCGAACCGTTGCTGAATCTGTACCTTTTGTTCGTAACTTTCCTTTCCAAGATCTGTAATACTCCTGTAGCCTCCACCCCAGAGATAAATCATTACCTGTTTAATGACATCGTACTGGTAATCGCGCGAGCCGGCCAGCTCGCGGACATAGTCCTCAATTTCTGAAAAATTGAATTTGTTGTAATTACACTTCCGGACATTAATGTCCAGGGTGTGATCAGATAAATTCAATCTTTTGATTGCTTTCTGTCTTTTCAATTGCTTTGCCATGTGGATCAATCTTTGATGATAAAAGGTTTACTCTCATTGCCGTGTTTATCAATGGCAATAACTGCAACGCTTTCTGTCAAACCGGCCAATTTAATCCCCCCATTTTCGCTAATGTCATTGGCAAATACGGTCCTGTCCATATCAAAAATCTCACCGTTATAATCAACATCCACGAGAAGCATCGCAAGCCCGTCAAGTCCTTTTAAATGCTCTTCCTGTTTATCCAGGATCCTTGTCTCAAACCGGGTGATCTTCAAACCCTCTTTTGTTTTATCAACTTCAATTTCCACACTGTCATTAAAATAGAAGCCGGTGGAATTGATAAGGTTATTGACATTTTCCTGGGAGCTAGGCTGTTCATGTATTTGAAAACTGCGGGAGACATCTTCCAGTATTTTGTAAGGAAACTTGAGCAGTTTAAAATACACCTCGTCACCGGCACTGTTTTTCATGACGGTATCACCGATCATGGCGCAGGTTTCCGGTGTGATTATATAGTAGTTGCCCTTTAGTCTGCCGCCGGATTGCAAAATGATTCCCTTGAGATAGTCCTCATCAATTCTGATGTTTTTTAAATACTCATCATCCCACACAGGATAGACCTCCACCGGATCGCTGTCCTTTTCACCAAAGATACTGGTAAGCCTGTATTTGCCTGATAAATCCTTTTCATCGCGGCTTAGCTGAAAAAGCCCCAGTACAAAATCGATATAGGCATCCCTGTTTTCCCTGAGCTTCATAATTCGGGAAAAATCATAAGCGCCTGTAGAAACCACACAGAACGGTTTTGGTGGCTTGCCGTATTTCTGGTTTTCCTTTACCTCATTACCGAGCGCTTTTGACTCGCCAATCCTGAGCATCCTCTTCTGCATGGTGTAGATCGCATGCTTGCCAAAATCACAGACTATCCACCGCCTGCCAAGTTTTTCCGCCACCGCTGCGGTGGTGCCTGAACCGGCAAAGACGTCCATGACCAGGTCGCCTTTCGAGGAACTCGTTCCGATAATCCTCTCCATTAGGGATTCTGGCTTCTGTGTTGGATAGTTAACACGCTCACCGGATGTTGGGCTTATTCGGTTCACGTCGACCCATAAATCTGTTACAGGTGTACCTTTTGCATCCCTGAGGTAGCGCTTGCGGTGGAGCGACTTCCCAGTTTTAGAAACGATGATCTCGCCCTTATCATAGAGTTCCTGAAATCGTTCTTTAGAGTAGCGCCAATATCCCACTACCCCCATAAACTCGTAGTATGGATTACCCTTCGCAGCTCCACCCGGCCCATCTACCGGCATGAGACGGTATCTTTCTCTATTAGCCTCATCAACATACTTGTAGTCTCGATTCAGAATCTTAGCCGAATACGGGACATACTGCGGGACAAAATCGAAATCTTCATTCTTGGAGTAGACGAGAATGTGCTCTGTGACACGACCGAAATGCTTTGCACCTTGGCCTGTGTCACCATGAGCATGTGATCGCCTCCATGTAATGACATTAATAAGATTATAAGGACCGAAGAGCTCATCGAGTACGATCTTCATGTAGTGCGCCATTTTCGTGTCGAGATGAACGTAGATCGTTGCGTCGAACGTCATTAGTTCCCGCAGATAAACTAACCTTTCGCGAAGCGCTTCAATGAACTCTGCACGATCAATCTTGTCCGAATAGCTTGTCTCTCCCGTCTTGCCCTCAAAATCACTCTTCGTCGCGAAGGGCGGATCAATATAAATCAGCTTCACCTTGCCCCTAATTTTATCCTTAATCAGCGGATCAGCATTCTGGTAGCAGGTCTTTAAAAATTGCAGATTGTCTCCCTGAACAATGAGGTTCTGCCAGTTTCCCCTTGCATCCATTTTTGCCTTCTTAAACAAATCAAGCTGGGTCTCACTTGCCAGACTGCCGCCTTTAAAACATCTTTCAACCTGGAGTGGTGATCCGGCATCCGTCGGAGATGCTTGGTTTAGGATGGCGGCTTCGCTTCTTTTCCCGGCATATTCAAGGGTGACGATCTTGGCTCTGTCCAGTTTGGCAACGTCATATTTTTCCGCCAGGCCGGGGAAGAGTTTTATCATCAGTTCCGGTGACGGTTCGGTATTGTTGTTCAGCGCCTCAATTATTGTTCCCTTTTCTTCGTCTGTAAGGTTGGGCTTTGCCATGAAATACTCCCGTCTTTTATATGTTCATTGGTATTCGTTTATTGAAAATATTTGCTATAATTTGCAGGGTTTGGCGTTTTTTACCACATCCTATTGGGGCTTTTAGAAGGGGATGTCTTCCTCCTCGTCATTTATTAGTTCCTCTTTAGCACCTGATATTTGTGACTCAAATATCTCCAATGTCCGCTGTGCTATGCGTAACAACTGATCGAAGGTTAATATTTCTACTCGGTGTAGGTGTGAGTTCATAGTTCTAAGAGCGGCTTGCTGCGACTCATCGCCATCGGTCCCTATAATAACACGAGCTCTTATTTTTAATGGATCAAACCTATCTTTTGCAATTATTAAGTCTCTATTTCTTTCCACTTCTTCGATATATAGATGGACCTGTCCCATAACTTGGCTAAGCTTAGCTGAGGCATAATAACTGTCATGGTTTTTATCATAGTTAAAAAGAGGCATCGTAGCTGGGGTTTTTATTTCAATAATTTCCAGATAATTATCTGCCGTTCTACGAAGCATGAAATCTAGATGATTATCTCTAGCCCAGGTTCTTCGGTCTAAAATTTCGCTATACTCACTACCAAATATCCACGGATTTTGCTGCAAGTGATTTTGATATATTGATTCACTAAGGTCAGAATCTCTCACCAAACGTTCCATTTCAGTGAAAGCAGCTTTATATTGAACATATTTAGCTGCTACCTCAATATTCTTTACTACTTCTGAAGTGGTGTTCCGGAAAGCATCAATGAATTCTTCTGCCGTTATATCTGAGCTTTCCAAGGTCAGTAATAGCTGTTTGGTTAATTCTAGTTTATGAGGACCGGGCAACTTCGGCAACAGCTTTGCTAAATTTTCGATCAATTTATACTGATCCGATGTTACCACCCGAAACTCGCCAGTTGAATCAGGGTAATGTTCTGATAAAGCTGCGCTTAGAAAATCAGATAGAATTTTTATTTCATTAGGATTTTTCCCCTTGATCCTAATATTTTTATCTGGCTTTGCCTTCCATGCCAGCTTTGTTTTATCAAAGGAATCGAGCTGTAACGATAAATGATGTAACTCTTGATTTTTTGGATTGACAATTTCAAATATGGTGGCAATACGAAATGTTCGAGGCCCATTCTTGAGAGTGACCTGATGCGTTTTCCCAATATTAGGATTCTTTGATGTTTGCCGGATCTTTATCTTTATTTCTTCTAGTGAAAAATCCGGCGGATAAATATCTTCCATGAAATTTTCTCGATTTCTTGCCAGCTAACGTTGCTGTAATTCCATAATTCCAGGGACAGGATCCCTATTCCCCGAAGAAAAAAGGCAATAATATGTATACGGTCTTTCCATTCTATACGGCATTTATCGTTTGCGTGTCGATGGCTTTATGATGTTTCCTTGGTTATCCATAACGCCACCCGTAGTCCCTTTTGTTGTCTCCATAGCTTTATTGACAGCTTCTTTGTTCGTACCGGCAATATAAGCCGGGCCACGATGACCTCGTAACTGTCCCAAGGCATCGGCCACGGTTTCTGGAGTTTCTACCTCTATAGTTGCATTTTTGGACTTGATATCGACGCCCTTTCCGTCGTTATATTCAGTATTTATCTTTTTAGCGATACGGTTTGCTGTGGTTTTGTGAGATCTACTTTCAGCCATTTTTACCCCCTTTTTGTTTGTGCCAAACTATGGAATTCCAGGAACAGTATACCTATTGCCCGAAGAAAAAAGGTAAGATATGTATACTATCCCACGATTCCTTCCCCGATTCCCAAAAGAACATCGATAGATTAATCAAAAACATCGATAGATTTTCGATAGATTTCCAGCAAACTATTTTTTCTTGAAAACATATCTGGTACCTCGTCCTTTTCCTGTCTGTTCAAGAATATCTAATTTAATCAACCCGGTGAGATCCCTGTTGGTTGCCCATGCCGCTGATATGCGGGCCGATACAACATTTCGTGCACTATGTGGGTTTTGCCTCCAGCCGTTTCCATGCCAATTCAACCGCTTTGTGAAGTTTCTGCTCAAGGAGTTCACGTTTCGGCAGTTCAGTCATATATTCAGCTACCTTGATGCCGCTCTTATCCAATTGTAACAGCTCTATCTGTTCGCTACTTTTGTGAGCCTGCTTTTTCGATACGATAATCCATCCCAACTAATGAAAGATAAAAAGACCGTATTTTGTCCAATAAGATCAAACCTGATTTGCCCACACATAGCCTTATTAATGGACATCAGTTACATAAGAACAATAAAGCATGCCAAAGATAACCTATTGTAATCATATGAGTTATGCTTTTTTATCCGCTTCCGGCACAGTGAAATCCACCTCTCAGTTACATAAGGCATATATAAAAAATCAGGCCCAGAATGGAATATATTTAGCATGCTTTCTTGACTTGTTTTCAGGGTCATAAGGTTTTATTAATTCAGCTTCAATTGAATCCTTTATAATTCGTGAAGCCATTGGATAGCTTTTATCTTCAATTCCCATCCTGTTTCTTAACGACTCGTTATTCATCTGTTGGTTTGAAACATATTTCAAACACGCATGCTGATAGCATGCCCGAATTCTGTCATTTTTATCCATTTTTGCAAAATCTTTATGAGCATAGAGGATCGCCTTGGTATGGTCTCCTGTGACAATGAAATCCGGCGCTGGAAGCTGATACAGCTCAACACTGAAAATTACCTTGTCGATGCCGCTCCCTCTTTCCTCGCAGATGTTGATTCGCCTCATAAAAGATGCCAGTGTTTCGTTTCGCGACCGCGGCGGCTCATCAATGAACCTGAGCGTATCAATCAGAGGTGCTCCTGGATTTGTAATCTCAATTCGGTCTGAAAAAATCTCAACCATAGGGCCTGTGCCTGTCAGATTAAAATCCTGGTGAATAATCGCGTTTGCAACAAGCTCACGAACAGCCACATCCGGAAACATCCGTACCTCTTCGCGAAACGCCTGCCTGATTTCCTCGTTCTGTGGAAGTTGCTGATTAATAAAAGAAATAGCGTCTTCATAGCCTGCTGCATAACCTTTTACTCCAGCTTGCTCTCGTATTGTTTCGATACGGTTGAGGCCGCTGTAAAGAATAACGCGCAGCGTTTTCCTGGAAAGGGCCTGAAAATCGGCCAAGTCTTTTGCAAACAGGATTGCTCCCAAATTGGTGATATCGAAACGGTCTTCGCCTTTGTCAATTACGAATATTTCCTGCTCGAGTCGGGATAAAATGCCAGCGCGATTATCGGGAAGACGGATGCCTGCCAAGTCAAAATAGGCCGGATAATCAAGTCGGTCTAAAACATCATCCGATGTCACACCGATTTGGACAATCCCATTTTCAAAAGGTCTTTCGGAGAAGAGCGCCCACAACTCGCGTTCCTTTTCAGGGTAATCTTTCAATTTTTTCTTATACGTGCCGATTCGGATATAACGTGTGCCTCTAAAACGGACAGGGGTATGGCTTGCAGGCAGGATTTCAAACAGTACGATATGCCTGCCGTCGTAATCGAACTCATGGATACTGAAATCGATGCATGGGTTCAGTAGCCTGAGAAGCCAGTTTTCAAGCTCCTCATTGCCTTTTTTAGCCTGGTGCGGCTGAAAATGGGTCCCGACCACCTCGTGGGTATCGTCTTCTATCCCCCAGACCAGGAAACCGGCTTCCTTTCTATGTAATGCAGCAGAGTTGGAAAGGGCGGAGATATATTCACCGATTTCTTCCGGATTTTGAAAATCGCATTTAAATTCCAGCCATTCCGTTTCTTTTGGCATTGCGATCAATTGTTTCAATATAACAGGCAGCTGCGACGGCGTCAGCATGGCTTCTCCATAAAATGGGTCCAAGTCAATTGTCGTATCAGCGATACGACAATTTCTTTATCTGGAAAGACTTCGGCAAATTGAATCATCCTGCGAAGATTTTTTTCATTAAAATTATTGCCATAATCGTCGGTTAATTGTCGCGACAGTGTAGCAACAATCTCTTTCCCGTACTCTGCCCGCTTTTCCTTCAAAATATCCTGGCGGATACGGCTGCCGATCTGCCAGTAAAGAACGGTCAAGCCGGCGTTAACCGTAACGGCGACATTATGCCTGGCAGTTTCAATGAGCGAACGGATATCACCAATAAGATCGCCGGAAATGGGTTTGTTGTCTGTTTGTACAACCTGTTTTCCCGTTTCCTTTCTCATATTTCAGTAACCTCGCTGATAAACCCCGTAGTTAATAATAACCTTCGGGGTTGTGCCTGCATACTGTTCATAAAATCGCTTCATATCCCACAAATT
>Ga0315553_10002182_pt1 | contig 15842 bp, 16 predicted proteins | sample SalMarSW160140MG_FD_203099 | JGI IMG/M metagenome (GOLD analysis project Ga0315553, IMG submission 203099) | Salt marsh sediment microbial communities from the Plum Island Ecosystem LTER, Massachusetts, United States - Salt Marsh Sediment SW1601-40 ... | reverse complement strand
TCAGGGACTGGCTACACCCTGACCGTGCACGAGGAAGGCACCGGTGTCTTGGCCCCTGATCTCTACGAACCAGACGATACCTTGGCCTCAGCAAGAAGGACAGACCTCGCAGAGCCTCAGTGGCACAGCATCCACTCGGCAGGCGATCACGACTGGCTGTCCTTCCAGGCAGAGGGTGGCATCACCTATACTATCGAGACCCACAATCTGGGGCCGGAAATAGACACCATCCTCTTTCTGTACGACGCAGATGGCCAGGAGCTGGCCCATGATGACGATGGCGCTGATGAGGCACGGGCCTCACGTATCACCTGGACCGCCGAAGAAGCCGCCACGGTCTACGTCATGGTGCGGGACTACAAGGACGACAGAGCCACTACTGGCATGGGATACTATGTCTCCGTGCGACAGAGCGACGACGCCGCTGCTCGCTCAGAGACTAGCATCTACGTCGCAGATGGTGCCTATCATATCGTCACGGCCGAAGTCAACCGTTTCGTGATCGGCGTGAGCGAGCGACTCTCTTTGGAGAGCTTCAGTCTAGAGGTCGATACTGCGCAGGTCAGCGGTAGCGATAACAATGAATACGGTTTGGTGTGTGGCTACCAGGACGAAGAGAGCTACTACGAGATTGTCATCTCCGGCGACGGGTACGTCGGATTCTTCGTCCAGGAGCAGGGCAGTTGGGACAGCATCGTGCCTTTCAAACTTCACGAGGCCATCAATCAAGGAGACTCGGTCAATCACCTGCGGCTAGAGGTGGAAGAGGGCGGCTTCTCGTTCTACGTCAACGGACAACTGGCCCTGCAAGAGTACGACCATCGCCTGGGAGAGGGTCTGATAGGATTCGGCTGCGGTTCTTTCGCTGAGCCGCACCTGCACTGCTCCTTCGACAATCTGAGAGTATGGGATTCCGAGGGTGAGCTGGTGTGGGAAGATGATTTCGCAGACAACTCCGGCGAGTGGTTCCAGAGCGCGATGCCATAGGCCCCCCCTCGGGCCGTCAATAGAATGGAGGAAAACGCGTGAAAAGCATGGACCGTAAGTGCCGTAGGGCTGGAGGTTGGAACACCAGGTTCAGTCTTGTCAGTTGTCTCTCGATTGGTCTCATCCTGCTCCTTGGTGTTCTGATCGGCTGTTCGACCCCAGAGGCGACTCCCACCAACACGCCGGTGCCCCCGGCCGATACCCCAACTCTCCCGCCTGACACGATCCCGGAGGCAACCACGGAGCCCCTGATCCCCCTGGACGACGACCCCGTGCTGGGCTCCCCGGATGCCCCGGTGACCATGATCGAATACTCGGAGTATCTGTGCTCCTTCTGCCGCGCCTTCGCACTAGAGACCATGCCGCTTATCGAAGAGCAGTACATCGACACCGGTCAGGTGAAGCTCGTCTTCAGAGACTTTCCAGTGCACGGCGAGGGAGCTGTCGCCATGGCCATGGTGGCCGAGTGCGCCGCTGACCAGGACAACTTCTGGGAGATGAACGAGATGCTCTTCGACCGAGTCGAGGAATGGTCGGCGAGCGAGGAGCTTCTGGAAACCCTGATGGGGTATGCCGACGAACTGGGCATAGACACAGACGTGTTCTACACCTGCTTGCAGGAAGGCTCTACCATAGACAGGATTCGAGAGGATTACCAGATAGGTATGCAAGATGGAGTGAGCGGAACCCCCACCTTCTTCGTGAACGGCACCCTGGTCAGGGGAGCTGTCCCGTTCGAGGAATTCCAGACGGTTATCGAGGAAGAACTGGCGAAATCAGGCTAGAGAGGGCCTGCGCAGGATCTCCTCTCGCTTCCTGGTGAGGTGTGATAGCAGCCTCTCGCTGAAGCCCTGGTCCAGCGCGAAAACGTGAAGGTAGTCGTACAGCACGAGCGCCAGACCGCGCGATCCATCTGCAACGAGTTGTTCTGCCTGCGCGTCGACGTGCTCCAGCATTGACCGTAACTCGGTCTCCCCCTCCCGTGCGGCATAATCCAACGCTTCGGCGTAGTGGGCCAGCCCCGTCTGGTACCGATCCGGCACCGACAGGGCCAGGCGTCCCCTGAGCCAGCTTAGCTTGGACAGCGGCTCCCATCGCGCCAGTTCCAGGGCCAAGACCTCGGCCTCGCCAGCTCGACGCCGGAAGTCCTCCGTCTGCCGTTCACTGAAGTGCAGGAAGACCAGGTTCATCAGGGCCACGAGTTCGGTCAGCCCTTCTCCCAGTTCACGGGCGATCTGGCAACTGGCCTCGTAGCAGTCCCTGGCCTCCCGCAACCGGCCCTGACGATAGTATGTGGCACCCAGATTGTTGAGGACGATTCCCTGCCCACGAGCATCGCGCTGGGATTTGCGCAAAGCCAGGCTGCGAAGGTAGCTGTTGATCGCCTCCTCCCACATGCCTTGGGCGCTGTAGGCGTTTCCGAGCTCGTTCAACTGGCGCTCGTCGAGATCCTCGAACTCCTTACCCATCTCCATCCGCCACGCTCCACGTCCTCTATGGGGCAAACAGCTTGGCTATCTCGTCCCGCGGGAAGCTTGGGAGATCTCTCACCGTCCCACTACTCCTGATCTTGATTCCTTCGCCAGATGGCCTGACCTGGCCGATCACGGCCGCACGGATCTGATCCGAGACCAACGTTTCCACAAGTTGTTCTGCCTGCTCCGCAGGTAGGGCCAGGAGCAAGGCCCCCGAGGCGATGGTGCCCAGCGGGTTCAGGCCAAACTCCGCGCAGAGCGCCGACGACTCTGGCAGGATCTCGATCTTCTCTTCTTCGACCATCATGCCCACTCCTGCGGCGATCGCCACTTCGCGGAGCCCCATGGCCAAGCCTCCCTCGGTAGGATCGTGCATGGCGTGGACCTCGCAGTTGTCGGAGGCCCATCTGGCCTCCCGGAACACGCTGATCCCCGGGTCGTGGAGATAGCCCTGCGCGCGGGCAATGAGATCGTCCCCGTAGCCCCGCGTCCGCAGTGAGGCCTCCCTCTCGCGGGCGATGATCGCCGTCCCCTCGATGGCGATACCCTTGGTCAGCACAATGGCATCCCCCACTCGGGCACCGCCTGTCGTGATGAGGCGCTCTTTCTCCACCTCACCAAGCATGTGCCCGACGACCACCGGCCGATCGAGACCGTAGGTGATCTCCGTGTGTCCCCCAACCAGCGAGATGCCCAACTCCTTGCACGAGGCGTGCATCTGCCGGAGTATCTCTTCGACCAGCGTCTGGTCGCAGCTCTCCTCGGGCAGCAGCACCGTCGCCAGGAACCAGAGAGGCCTGGCTCCGGTGGTCACCAGATCGTTGGCGTTCACGTGCACGGCGTACCAGCCGATTTGATCGGTAGCGAAGGTGATGGGATCGGTCTTGGCCACCAGGTACCGCTCCCCCATGTCGAGCACGGCTGCGTCCTCCCCAATCTTAGCCCCCAGCACTACCCGCTCGTCTTCCAGGCGATACTTATCGAGCAAGCGACCCAAAACGTCTGACGGCAGCTTTCCTACGTGGTATCGTCTTCCCACCTGGCACCCTCTCGCCACGTCACTTCAAAACGGACCATAGTGCTCTCGAACACTGATTATACGGCAACCCACTCGCCGTCGCACGGGTGCAGCCATACGCACTGTTCGCCAGACTGGAACAGGAGAGTCGCATCCTGCATCGGGATTGGAGCGCCTACGATACCCGTCACGTCGTCTTCCAGCCCAGACTGATGACCCCTTCCGAACTAGAGGAAGGGTACTGGTGGTCCTACGAGGAGTTCTACTCGTATGGGTCGATCCTTCGCCGATCGATCGGGCTGCCCAATCCTCTGAAGAGGCTGGTGTACAACGTGGGCTGGAAGAAGATGGACGCTCTCTGGAATTTTGCGATAGACCAGAACCTGATACCACGTGTCTTGCCCCTATTCGAGTTCGCTCTAGCCAGGGGCACGTCGCGCCGAGGTTGCCACCCAGAGGCGGAGCTCAAACGCCTGGTCGGAGGGGCACGGGAGAGCCGTAAAATGGAAGGGGTAGCGGGAGTGGATGGGAGTCGAACCCACCATGGCTAGCTCGTCGCTACCCATCAACGGTTTTGAAGACCGCGGAGGCCACCGGGTCTCTACCACCCCCACATACTAACATGATACTCAGATTGCCCTTGGCAGTCAAGGGAGGCGGTCATCGCCAGCGACCGCGAAACCGTCTAGGAGAGAGCTTCCCACAACGCGCATGAGATCTCACGCGCATCAACGGGACCAGGGTAGTTGTACAACGGCCCTCTCGGCGGCTCGTTGTAGTAGGGACGGTTACAGCCCGGACAGCCCGAGGTCCGAAATGCCTTGCCATCTCGCAGCGCTCTCTCCAGCTCGTCGCGCCCAAGGCCGAAAGACACCACCTGCCCTTGAGGCGAGAAGGTGAAATCCTCGACCGCCACCAGGCCGTTCGCGATCAGGTGTCTGACAATCTGAACCCGACGGTAGCTAGACACAGACGGAGAAGCCTGGTCTTCCATGGCTGTACCAGGGATCGGAGTGAAGGCGAAGAGCGCAGGCGTGACCTCCCAATTGTGGAGGAGGCTTATCATGCGCACCATCTCTTCCTCTGTCTCCCCCAACCCCGCCATCAAGTGAGTGCTGACGCGGCCGGGGAAGCGACGTGCGGCCTCTTCGATGACCGCGAGGGACGCGCGGAGATCCCCTCCCTTCACCCGATGGAAGATCTCCTCGTTCACAGCATCGAGACTCAACCCCACCCTCTCCACGCCAGCCTCGAGCAGGTCCTCGGCCTGATCCACGCTGGCCACCACAGAGACGCTGAGAGGCACCCTTCGGCCCAGTCGGGTCGCTATGGCCCTGACGCGATCTAGATTCCCAGGGCCGACGGTGACCTGCAAACAGCACCGCTGGATGCTGCCCCTCGAGTAGGCCTCTTCCACCGCAGAGAGAGTCTCCTCCTCGTCCCACTGCGGCCAGGTGACGCGAGACAGCGCCAGCGCCGAGGCCTTGCTGCTCCGCGCTTGAGCGCAGAAGGCACAGTCACGACGACAACGCCCCCCCACCATCAGATAAGCCGTGGTCGGGGGGGCGTCCAGCCAAGTCTCCGCCAAACCCAGGACGCCAAGCGTCCCTGATGACACTTTGATCAAGGCGACTCCGCGCTCCTACTCCGATGACTCCTCTGTCGACGCCACCCGCTCTGCACTTCGCGCCTTCAAACGACGATAGATAAAGAAACCAACCAGCGCCAGCACGACAACGATGATCGGGATGTCGAAGGGGCGCATCGCTTCCCGGACCCTCTCCCAGTGCTCCCCGAACACGTAGCCAGCCCATCCAAGGACCCAGCACCAGATGAAGGAACCCATGAAGGTCCATACCGTGAACTTGACGAAGTTCATACGGGCGACGCCGGCCGGCAGCGAGATGAAGGTGCGCACCACCGGCAGCAAGCGGGAGAAGAACGCCGTGTGCTCTCCATACTTGGCGAACCACCGGTCCGCCACCTCTATCTCGTGGGTTCGGATCAGGACGTACTTCCCATACCTCTCCAGAAGCGGCCTCCCACCCTTGGCACCTACCCAGTAGGTGAAGACGGAGCCAAGAGTACAGCCCACGGCGCCCCACCAAGCGGCCCAGAATGTGTGCCACACTGACAAGCCCCTGGCCTGGATCAGCATCCATCCCGCCAGAGGCATGGTGACCTCGCTGGGCAACGGTATGCAGGCACTCTCGATGGCCATGGCTAGCACAATGCCAGCCCAGCCAACGGTCTGGATAAGATTCTGAAGTAAAAGCACAATCTGATGCTCAATCGCCTCCAATAGCCTATCCTCCTTGCGTGTGACAAAAGGGCAACTGAGCGATTATAGCATCAGCACACGGCTTCGGACAACGGGACACTGCTGGGAAACGCGGGGTCAGAAGGTGCGGGATGATGTCTGGGAGGAGGATAAGGTGTTAGCGATAGCCGCCAGGCTGTCCATGTTGGACAGGCTCAAAGAAACTCCCTGGTCATGCAACTCGCGATAGCCCATGCCTTTGAACAATCGGTAGCTGGCCACCCGACACATCTCATCGTACAACTCGGGCCACTTGCAGCCGCGCCTCTCGACGCAGAAGGAAACGAACTCTTTGGCCAGCGGATTGTCATCGACGACCACGGGTTTCTCCCAAAACAGGTCTGTGATAGAGGAGAAAGGCAACGATCTAAGTTCGCTTCGGCGCGTTCTGCAAGCATCGCTATTGTACCAGACCCACATACCATTCTACCACAGAGAACGCCCCTGCACTCTTAAAGAATGCGCGGGCACACCTTAAAGATGAGATCGGCAGTTCGAGTAATCGCCTCGATGAATCCCACTCGACCCCTGCCTCTCCGGTCGCCATGCTGCCTAGCAGCCAGTCACCGACCAGATGAGTCCGGACCCGAGCCCCGCCGACTGGTCCGCCATACTCGGACTCCTTGCTGTCGTCGTAGCGGCAGCGCTGCCCCCGAGCAGCAGGTTTCGTCGCGCTGGCGGCAGCCACCCAGACCACCGCCCGAGGGCGAAACTCCGGCCGCGCTCCGTTGCAGCGGCCCTACCTTACAGGTATAATGATTGAGGGAGACCATCGCGCATGTGGCAGGTGAAAGGACACGACTGGGTTGTGCGCATACTGAGTGGCAGCATTGCCCAGGAGAAGGTATCACACGCTTATCTTTTTGCCGGTCCGTCCAACGTAGGCAAGAGCACGTTGGCTCTGAATCTGGCGCAGGCCCTCGTCTGCAAAGCTGAGGACAGGCCGTGTGGTGAGTGTGACCCCTGCCGCAAGACCATGGCAGGGATCCATCCCGACGTTCGGAGGGTCAACCTCCAGTACCAGGCTCTTCTCCGCGATGAGGCCAGTGGAGAACAGAACGAACTCCGGATCGACACCATCAGAAGCATCACCCAGGGGGTAGGGCTCAAGCCCTTCGAGGGAGACCGAAAGGTTTTCGTCATCGAAGACGCAGACAACATGACCACCCAGGCCGCCAACTCGATGCTCAAGACCCTGGAGGAGCCCCCGCCATACGCCGTCCTGATCCTGACGACGAGCGATCCACGACTCCTCCTACCGACCATCGTCTCACGTTGTCAGGTCTTCACCCTCCGCTTGGTACCCAGCCGTCTGATAGAGACCCACTTGCGATCTCGCTACGGAATGGAAGCGGAGCGAGCCAGCCAACTGGCCAGGCTGAGCGGAGGAAGAATCGGCTGGGCCATCAGTGTCGCTGAGGACGAGTCGGTGATGAGGCAGAGAGACGAAACGCTGCGACAGTTGGCAGCATTGTCCAAGATGGGACGGTTCGACCGCCTCGACTTCGCACAGCAGCTTGCTCGCAGATCGCGCTCGATAGGATCGACTCTGCAACTTTGGCTCAACTGGTGGAGGGACCTGCTGCTGATCAAGGGTGGGAACTCAGACAACATCGCCAATGTGGATTTCTCTGCGGCACTGAGTCGAGAAGCTCGAGGGTACGAGATGAAGGACATTGTCGGCTTCATCAACTCCATTCGTGCGGCTCTAAACCAGCTGGAGATGAACGTTGACCCTCGTCTGACCCTCGAAGTGCTGATGCTAGACTTGCCCTCACGCAGTGATTGAGAGGACACACCATGTCCCAGGTCGTAGGTATTCGTTTCAGGAACCCCGGCAGAGTATACTACTTCAACAGCGCCAACGTGCATGAACTGGAGGTGGGTGAGCACGTCGTGGTGGATACCGCCCGAGGACAGGAGGTGGGCATCGTCGTCTGCGTCCTCGAAGAAGCACCGGACGGCATCTCTAAGGAGGCTCTGAAGCCCGTGCACCGACGAGCCGAGCCCCTGGATCTGGTGCAGATGGAGCGGTATCGCCTCAGAGAGGCGCAGGCGTTGGTCCGATGCGAAGAGAAACTGAAGGAACACAGACTACCCATCAAACTGCTGAAGGCAGAGTTCAACTTCGACGGCAGTCATCTCCTCGTGTACTTCGTCTCCGAGAAGCGGGTGGACTTTCGGAAGTTCGTCCAGGATCTGAGGAAGACCCTGAAGACCAAGGTGGAGTTGCGCCAGGTCGGGGTCCGGGACGAAGCCAAGCTCATGGGGGGCGTAGGGCGCTGCGGTAGAGAGCTCTGCTGCTCCACGTTCATGCAGGATTTCAGCCCGGTCTCCATCAAGATGGCCAAGAGACAGAACATCTCGCTTAACCCTTCCGAGATCTCCGGCGCCTGTGGAAGACTTCTATGCTGTCTAGCGTACGAAGACGAGTACTACCAGGAGGTGAAGAAGAAGCTACCGCAACTCCGGGAGATCGTGCAGACCACCTACGGGTCCGGAGAAGTGAGGGCGCTCAATGCCTTGAAGCAGACTGTAACCGTCGAGTTGAAGAACGAGGTCACAGTCGAAGTCACACCAGACGAGATACTGGAGACCACGGGAGAAAAGGCCAAGCGCAGGCGTTCCTGATTGTGCTGGTCCCCACGCCGGGGTGCTAGCGCTCCGCTCGGCCCGCGAGAGTCCGCAGACGTTGCAGGGATTCGAGAGGTACGGGCACCTCACCCAGAGTGAGGGCGGCATCCCCCCCGTTGTAGCCGTGGAAATCGCTACCCCCCGTGGCCACCAGGTTGTGCTGCTGAGCCAGCCTGGCCAGTGACTCTCTCTTCTCCTCCGAATACGACGGGTAGTAAGCCTCTAATCCAACCAGGCCCAGGGCCGATAGTATAGGGACCACATCCTCCTGCCCCCGGGGATGAGCCAGCACCGGCAATCCCTCGGCATCGGTGATCATCTTCACAGCCTCTGCTGGCGTCAGCTTGTAGCGGCTCACGTAGGCAGGACCCCGCAGACCGATGTACCGGTCGAAGGCCTCATTCACACTACCCACGTAGCCCCTCTCCAGCAGAGCCTGGGCTATGTGGGGGCGTCCAAAGGCCGAGGTCTCGCCAGCGATCTCCAGGACGCGCTCCCAGGAGACGGAAGCGCCCATAGTGTCCAGCTTCTCCACCATCTTCCAGGCGCGCTCCCGGCGCGCCCGGCGCAGCACGGCCAGTCTCTCCTGCAGTGCTTGGTCCCGGTGATCGATGTAGTATCCCAGGATATGAACCTCTCGCGGTCCCTCCTCAGCACTGAGTTCGATCCCGGGAATGACCTCTAGCCGCTCGGACCTCGCGGCGGCCACAGCTTGGTCGACCCCATCGGTAGTGTCGTGGTCGGTGATGGCGATGGCCTCGAGGCCCTTGTCAATGGCTACCCGCACCACCTGAGCAGGGCTGAGAACCCCGTCAGAGGCGGTGGTATGGATGTGAAGGTCCACTCCCCCCATGCTATGCCCTGCCCAGGCGATCCAGCAGGGTTTGCTTGACCTCCGGAATGGGAACGCGCACCTGGTCCATGCTGTCCCGTTCGCGGATGGTGACCGCGTGGTCCTCGAGGCTGTCCACATCCACGGTGACGCAGAAGGGAGTGCCTATCTCGTCCTGCCTTCGATACAGACGACCGATGCTGGCGGTGTCATCATAGGCCGTCGTCACGTGTGTCCTCAGATCGGACGCGAGCTCTTGGGCCAGGTCCACCAATTCCGGCCTGTTGCGCAGAAGGGGCAGAACCGCCACCTTGACGGGCGCCAGATCCGGATGGAGCCGCAACACGACGCGCTTTCTCTTCCTCACCTTCTCTTCTCGATAGGCGTCCACCAGGAAAGCTAACGCCGCCCGGTCGATCCCACCCGACGGCTCAATGATATAAGGGACGATATGAGTGCCAGTCTCCTCGTCGAAGTAAGTCAACTCCCGGCCGCTGAACAATGTGTGTTGGCGCAGGTCGAAGTCGGTCCGGTTCGATATTCCCTCCAGTTCGGCCCATCCAAAGGGAAATAGATACTCGATGTCGTAAGTGGCCTTGGAGTAGTGAGCGAGTTCATCGCCCTCGTGCTGTCGAAGACGCAGGTACTCCTTGCGCATCCCGTACTTCACGTACCAGTCAAACCGCTCCTGTACCCACTTCTGGTGCCACTCTTCATCGGTGCCCGGCTTGACGAAGTACTCGATCTCCATCTGCTCGAACTCTCGAGTGCGGAAGGTGAAGTTGCGGGGCGTTATCTCATTGCGAAACGCCTTGCCGATCTGAGCGATGCCGAAAGGGAGCTTCCTGCGTGAAGCTTCCAGGACGTTGGCGAAGTTGACAAACATACCCTGTGCGGTCTCTGGCCTCAGGTAGGTGAGGGAAGCATCGTCCTCCACAGGTCCCAGGTAAGTCTTCAACATCAGATTGAAGAGGCGCGCCTCTGTTAGCTCCCCGCCACACTCGGGGCACACCCCGTTCTCTACCTGATCGGCTCTGAAGCGCTTCTTGCAGTTCTTGCAGTCCACGAGGGGGTCCGTGAAGCTCTCAACGTGACCGCTCGCTTCCCAGACCTTAGGGTGCATCAGAATGCCCGCATCGAGACCGACGATGTCGTCCCTCCGGTGCACCATGTCCCTCCACCAGACTTCCTTGATGTTTCTCTTCAGCTCCACGCCGAAGGGACCGTAGTCCCAGGAACCACCAACACCACCGTAGATTTCGCTGCTCTGGAAAATGAAGCCTCGCCTCTTGCACAGCGAGACGATCGTATCCATGTCCACGGTGGTCTTCTCTTCAGCCATTGGCCATAACCGTCCTCTCTGAGTGTATGCTGTCTTCCCTTCGAAACCTGCGTGGCCTGCCCTCAGGACCACAAGCCTATCTGCGTTCCAGAGCTTGAGCACCAAGACCCGCCTCCCTGCGCAGAGTGTCCAGGAAGTCAGCGGATTTCAAGCCGCGCTCCAGCAGGTAGATGATGTACTGCCGCATGGTGTTCTGAAGTTCGTAATGCGTCTGCTGGTCTACGCTCAGCCCTCGACATTGACCGTAGCCTTTGGTCTGGAGATGGCGCAGTGTCTCCAGCACCCGCGCAGGAATGTCGCGGCCACCCCGCTCGACCCTGCCGCACTCCAGACAAAGCAACCCGCCCTGTGCAGGGCTGAACAAGGCCGCCGTCGATCCCACGCGCCGTTTGCAGCTCACGCAGTGGAAGAGTTGAGGACGATAGCCTACGTAGTCCAGCAGGTGGAGTTCGAAGTACCGAAGGACCAGATCCGTGTCCTCGGCCTCGCCCAACCACGCCAGCGTGTGCACGAGCAGATCGAAAACCCGACCGTTCTCTTCCCTCTCCTCGGTGAACTTGTCTACCACTTCGGCAACGTAGTACCCACAACTTGTACGCGACAGCTCCGTCCTCAGGGCCAGGAATGTGTTGATCGTGTCAGCCTGAGTAACAACGTCCAGGTTCCTCCCTTTGGCGATGAGGAGCGTGTTGTGGGTGAACAGCTCCACGTGCCCAGCCTTCCTGCTCCTGGGCTTACGCACACCCTTGGCCAAGACGCGTATCTTGCCCAGGCCAGGGGTGTACAGAGTCAGCAACCTGTCTGCTTCCCCGAAGTCGTGCCGCCGCAGTACGACAGCCTCAGTGCGGTACAGCCGCTCCCTGGCGCCGGAAGGCATTATCCCCCTCGCACCGTGTTGAACCGGTGGGGCCGCGACCAGTTCTTCGCCATCTTCCGTTGATACAGTTCCTCGGCGTCGACCCCCATGGCCGAAAGGAGATGAAGGATGCGGATGATGGCGTCTATCAGTTCCTCTCCGACCTTGTCCAGGTCTTCGCCCTTCTTGTAGGCGTCAGTAGCCTCCGAGACTTCGGTGTGTATGAGGGCCAACATCTCCCAGATGCGCTCCTCGCCAGCGGAGAAACCTTTGGCGTCGGCCATCTCGCGCACCTCCACCATCATTCTGTTGAGCCCCTCGACTGTCATCCCCGCCGCACCCTCCTTAGAAGCATCCCGAAGCTCAGGCCTCGTCAGCCAGTGCGCTGAGACCCTCACCCGACAGCACCACACACGGTCCGCTCAGCTCTAACCTGGCGATCAGTCACACACGGGCCGTGATGATGCACTCCCCGACCTTCATTAGCCTCCCTCGACAGGCCGCCAGCGAGGCATCCACCCATCGGCGATCTTGTGCAAGTCTGAGCCGTCGGCAGCCACCACGAGGACCTCTCTGCTCTCTTCTTCGCCCACAGACAGCGCAACGTAGGCGCCGTCGGGCGACCAGCTCGCATCGGGGCGCTGCCCATCGGCTATGACACGTAGTCCCCCGTCGCCGCCGTCCATCACGTAGAGCTGCATCTGGTCGGCTTGTGACGCAGCGAACAGCAGCGATGCTCCATCGGGTGACCAGATCGGCCTGCTATTCCAGAGGTCTCCGAACACCCGCTCCGACCGTAGTATCACTTGCCCTTGGTCGGCATCCACGATCAAGGCGCGGAAACTGCTGCCTTCCTCCCACGAGAACGCGGCAATCCAATCACCCTCGGGCGACCAGCGTGGCCAGAAAGCGGGCTGCTCCAGAGAACGAAGAATGTCTCCGCTATCGACGCCGACGATCTTCAGGCTGGGCTCCTCTCCGCCCAGGAAAGGCTGGCCGCTGTCCCGATAAGCAAGCCGATGGTCGTCGGGGGCCCACGAGAAATCGTCCGCTCCGTAGATGAAATCGGGGATCTCCCACACAGGCCCACCCTCACCGTTCACGACCACGATGAAGCCTTCCATCTCCAGCCCGCTCACGTATACGGCGATCAAGCTATCATCGGCTGAGTATTGCACGCTCTCTATGGGCCACAAGCCGCTGATCCAACGCTGCGTAATCAGGGTGGTGTCCCTCCCATCCTGGATGCTGAACGCCTTCAGGCTCTGTTCTGAACCCTCCTCACTGGCCGAGAAGTTGGTCACGTAGAGGATTTGCTGACCGTCGGACGACCAGATCGGGACATAGGCATCAGCCACCTTAGTCGGTTCACCGCCATCGGCGTTCACCAAGTAGATCTCCGCGCTGTCCTCAACCAAGGGGCTGCCCTTCACCAGGAGCAGTCTCTGGCCGTCAGGCGCCCACTCCAAAGCCTGGAAGCCCAGAGCATCCGCCAGTTGTGTCGGTTCGGCACCCTCCACGTCTGTCAGCCACACGCTCCCACCAGACCCCAGGTAGGCGATCTGCTGCGGAGGCGCTTCGTCTGGAGGATAGGCGACGCACCCGGTCACCAACGCCGATAGGACCAAGAACGTGATGAAGGCCAGGAATCGTCCTCTCAGCTCACCCATTCCTCCCTACCCAAATATGTGCGTCACACGTCGGCAGAGCTTCGCCAGTTCGCCCGCCTGCTCCTCTACTCCGTGCCAGGCCAAACCTTGCGCCGCCGTTCCTTGATCTCGCCCCGACGCCTCTTCTCCTCCAGGCGCTTCTGCCTGGCAGCCCTCGTCGGTCGGGTGGCGTACCGCCTTCTCGGAACCCTCAAGGCACCCCGCATGAGGGCCCGAAAACGCTTGGTGACCTCTTCACGGTTACGCAACTGGCTGCGGGTGGACTGCGATACCAAACGTACGACGCCGCCCTTGTCCATGTACGGCGACAGTCTGCTACTGACCCGCGCCTTCTGGCTCTCGCTCAAGCTAGGCGAGCCCATCAGATCGAACACCAGCTCCACCCGCGTCTCGCTGCGGTTGACGTGCTGTCCTCCCGGGCCGCTGCTGCGCGAGAATCGGAAGGTCAGCTCCCTCAGCGGGATGCCGACCTTATCAGTGACCCACAGGAACCCGTCGCCATCCTCAGCCACGTCTGAGCCTAACCCTCCAGATAGTCCTCGCGCGGTGGAGAGAAGACGTCGATCACCAGAGCATCCTCGATGGTGACCGCTCCGTGGGGTAGATCGCCAGGGATGTAGTAGCTGTCCCCTGCCTCGCAGGTGCGCGTTTCATCGCCTACGGTGAGACGCATGCTACCGCTCACGACGTAGCCCACCTGGTCATGGGGGTGGCTATGGGTGGGCACATCCGCCCCTGCCGCCAGGTTGAACTCGGCCAGGAGCATTCGCCCACCGTGCCCCAGTGTCCTCCTCAGAGCCCCTGGCACCATCTCCACCTGCTTTGCCTCGTCGCCTTCAAAGAACACCCTCTCAGAAGCCATCTCACTCCTTTTCAACTCGAGTCATGGAGAGACCGTTACGCCCGCGGACCCAGTCTCTCCCTTATGACCACGATCCCACAGCAGACAGTCTCGCCGAGATGGTCGACATCCATTCCGCCTCGTTTCATCCGGACGCTGCCGACCGCTTGGAGTCCTCTCGACGTTCTCCCGCAAATATACTCCACCCCCAGTTCTTGCGGCAAGCTGTTCCCCGCAGAATCGGGGGATAGGTGGGTGGATTCCATCGCCTGAGTCCTCCCGCCGAGCCAGACACAGACCACCCTCCGCGCACTGCCCCTAGCCACGCGGGGAGAGAAGAGAGATCCCGGGCCATGCACGTTTGGGCGAGGATGAGAGAGAAAGGGAGGCAACCCGAGGCCGCTGCCAGCAAGGTCCGCCATGAGTGTGGCTACCCGATTCGACGGGCCAGCTCATGAGTCGCGGCCTGCGTCAGGGTTTCGCCGTTACGAACGCTTTGCCGTCCTTATGGCAGAGGATCTGAGCCGCGTGACGACCAGAGTACAGACATCCGGGCACTCCGCCGCCGGGCATCACCCACTGGCCGGCCATGATGAAGCGGTCGAGGCCAGGCAGCGTCCGCCGCACCACGGATGTGATCACGCCAGGCGTGGGTAGCCACCCCATGTAGGCGCCCCTGCGATTGAGGGTGTACCTCCAAGTAGTGTAAGGAGTCGCAACGTCTGTCATCTCCACCAACGCCGAAAGCCCCGGGTAGTGCATCTCCAATCTCTGAAGAACCTCCCCGGCCACGCGCTGCTTCTCGCTATCGTACGCCGCAGGGTCTTCATGCAGGTCGCTCCAATGGTCCCACTCCGTCTCGAAGCCGGCCTGGATCACCGTCTTGCCAGCAGGAGCGAACCGATCACTGTAGTTGAAGATGCGCAGCATAAGGCCATCGATCCTCTCGCACCCAACCTCGAAAGGCTTCTCCAGCTTGATCATGCTCAGCCAGGGCTCACCGGCAAATGCGCGGGCCACCCCATAGCTGATCATGACCATGGGACGGACCATCTCCCACTCCCTGTACATGGTCTCGATCTTGCGATCCACGTACCGCCCCCCGAGCATCCCGAAGATCGTACTGTACCCGTCCGCAGCCGAGATCACGACATCCGAACGCTCTTTCCTACCGCCGGACAGACGCACGCCGGTGGCTCTGTCACCCTCTACCAGGATCTCCTCGACTGTGCTTCTGTAGGTGATCCTTCCGCCCAGGTCCTTGTACCGTCTCTCGATAGGCAGCACGAAGCCGAGCGAGCCACCCTCCAGCAGACCCATCTGCCGATCCGGAAGCATACCGAGGAGCATGGATAGGAACCATACGGGAACGTCGGGCAGAAACATGTTCTCCAGCACGAAGCGCAGGAACGGATCGTCTACACCGCTCACGTAGTCCTGGATCGGCCGCTGGTACTCCCCGACAAAGTACCTCACGAGACCTCGCATGGCCCACATCTGCCTGAGCCAACCCAGAGGGCTCATCAGTTCGGGTGGGTCATCCATGCCCAGCGTCCCCAGGTCCATCCCCTGGGTCGCCCGCGCGCTGGCGATCAGTTCTTCCACCAGCCGCGTTTCATGTGGGCCCAGCGCCATCAAGTCCTCAGCAAGGCGGTCCAGGTCGGGGGTGACCTCCAGGCGGCGGCCGCCTGCTTCGTCCTCGAAGCGGACGTATGTGCCCATCTCCAGGAATCTGTTAGACTGAGCCATGCCCAGTTGCTGGTACATCTCGTAGACTTCCGAGCCGGGCCGGCAGTACATGATGAAATGAATGCCGCCGTCGATCAGATACCTCTCGCGCTTCCAGCAAGCCGCCACGCCCCCCGGC
>Ga0315553_10002181_pt1 | contig 15849 bp, 11 predicted proteins | sample SalMarSW160140MG_FD_203099 | JGI IMG/M metagenome (GOLD analysis project Ga0315553, IMG submission 203099) | Salt marsh sediment microbial communities from the Plum Island Ecosystem LTER, Massachusetts, United States - Salt Marsh Sediment SW1601-40 ... | reverse complement strand
CGGTCTCGCCAATGCGCTTCGCCACGCGAAATATCGCACCGTCTTCCAGCGCAAGCTGGTCGATCAGCCGATCATGAAGACCGTGCTTGCCGATCTCGCCCTCGATGTCGAGGCGGCGACCGCGCTCGCCTTCCGGCTCGCCCGCAGCTTCGATAGTGCCGCGAACGATCCGCAGGAGGCGGCATTCCGGCGGCTGATGACACCGGTGGCCAAATATTGGGTCTGCAAGAATGCGCCGGCCTTCGTCTATGAGGCGATGGAATGTATGGGCGGCAATGGCTATGTCGAGGAAGGACATCTTGCGCGGCTTTATCGCGAGGCCCCGGTCAATGCGATCTGGGAAGGCTCGGGCAATGTGATGTGCCTCGACATTCTGCGCGTCATGCAGCGCGAGCCGGAGACGGTCGACGCCGTGCTCGCCTCGATCGAGACGGGCGCGGCGGACGCCGGGCCGATCAGGGCGGCGCTCGACGGGTTGAAGGATGCGCTGGCCTCGCGCTCGCTCGCGGAAGCGGACGCCCGGCATCTGGCCGAGACTCTGGCCATGATCGCCGCGGCCTCGCTGCTTGCGGCCCATGCGCCTGCCGAAATCGCCGAGCCCTTCGCGGCGACGCGGCTCGCCGGGGGCTGGCGCTACAGCTATGGCGCCGGACTGCGCGGCGCCGACCAGGACGCGATCCTGGCGCGGGCAGGCGAGGGGCTATAGCGAAAAGCCATGACTGACGCTTCAGAGGAACCGGGGCTGCCCCAGCCCGAAACCGTGACGGCGGCGGTGCTCGTCATCGGCGACGAGATCCTGTCCGGCCGCACCAAGGAAAAGAACAGCGGCACGATTGCCGACCATCTGACGGCGATCGGCATCAACTTGCGCGAAGTGCGCATTGTGCCGGATGACGAGACCGAAATCGTCGATGCGGTGAACGCGCTCCGGGCCCGCTTTCACTATGTGTTCACCACCGGCGGTATCGGTCCGACACATGACGACATCACGGCCGATGCGATTGCGAAAGCCTTCGGCGTTCCCATCGATGTCGATCCGCGCGCCGTCGCCATGATGCGCGAGCGCTATCGCGATACCGATCTGACGCCGGCGCGGATGCGTATGGCGCGTATTCCGGAGGGCGCGGAGCTGATCGAGAATCCCGTCTCCCGTGCGCCGGGCTTCATGATCGGCAATGTGATCGTCATGGCCGGGGTGCCCAGGATCATGGAGGCGATGCTCGCCGAGGTAACGCCGAGCCTGCGAACGGGGCCGAGGCTGATGTCGGTCACCATCTTTGTGCCTTCGCCCGAGAGCGCGGTGGCGCCGCCGCTTTCGGAGACGCAGAAGGCCTTTCCGGATGTGAGGATGGGCAGCTATCCGCATTTCGAAGACGGACGCCCCAGCGTGCAGCTGGTCCTTCGCGCCGCTGACGGGGAGAGACTCGAGGATGCCTGCCGCAGTCTTGAAGCCCGTTTGAGCGCGGCCGGCCTTGTCCCCGAACGCCTGACTCAGCCTGACGGATCTTAGGTTAAGGCTTCCCGGCCCCCTGCACCGTTGAATGCAATCCCGCATGGTCCGCGCGCCGGCATCTCAGCCGGTCGGCTGTTCCGTTTCGGCTTTCTGCGAGGCGGTGTGCCGGTTGATATAGTCGAAGATATCGCGCGCTTCGATCCAGCCGATGGTTTCGTCATCTCCGAGCACAAAGGCCTGGTGGCCGCGGGCGCGCTGGAGCTGATGGAGTGTGCCAATGGCGCTTTTGTCCGGCTTGAGCATCTCCGCCTGCTTCAGGGGGCTGACGACTTCGCGCAGCGGTATCCTGCCGCGTTCCTCGACCGGGATCTTCTCAAGCGCGGAGGGCTGAACGAGACCAATCACCCGGCCATGATCCGTGACCGGAAGATAGGATTTGCTTCCGGTCAGCTCGGGATGTCCGGTGATTTGATCGACGGAGGCCTCGCCGGGGATGCCGCCCGGCGGCGCCTTCATCAGCTGGCGGACGCTGACACCGCGCAAGGTTTCCAGAACCTCCATCTGGCGCTGGGCGGCGCCGGCGGCGTTGAAAATGAAAAAGCCGATCAGGATCTGCCACATGCCGCCGATGGATGCGCCCTGATAGGTGTTATATGCGCCGAATGCCATGAGCCCGATGCCGAGCGCCGCGCCGAGCATGGCGGCGATCCGCGTCGCTCTGCGCAGGCTTCCCATGATCCACCACAAGCCCGCGCGTAGCATTCGACCCCCATCCAGCGGAAAGGCGGGTATCAGATTGAACGTGGCCAACACGAGGTTGATCAGCATCAGATAGTCGAGCAGCGCATAGAGCTCCGGCCATGCGCCGCTGGGAAGAAGAATTGCGCCCGTGGCATAGAGCACGCCGGCCAGAATGTAACTGGAGATCGGCCCGGCAATCGCCACGAGGAATTCCGACTTGGCGGTCGGCGGTTCGTCTTCCAGTTCGGCGACGCCCCCGAATATGAACAGCGTGATCCCGGCAATCTTGATCTGATAATGACGGGCGACGAGCGAATGGGCGAGTTCGTGGAAAATGATCGAGGCAAACATGCCGAGCGCGGCAAAGGCGGCGATCAGATAATAGGTCGTCGGGTCAAGGCCGGGCAGAACCTCCGGAAAATAGCCCGAGCCCAGACTCCAGACGATCAGGGCGGCGAGGAAGAACCAGGACAGATCGATCCCGATCCGGAAGCCGAAAACTGAAAATAGCCGATAGCTCTTGGTAAACATGACGCCCTGTTGCTGCAATCATCCATCTAACAACATAGGGAACGCGAAAGGAAAAGCCATGGTTCAATGCGTTATTATGATCTGAAACCGGCTTGCTGGGGCAAGAGGGCCATGCTATGTGAGGGCCTGATTTCCTCTGGCGGGGCATTGGGCCGCATGGCGCGCGCCGGTCGCCGGGAAATCCTACCCTCACAAGAGGACGCGTAGCTCAGCGGTAGAGCACTACGTTGACATCGTAGGGGTCACTGGTTCAATCCCAGTCGCGTCCACCATTTTTGTTTGCCGGTTGCCGCCGGCCAACCCAACCGGCGGGTTCCGGTTCGGGGATAGTCTTCTCACCTCCACCATCGATCACCTGAATTTGCCTTCAAATCTTCGTTTGTACGGGTCCCGGGACCGGATTCTCGCCGCTTTTACGCAGTACGGATGGCGCTCGCGGGCAGGTGATCGTTTTCGGCGTAAGGAGAATTCTCTTTTTGCGCAGGCGCGCTATATGCCTAGAATACTAAAATTTATCTAAAACGCGCTGGAACCAGCGCGCACTCTTGTGGCAGATTCCGAGGCACGGGGGCATGACCCGACCACCCATCTTAGCATCATCATCTAAGTGCCTCGGAGAAAACCAAAATCGTAAGACACGATTGCGGCCATTATCGAGTTGAATGAGGGCAGGCGCGGTCGTCTCGGCTGAGAGCACGCCTGGCGGGAGTAGGTTGATGGCAGAGGACAGGCAGGACACGCCTCAGAAGGGGGAAGGCTCCGAGGCTGAACAGAAGGGGCAGCGTCTTTCCGAGCGGCTCGCGATGGTCGATCCTGACGTAGAGACGCAAAGCGGGCCGGACGAGGAGCCGGAAACGGATGCTCCGGCTGAAGGCTACCGGCGTCATTTCGTGCGCGAGCCGGGGCGTATGGTGCTTGGTGCCCGGATGTCCGCGCCCAATCCACGGCACCGCGAACCCGGCAAGGCTCCTGAGCACCGCCGGCAATTTTCCAAGCCCCGCGGTCGTCGTCGGCGCGGGATCTCCACCGGCGTCGCGGCATTATTGCTTTGTGCGGTTGCGGCGGTTGCGACGGCCGGTTTGACGATGTTTTTCGACAATGAGCACGCGACGGAAGGCGCAGTGGAAGCGGCGGGCCAATCGGCCTCCACCGGCGGCGATCGCGTCGCGCAGCAGAGTCAGCCTGCCGAAGGCGCACAGTCGGATGCCGGGCCTTCCGATAGGACACCGGTTGTATCCGTGACCACGGCTTTGAAAGAGGAGCGCGGCGCCGTGACCCAGGACGATGCGGCCGCCCAGCTCACGCAGCTCCCCCAGGCGGGCCTGACCATCGCGAACGTCTCCGCCGACGCGGGTGAGCCGGCGCCCATCGATATCACGGTCGAGCGCCGTAATTCCGGTGAATATGCCTTTCTGATGTTCCGCGGATTGCCGAAAGGGTTCACCCTTTCGGCCGGCTTTCCGGTTAAGGGCTCTTGGGCCGTTTCGCTGACCGATGTCACCGGCCTCAAACTTCTGCCCCCGCCGGGCTATCGGGGGCGGTTCGATCTCCAGGTCCTGCTCGTAAAGGGGCGGGAGACACCGATCGAAAGCCGCGCCGTGAAGGTCAACTTCCGCGGTGCGGATCCCGACACGGTCGCCAGCGTCGCGCCCGAGACCGTCCCGGTTCCGCATGTCTTGACGGCAACACCGCCATCGCAAAGCGAGGATGGGCGGCCGGGCTCTGCCGATTCCGCCGGTTCGCCGGCTTTGGAGACCGAAACGCCGCGACTGATCCTTGCGCCCGAGGATGAACTCCCGATGCTGAAGCGGGCCTTCGCCTTTCTGGGCGAGGGCGATGTGGTCAGCGGAAGGATGCTGCTGGAGCATCTGGCCAGGCAGGGGAGCGGCAAAGGCGCCCTGGCGCTTGCGCAGACCTATGATCCGTTGTTCTTCGGCAAGATGGGCACGCTGGGCGGACCGAAGCCGGATCCCGTGAAGGCCCGCAAATGGTATACCGTGGCTTTTCAGCTCGGACAGGACGGCGCGAAGGCCAGGCTCAGCACTCTGCCCGAGAAGTAGTCCTAACATTCGACGAGGCGGCAGCGATGGCTTGCCGCGCGCCGCAAGTTGACATTTCGGCGCCGCCTCACTAGTGTCCCGACCGACGAATTTCCAAAAATAAGCGACTGCTATTGTTGCCGGCGTTCATCTGCAATTGGCGCAAGGGCCGCTTATCAAGTCATCTGGTGCCGATATGAAGATCAAGAACTCGATCAAGTCGCTGAGAAAGCGCCATCGCGATAACCGCGTCGTCCGGCGCCGTGGCCGTCTTTACGTCATCAACAAGACGATCAAACGCTACAAGGCGCGTCAGGGCTAGGCTTGCTTCACCACGCGGGGGGCCATCAACTTCCGATTGACAGATTTTCCCCCCCTTGCTTCACTGGTCCTATGAGGTTTGCCGGTTTTGCAGGCGGTGTTGCCGCGTTGGTCCTAGGGCTCGGGATAGCATGCGGGCTTGCCCAGACGACTGCACCGTCGAAACCGGGCAAATCCGCGCCGCTTCCTCCCTTGAAAACTTTATCGGACTCGGAACCGGAGAAATCGCTGCGTGAAGCGCAGGCCGAGCTGCTGTCCGTGCTCTACGATCAGCTGCAAAAAGCCGAAAGCGAAGCGGGCGCCGAGCGCATCACCTCGGCGATCGAAAAGCTCTGGTCGCGTTCCGGCAGCGACACCGCCGATCTCCTGATGGAACGGGCGGGCATCGCGATCAAAGTCCAGAATTACGATCTTGCCATGAAGATTTTGACGGCTCTGACGGAGGTCGAGCCGCGCTTCGTTGCCGGCTGGAACCAGCTTGCGACCGTCTATTTCCTTAAGGATCAGTACGTGCCGGCCATGCAGAAACTGCGCCATGTGCTCGCGCTTGATCCGAGGCATTTCAAGGCGATTGAAGGGCTGGCCATCATCCTCCGCGAGACCGGCAATAAGAAAGCGGCTCTCCAGGTGACGCGGAAGGCGCTCGCCATCAATCCCTTCCTCAAATCCGCCAAACAGGCTGAGGAGGAACTTGCCCGCGAAGTCGAAGGGCAGGGTATCTGAGCCTAGATCAACCCTCGTTCGAGTGGGATCTCTTGAACGAGGTCAAGTTGATCTATTTCAAAAGGCGAGCGCAACTGTTCCCGCGTCCAGCCTCGCCTTCGCGGTGACATGCTTGGACGCGCGTTGCGCTAATTGAATGACGGGCCGGTCGTCTCCGGTTTGGAGAGCGCGACTCTGACGGCCTGCGCATCGACGCGCACAATTCTGAGCATATTGGTCGCGCCCGGCGTGCCGAAGGGTAGGCCGGCGGTGACGATAAGCTTGTCGCCGAGCTCCACCATATATTCGCGCGCCGCAAGCCGGCAGGCCCTGGTGACCATATCGGCGACCGAGTTCGGATCTTCTGTTAGGACGCAGTGCAGACCCCAGGCGATGGTCAGCCGGCGGGCGGTCGCCTTGCTGGTCGACAACGCCAGCAGCGGCTGCCTCGGGCGCTGCCGGGAAAGTCGCAGCGCGGTCGCGCCCGTGGAGCTGTAACAGACGATGGCAGAAAGCCTGGCGTCATTCGCGATGGAGCAGGCGGCGGCGCTGATGGCGCCAGAGGAGGATGTGTCCGGCTCCGGCCGCTGCGCATTAATGATCTGGTCGTAGAGCGGATCCTGCTCCACCTCCTTGGCGATGTCGTTCATGGTGGCGACGGCTTCGACCGGATAATCGCCCGCCGCGGACTCGGCCGACAGCATGACGGCGTCCGCGCCTTCGAAGACGGCGGTCGCCACATCGGAGACTTCGGCGCGCGTCGGAACCGGGGCGGAAATCATCGATTCCAGCATCTGGGTCGCAATGACGACGGGTTTCCCGTGCTGACGTGCAAGGCGCGTGAGCTGTTTCTGCACGCCCGGCACCTTCTGGAGCGGCAGCTCGACGCCGAGATCTCCGCGCGCCACCATAATGGCGTCCGACTCGTTCGTGATGCGTTCGATATCGGTGACGGCGGCCGGTTTCTCGATCTTCGACAGCACGGCCGCGCGTCCGTCGATGAGCTGTTTCGCCTCGACAACATCCTCGGCGCGCTGAACGAAGGACAGGGCGATCCAGTCCACGCCGAGATTGGCGGCGTAGGCCAGATTCTCCCGGTCCGCTTCGGTGAGCGAGCTCAAGGGAAGGATCGTGTCGGGGAGGCTGACGCCCTTCCGGCTGGAGAGCTCGCCGCCCACCAGAACCTCGGTCTCGATTCGATCGTCCGTCTTACTCATGACGAGAAGACGCAGCTTGCCGTCATTCAGAAGAAGATGGTGGCCAATCCGGATTGCCTGAAATATTTCGGGGTGCGGAAGTTCGACGCGGGTCTCGTCGCCGGGCGCCTCGCTCTTGTCGAAGGCAAACTTGTCGTCCCTGGCCAGCATAATGGGCTGGCCGAACACCCCGACGCGCAATTTCGGCCCTTGAAGGTCGCAGAGGATGCCGATCGGATGGTTGGCCTCCCGCTCGATCTCGCGGATGGCCGTATGGTGTTCCCGCAAATCCTCGCGTGAGGCGTGGCTCATATTGATGCGGAATACGTCGGCGCCGGCTTCGAAAAGCCGTTTAATCGTCTCGCGCGTCGAGGAAGCCGGCCCGAGCGTGGCGATAATCTTGACGCGCCGGGACCGCCTCATTGCGTCGTCGCCGTTCCGCCGTCGCCGGGGTCGGTCAGTCGCACGGTCCAGTCCTTTTGCTCTGTCGTATCGACCTCGAAGAATCCTGAGCGTTTATAGCCCCGTGTCTGGCAGTCCTGAACCCCCCTGATGGTGAAAGCTTTGTCGTCCGTGCACATGAAAGCCTTGCCGCCCCATTCACCGCCACGATCATAGTCGAGGGCATGGATATAATAATAGCGGGCGACGAGCGATCCCTTGAGCAGGACCTCGCAGGTCTGCGACGCCACATTCCACCAGCCTTCGCTGACCCAGCCCTTCTGGTCCTTGTAGCCGATGGCGACGCCGACGCGGCTGGAGGTCGTATTACAGAGTTTGAGATCGGCCGCGGCAGGCGCGGCGAGCCCGATGGTGCCGGCGGCAAGAAAGCTGAGGACTGTAACGATGCGGCCTGTGATGTGCTTCTTCATCCGAATTCTTGATTGGTTGGCTATGCGACAAATGCTTCGATCAAGGCTCGACCAGAATGACCCTGAGATCATTGACATTGGTAAAGGTCGGCCCGCTTACAATTAGGTCGTCTAACATTTCGAAAAATCCGGTGGAATCGTTTTTTGTCAGAAAATCCGCCGGATCTCGCCCCATTTCCCGCGCGCGCTGACGCGTATGGGGACCGATGAACGCGCCGGCGGGATCGTCGGACTTGCCGGTGCCGCCATCGCTGCCATCGGTATCGGCGGCGAGCGCGAAGATACCGGGCGCGCCGTCGAGCGCCAGGGCGAGGGCGAGGGCATATTCCTGATTCGGCCCGCCGCGGCCGTCGCCGCGAACGGTCACGGTCAACTCTCCGCCTGAGAGAATTGCAACGCGCTCGCCTTCCGACCGCCGCTGAAGGGCGATCGCCGCGTGGGTCCGGCCAACGTCGCGCGCCTCGCCTTCGAGCGCATCGCCCAAGAGGACCGGGCGATAGCCGAACTCTGACGCTTTCTCCGCCGCGGCCTTGAGCGCATGGCCGGGGGTGGCGGCGAGGATGAACTTGGCCTCCGCGAAGGCAGGATCGCCGGGCTTGGGCGTTTCATTGCGCTCCTCGCGCAGCGCGGCCTCGATGGAGGGCGCCGAGCGGATGCCGAAGCGTTCCAGAGCCGCGCGGGCATCGGCGAGCGTTGTGCTGTCCGGAACGGTCGGGCCCGAACCGATCGTGTCGGGCGCATCTCCCGGCACGTCGGAGATGGCAAGCGTTACGACCTTTGCAAGAAATGCAGCCTGGGCCAGCCGTCCGCCCTTGATGCGGGAAAGATGCTTGCGCACGCAATTGATGGCGCCGATCGGCGCACCGGCTTTCAGCAGGGCGCGGGTCAGGTCCTGCTTCTCTTCAAGCGTGACCCCTTCAACCGGCGCCGCCCAGAGCGCCGATGCGCCGCCCGAGATCATCACCAGGAGCAGATCGTCCTTTGCGGCCTCGCTTGCGAGCTTCAGCGAGCGCGCCGCCGCCTCCGTACTTGTCCTGTCTGGAACCGGGTGGGCCGCCTCGATAAGCTCGAATGCAGCCAGCGGCCTCCGATACCCTTTTCGCACCGTTGCAAGGCCGGCAAAGCGGCCGGCGCCGATAATCCCGGCGTAATGGTGTTCCGCCGCCTCGGCCATGGATGCGGCGGCTTTCCCGCCCGCGAGCGCGATCAGACGCCCGCGTTCCGGTGCCGGCGGGAAATGCGGGGGCAGGCAGCGGGCAGGTTGCGCTGCCGCGACGGCGGCTTCATATATCGAAAGTAGAATTGCCCTATGATTGGCCTGGTTCATATTTCGAAGGGCGCTCTCTTGCATTTTTGCGACAGTCCCAAGCGGCTGTGTGTGCAAAAAGGCAAATCTCGTTGAAAAAGCGTAAGAAAGAACGTTCCGGCGACTAGCTCCAGAGCCAGCTGGGCTTTATATCAGACCCATGCTCCACACGGTTCCAAAAAACGGCACGGCTGTGTCGCTATCAGCCGATGATCCTTATACTATTTTACCGGGTTCGTATGCGACCGGTATTTTACTGGTTTGCGATCACGCCGATAATGCATTCCCACCCGGCTATGACACGCTCGGACTCCCGTCCGCGCAACTCCAGCGCCATATCGCCTACGATCCCGGCGCCGCGGGCGTGACAAGGCACATGGCGCGCATCCTTAACGCGCCGGCCGTCCTGACGCGCTATTCCCGCCTGCTGATCGATCCCAATCGCGGCGAGGACGATCCGACATTGATCATGCGGCTTTCGGACGGCGCCGTGATACCTGCCAATGCGGCGCTGACGCCCGAGGAGCGGCAGAACCGTATCGATCGCTATTACCGGCCCTATCACGATGCCGTCGACCGGGTGATCGATGCGATGATCCAAGCGGGAAAGCCGCCGGTCATCTTTTCGACTCACAGTTTCACCGAGAATTGGCGTGGCTGGATGAGGCCGTGGCATGCGGGCGTCCTATGGGACAAGGACCCAAGGCTCGCCGTTCCGCTGATCGAGGCGCTTCGGGAAGATCGCTCGCTGGTGGTGGGCGACAATGAGCCCTATGCCGGCGCCCTGCGGGGCGACTGCGTGAATAAGCACGCAACGGTGCGGGGGCTCTCCAATGCGCTGATCGAAGTCCGCCAGGATCTGATTCGCGACGAGGAAGGCCAGGCCGAATGGGGCCGCAAACTTGCCGAAATTCTCCAGCGCATTCTTGCAGCGCCGAATGCAGACACCATTTTCCATACCCTGCGCTATTATGGATCCCGCACCGATCCCGCGCCTTGCGCGGCTCATGGATCCGGATTGGAGATTGGTATGGCCAAGCATGATATCGATCCGAAACTTGCCACGGAACTGGAAGCGGCGGTGTTCCGGCGGCTCGTTGCCCATCTGCGCGATCATGGCGAGGTTCAGAATATCGATCTGATGAATCTCGCCGGCTTCTGCCGGAACTGCCTGTCGAACTGGTATCAGGACGCGGCGCGCGAGAAGGGAATCGAACTCGGCAAGGACGAGGCGCGCGAGATCGTCTACGGCATGCCTTACGACGAGTGGAAGGCACGGTATCAAAAGGAGGCGACGGCGGATCAGATCGGCGCCTTTGACGCCGTGATGCAGCAGAAGAATCACTGAGCGGTCTCGGGGTCTTGGCCCGTTCGACCGGCGAGGGTTTTTTCGGCTTTATCCTCAACCATTTCCAATATGGGATAAAAGCAGCGCCCGACTTGAGCCGGGCGCTTTCCTTTCCTAGCTTCACCTGCGGACTCGAATGCGAAAGCAGGGGGAAACAGCAATGGCGATTGCCGAAGTGATCGAGGAATCGGCGCCCACGGAAACGCTTCAGGAAAGCGCGAAGGACCGGCTGCGCGCCTTCATCGAGCGGATCGAGCGTCTCGAAGAGGAAAAAGCGGCGCTTGCGGCCGATATTCGCGAGGTTTACGCGGAGGCGAAATCGAGCGGCTATGACACCAAGGCCATACGGGCGATCATCCGTCTGCGCAAGCAGGATGCTCACGAACGCATGGAGCAGGAAGCGCTGCTTGCCACTTATATGCATGCGCTTGGGATGATCGGTGGCATGCCGGACGTGGGATAGCAGCCGGCCTTGCGGTTGCGGCAAGGGCAGCGCTTAAGGCGTCACGGTTTCTTATTTCTGAGCGGTCTGGATCGGCGCCTGCTCCGGCATGTCGCGAACCAGCCGCTTAAGCGCGGTGTTGACCGCTGTTCCGCGGAAGCGCTGCGCCCAGAACAGCTGGGCATATTGCAGCCCCGGCTGGAACTGGACCAGCAACATCTGACGCGACTCACCGAAGAGCGTGTGAACCTTCGGCAGGCTGAGGCTGCTGGAGCTATCCGACAGATCCATAGACGCAACCGGCGTATCGCTCATGAAGGGGAGAATCGGGAAGGGCTGATAATAGAGCTCATCCGGATGATCGTCGTCATATTCCGGGGCCGACACGATCTGATCGTCGGGCACTGTATTCGATGGCGCCGTGGACCCCCCCGGCGAGAAATCACGTTCGAGAAGAGCAGCGTTCGCCTTTGCGGGCGGCTCCTGCACGCTCGTCTTGACCAGCGGTTTCGGCCGCTCCGGCCTGCGTGACGGCAGCGCCTTGGCCAATCTGTCAAAGGGCGTCAGACTTGCCAGGACCAGCCTCGGCCGTTCCTGTGGCTGTTCGGGCGCGGGCGCCGGAAGCGGAACGTTCGGCGTCGGGGAAAGGCTAGCGAGGATGATGCGTCCTTCTTCGCGCTGCTCCAGCTTGTGCCGGGCCGCAACGGGAAGGTGCCCGCCGCGTGCTCGCAGATTTGCGAGCGCCACTTGGAAATCTTTCGGTGTCAGTGGCTTGCCGTCGGCCGGAATGTGTTTCGTATGGCCGGACGGGAAGAGGAGGGCCAGTTCCTGGCGCGGCGCGCGTGGCCAGGCTCGGACGCGGCCGGTATCGACATGCACGAACGGGATTGCCGAGGTCGGGTAATAGCCGACGCCGCCACGTTCGCGGATCAGCGCCGAATTACGGAGCTCCTTCACGGGAACGTCCGGGAAACGAATGTCGGCGGCCTGGCCGCTCATATGCTTACTTTTCTTCGCCTGTCCGCCGCGCGTCCTGCGCAGCATCGCATTCGTCTTCGGCGACCGATAGCCGCTGATGATGTGGACCGGCTTTTTCGAGCCGAGCTCGCGGTGGATCTCCCAGATGATGTCGAAAAGGTTGGGGTCCATCTTGGTGACGAGATCACGCCGCCAGTCACGCATGAAGTAGTTGAGTTTTTTGAGCGCCTCGGGGATGAACTTGCCATCCCGCTTATAGACGATCGAGATCTCTTTCTTCGTATGGATATTGTACAGCTCGATCCGTCTCTCTTCGGCAAAGCAGCCGGAGACGGTGGCAAGCTGGGTAAAGGCTAAAACCGCGAAAACAGCAAAGCAGCGCCGGTTTCGCACGCGGTCGATTAGAGACGTGCCCAAATTTCCCTCTCGATCGGAGCTATGCCGATCCCCGATCTCTTTCAGCCCAAAAGCCAACTGTGTCCGCCGCATCGCAACTCGCCCGCAAAAGGGTGGAGCCGATCTTCGGCGGTGCATGGTTAAAATTCAGTATGTGTGAAAATGCGGGCAAAAGAAGGCAAAACAGCTGGGACAAATTGTGGATAACACCATCCGCAATTTGCCTTTGGCACACGGCTTGCCGCAGCCGGCCTCTCAGTCAATTCGCCGCGGCTTCAATTCCGCAAACCATGCTCGCCGACATCGAAATTTTCCTCCGATGATGCGACCTGCTTCCGCGAATCAAGCTTCAGCGCGATGCGAACGCTCGCATCATGGCCATAGACGTCGCGAAAGGCCTTGACCGTGCCATCCTCATCGACCCACGCGGTGAAATAGGAGACATAAACCGGGATCTTCTTCTTAAGCCGCACATGCTCATCTTGCGCATATTCGAGCGTGCGCAGAATTTTGTTCTCCGACCACCCCTGGTCGGCGAGCAGGAGCTTTGCAAATTCCAGCGGGTTACGCACGCGCATGCAGCCATGGCTGTAGGCGCGGACGGGCCGGTTGAAGAGATGCTTGCTCGGCGTGTCGTGCATGTAAACGGAATGCTTGTTGGGAAACAGGAATTTGACGCGGCCAAGCGCATTGCCCGGGCCGGGCGTCTGGCGCAGCGAGAGCTTGTTCGGATCGACAAACTGCCAGTCGACCATGTAGGGCTCGATGATCCGCCGGTCCAGCCAGATCACTTCCAGATTGTTCCGGTAAAGATAGTCGGGGTTGTTGCGGGCGGCCGGAATGATCTCATTGACGAGAATGGATTTCGGAACGTTCCAATAGGGATTGAAAACGACCGTCTCCATTTCGTCGGAAAAGACCGGGGTAGGGTGCTTCGGCGATCCGGTGACGATGCGCTCCTCATGAATGACCTTGCCGCCGCTGACGAAGCGGAATTTGAACTCCGGAATATTGACGAAGACATACCGCTCGCCGAGCTCTCGCGGCATCCAGCGCCAGCGCTCCATATTCGACAGGATCGTATTGACGCTGACCGGGATGGTGCCCTCATTGAGCGCTTCGCGCGTCTTGCGGCCGACGATGCCGTCGGGCTTCAGGCCCTTAGTCTCCTGGAAGGCGCGGACGGCCTCCGCCAGGGCCGCATCGTAATATTCGGCCGGATCGCCCCTCGGCGCGTCCTTCGGAGCCGGAACGGAAAGCCGCTCCCGGACGATCGCGACCTGAGGGTGAGAGGTGTCGGGGCCAAGCGAGGGACCCTCCGGGATCCGCACCGGGATCGAGCCGGAATTCATCGCCGTCCTCATCTCCGCCAGCGTCTTTTTCAGCGCCTTGAACTGCGGATGCTGCGGATTATGGCTCTCCAGCTTTTCGGCAAGCTTGTCACCCGCCTCGGCCAGTCCTGCCAGCACCGCCTCCGGCTCGGGATGTTTCGGCTTTAGATCGAGAGACTCGCGGTCGATCGATGTCGGCGCGACGCGGCCCGCCTGAGCGTGGGTCGCATAGGTGATCGCTGCGACACTGATTCGCAGCTCGGCATCGGCGAGCGTTGCCGGAGAGGCGTCGGCCTCAGCCGCCAAGGCCTCGGCGTCGGTAACGGAATAGTCCCTTGGATCGAGGCCGAACGTGTCCGCGCGCTTGAATACGGTTTTCAGGCTTTCGGTGGTCTTGGCGTTGAGACCGCCCTCATCGATCCAGATCAGCCTGGCGTCCGCGGATCTGTAATAGGCGCGAAGCCCCTTCAGATTCGGCAGGGCGTGCTTTTTCTCCTCGCCGCTCAGCTCGTCGCGGACGGCAATCAGTGTCACATATTGGCGATCGATGAGACGCTCAGGGGCTTCGGGCTCGACGGCACGAGCGCCGGGCGCATTGACGCCAACCAGTGCCGTTGCCACAAAAAGCGCTGCAAATGAACGAGCCCTCTGCATTACCCCTCATCCCTGCTCTAGTGAACGTAACCCTGCGATGAACACAAGGGTTCCCCTACGCGCAGTCTTCCATGACCGCATTTTCGGTCAAAGGAAAGCGCTTTTGCAAGCCGGGCGCGTTACGATGGGGCAAGGTCACTTAATTGTGACGGACTGAGAGGCCGAATTCCCGCATTTTGCGATAGAGCGTGGAACGGCCTATGCCGAGCCGCCGCGCAACTTCCGTGATATGCCCCCGATAATGTCCAAGGGCCAGCCGGATAAGGTCGGCCTCGACCTCGTCGAGCCGCCGGATTTCCCCCTCTTCGGTCAGAGCCGGAATGCCCACCATGGCGCTATTCGGAAAGGGGGTGAGGGTGATTGCCCGCGTCGCCGGCAGGTTACCGCCGATCATGGCGGGGCCTTCATAACGCTGATGCATGGAGAAGACCGCCGCCGCCGGAGGAGCGCTCGCCTGGAAGCCAGGCACTTGCGAGGTGATCTGCGGGAATTCCCGGGTGGTCAGGCGTTCGCCATCCGCCAGCGCCACCGCGCGGAAGATCGCATTCTCCAGCTGGCGGACATTGCCAGGCCAGACATAGGTCTGAAGCAATGCGATTGCGGGACCGTCGATTTCCTCAATTGGCTTGCCTTCCTCGGCAATGACTTGGCTGAGGAAATGCTGGCTGAGCACGGGGATGTCCTCCGTCCGGTCGCGCAGAGGCGGCAGCCAGATCGGAAAGACGTTGACGCGGAAATAGAGATCTTCGCGGAATTTGCCCTTTTTGACCTGTTCGATGAGGTTTCCGCTGCTGCTGCAGATGAGGCGGACGCTGTCGCTGGGATTGAATTGCTGAACGCTTTGCGCGGCCAGCCGCTCGGAAAGCCGCTCCTGACAGGGCGGAGGCAGGTCGCTGATCTCCTCGAGAAACAAGGTTCCGCCTTTGGCTTCGGACCAGGCCTCGTCCATCAGCATGGCCAGACCCGCATCATCGGCGGACGCACCGGCGCTGCCCGTGCCCCCGAAACGGATCACCTTCAAAGGGAGATTGTGCCGCGGACCGGCGGCGTGAATGACCTTGGCAAAGAGCTTTTTGCCGGTCCCCGGTTCCCCTTCAAGCAGGACAGGCAGATGGAGATCGGCCGCGCGCTGGGCCAATGTCCTGGCGCGCCGCATCTCAGAGGAAACGGCGATGATTTTGGCAAAATCCGGCTGACCGTCGAACTGCCGGCGAACTTCGGCGAGTTCGGTTTCGAGCATGCTGATTTTCAGCAGGTCTTTGAAAGCGCTCTCGACGCGCTCCGGCGAGATCGGCTTGATGAGAATATCGGCCGCGCCGGCCGCCCTGACGTCGTCCGCCGCGCTTGTTGCGTCCGCGTCGAGAAGGGCGATGATCGGGGCGTCAAATTCGCTTCTTGCCTTGCGCAGCGCGGAAAGGCTGTCGGGGCCGGGCGCGTCCAGATCGAAAAGCACCAGATCAGGCGCCGGTTTGCCGTTCGGGTTGAAGGCGGCGGCGTCCCCAACGCTGTGGGCCTCAAGGCCGAGCCTCTCGGCGATTT
>Ga0315553_10002179_pt1 | contig 15853 bp, 13 predicted proteins | sample SalMarSW160140MG_FD_203099 | JGI IMG/M metagenome (GOLD analysis project Ga0315553, IMG submission 203099) | Salt marsh sediment microbial communities from the Plum Island Ecosystem LTER, Massachusetts, United States - Salt Marsh Sediment SW1601-40 ... | reverse complement strand
GTCGGCCTGCCGCCGGGCTCGCCCTCGCTCGGCGAGCTCCTGGCGCAAGGCAAGGACAACCTTCAGGCGCCCTGGCTCGGGCTTACGGCGTTCTTCGTCATCGCCATCATGCTGAGCCTCTTGATCTTCATCGGCGAGGCGGTGCGCGACGCCCTCGATCCGCGCAAATCCTTCGGGTGATCGAGATGCACGGATCGCACGATCATTCCGCCGCCCCGACCAGCGCCGCCGAGCGGGACCAGCGCCACGACACGAACGAGAGGCGCATGGGCCTTGCGGCGCTGATCACCGGGCTGTTCATGCTTGTCGAGGTCGCCGGGGGCATCATGGCGGGCTCACTCGCGCTTCTTGCCGACGCGGGTCACATGGTCACCGATCTCGCGTCGCTGTCGCTCGCCTGGTTCGGCTTTCGCCTGGCGCGGCGCCCGGCCGATTGGAGGCGGACCTACGGCTTCGACCGCTTCCAGGTGGTAATCGCCTACACCAATGGGCTCGCGCTGTTTGCCATCGCCGCCTGGATCGTGGTCGAGGCAATCGGACGCTTAAACCATCCGGTGCACGTCGATGGCGGCATCATGGTGGTGGTCGGCATCCTTGGTCTGATCGTCAATGTGGTGGCTTTCGCGCTGCTGCACGGCGCCGATCGCGAGAACCTCAATGTCAGAGGCGCGGCGATCCACGTCCTTGGCGACCTGCTCGGCTCCGTTGCCGCAACGATCGCGGGCGCCGTGATCCTGCTCAGCGGCTGGACGCCGATCGATCCGCTCCTCTCCATTCTCGTCGCGGCGATCATCGTCAGGAGCGGCTGGAAAGTCGTCGAGGCGTCGGGGCATATCCTGCTCGAAGGCGCGCCCCAGGAACTCGATACCCGCGACATCGGACCGGACCTCATCGCCAACGTTGCCGGACTCGATGAGGTGCACCACGTCCATGTGTGGTCAATCACGCAGGAGCGCCGCATGGTGACGCTGCATGCCTGCGCCTGCGCCGGCGAGGACGGCGACAGGCTGGTGAAGGCCATCAAGGAGCGACTCAGGGAACGCTTCGGGCTCGACCATGCCACCATCGAGATCGAGCACGGCGTATGCGCCGACGCGCCTGAACCAGCGAAGAGCGCCTAGGATGAGCATGGCCGAGAAGCGAGAGCCGCAACCGACGTCCGCGCCAGAGCCCCTGGTCCGCCTCGAGGATCTCTCGGTCGATTTCCGCTCGAGCGGCAAGGACACCCATGCGGTCCGCAACGTCTCTTTCGATATCGGCAAGGGTGAGACCGTGGCGCTCGTCGGCGAGTCGGGCTCGGGCAAAACCGTGACCGCGCTCTCGATCCTGCGCCTGCTGCCCTACCCGGCGGCGTCGCACCCTTCGGGCTCGATTCTATTCAAGGGCGAGGATCTCATGGCCCTGCCCCCTGACGGGCTTCGCCACGTCCGCGGCAACCAGATCTCGATGATCTTCCAGGAGCCGATGACCTCGCTCAATCCGCTGCACACCATCGAGCAGCAGATCGGCGAGGTGCTGAAGATCCACCGTGGCTTGTCGAACAGCGCCGCGCGGGCGCGCGTGCTCGACCTGCTCAACAAGGTCGGCATCGAAGATCCAAAGGGCCGGCTCGCCTCCTATCCGCATCAGCTTTCCGGCGGCCAACGGCAGAGGGTGATGATCGCCATGGCGCTCGCCAATGAGCCCGATCTCCTCATCGCCGATGAACCGACCACGGCCCTCGACGTCACCATCCAGGCGCAGATCCTCGACCTTTTGCTTCAGCTCAAGGACGAGTTCCACATGGCGATGCTGCTGATCACCCACGACCTCGGCATCGTGCGCAAGATGGCGGACCGGGTCTGCATCATGAACAACGGCGAGATCGTCGAGCGCGGCGCGACCGCCGGCATCTTCAAGGCACCTCAGCATCCCTACACCAAGCACCTCCTCGCCTCGGAACCGAAAGGCTCGCCGCCCGCGGCCAACGCCAAGGCGCCGGTGATTCTCCAGGCCAAGGATTTGCGCGTGTGGTTTCCGATCCGGCGTGGCTTCCTGCGCAAGGTCGTCGGCCACATCAAGGCCGTGGACGGGATCGACCTCGAGGTCAAGGAAGGCCAGACGCTCGGTGTCGTCGGCGAATCGGGCTCTGGGAAAACCACGCTCGGGCTTGCGCTGCTGCGGCTGATCTCGAGCGAAGGACCGATCGTCTATCTCGGCAACCGCATCGACGACTACGATTCGAAGCGCATGCGCCCGCTCCGGCGCGACATGCAGATCGTGTTCCAGGATCCCTACGGCTCGCTCTCGCCTCGCCTCTCGGTCGGGCAGATCATCGAGGAGGGACTCCTGATCCAGAAGCCCGATATGGATCACGCCGGGCGCCACGAGCGCGTGTCGCGCGCGCTAAAAGAGGTCGGTCTCGAGCCTGCGGTTCAGAACCGCTATCCGCACGAATTTTCCGGCGGCCAGCGCCAGCGCATCGCCATCGCCCGGGCGCTCGTGCTCGAGCCGAAATTCCTGATCCTCGACGAGCCGACCAGTGCGCTCGACGTCTCGGTGCAAGCGCAGATCGTCGATCTGCTGCGCGACCTGCAGAAGCGCCACAAGCTCGCTTATCTCTTCATCAGCCACGACCTCAAAGTGGTGCGCGCGCTCGCCAATAACATCATCGTGCTCCGCCACGGCAAGGTCGTGGAGCAAGGTCCGGCGCGCACGGTGTTCGCCAAGCCGAAGACCGATTACACCAAGGCGCTGTTGGCGGCGGCGTTCGAACTCGAGGCGACGCGCGGCGACGCGGTCTCGACCTGATACAGTTTGTGGGAACTCCGGCGTAGCTTCCGCGTTCTTTGGTTAGTCCAATAACCGAAGAACAAAGGACCATGCGCGGTATTCTGCTCTGGCTGATCGGTATTCCCATCCCGATCATCATTCTGTTGTGGCTGTTCGGCGTGCTGCACTAGCACGCGAACTCACGGACGCCTCACCCCCAAGAACTCACTTCCAGACGCGGCGATGCGGGCCTTGGCCTCGGCCAGAGGCTCGACAACCACGGCCATATGCTCGGCGCTCGCATGAAGCACGTCGGTCGTGCTCGTCATGATGCCGACGTGACCGTCCCAGAACACGAGGTCGCCGCGGGCGAGCGCGACGGTTGGATCGAGCGGCCGTCCAATCTCCGCCGCCTGCATGTCGGCATCGCGGGGGCAAGGAACGCCTGCGGCCTCATTGGCGAGCTGGACGAGGCCCGAGCAATCGAGGCCGAGACTGGTGCGGCCGCCCCAAAGATAAGGTGTGCCGACAAAGCTGAGGCCAACGGAGACGGGATCTGCCGCGGTCTCATCCACTCGGCGCGTGTGCGCGGCGACAACGAAGCCGCCGCTTTCAAGCGCGAGGAACTTGCCTTCGGCCGCGGCGGCCGAGAGCAGCGCATTCATGCTGAGCAGCGCCAGCGGCGGCCGCTTGAAGTCGGGCTCTGGATAGACATAAGTCCGCAGCGCCGCCACGTTATGGGTCGGCGTCCGCACATCGGGGCTCAGACCCTCGCTCGGCATGTAGCCGACATAACCGTCGCGGGCGAGTTGGACCCAGGCCCAGCCTTCGCGCTCATCGAGCACCGTCAGGGTCTCGCCAAACAGAGCCTCGGTGTCGAGTGTCGCGTCGAAGCGCGGCTGACGGCGCAGCGGCAGCACCGGGACGTCCAGCTGACGCTGCTCGCCCGCGACATAGCGCGGCGCCTTGACGTGATCGCGCAGCGACGCCGCAGCCAGGTCCTCGCGATAAGCGTGGCGGCGCGGGTCTGGCAGCACGCCGTTGATCACGGTCCGAACTCTTTCTCGAAATAGGCGAACAGAGCACGCGCCGCTTGGGGCTCACCGCCCTGCGGCCGCCCAGGCTGCTCGCGCGGCACCCAGCCGAAGATATCGAGATGGGCGAAGCGCTTGGCCTTGGTGACGAAGCGCTTGAGGAACAGCGCCGCCATCACCGAGCCGGCATGAGCACCTTCGGCGATGTGGTTTACGTCGGCGATGCTGCTCTTGAGCAGCTTGTCGTAAGGCTCCCAGAACGGCAGCCGCCACAGCGGATCGCCGACCTTGAAGCTCGAGGCCAAGAGACCCGCAGCAAGACCCTCGTCGTCGCTGAAGAGCGGCGGTAGGTCGGGTCCGAGCGCCACCCTGGCGGCGCCGGTCAGGGTGGCGATGGTGATGAGATAGTCCGGCGCCTCCTCATCGGCGAGGCTCAGCGCATCGGCGAGAACGAGGCGGCCCTCGGCGTCGGTATTGCCGACCTCAACGGTCATGCCGTTCCGGCTCTTGAGCACGTCGCCGGGCCTGAAGGCGTTGCCGGCGATCGCATTGTCGGCGGAGGGGATCAACACCCTGAGGCGCACCGGTAGCTTCCGGCTCATGATCAGATGGGCAAGCGTGAGCGCCGTGGCGGCGCCACCCATGTCCTTCTTCATCAGCGCCATGGCACTGCCGGGCTTGATGTCGAGGCCGCCGGTATCGAAGCAGATGCCCTTGCCGACGATGGTCACCTTGGGCGCGTGCGCCGAGCCCCAGTGGAGATCGATCAGACGCGGCGCCCGGTCGCTGGCGCGGCCGACGGCGTGGATCATGGGAAAGTTGTCGGACAAGAGGCTCGAGCCTTCGGTGACCTTGACCTCGGCGCCATGCTCGGTGGCGAGCTCCCGGGCGGTCGCCTCCAACTCGGCTGGGCCGAGGTCGTTGGCCGGCGTGTTGATGAGGTCGCGGCCGAGATAAAGCGCCTCGGCCAGAGCGAGCACGCGGGCCCGGTCGATGCCATCCGGCAGCACCAGGCGCTTCGGCTTGCCGTTGACCTCGCTCCTGTAGCGGCCGAAGCGATAACAACCGGCAAGCCAGGCCAGGGTGGCGAGTTCGGGGTCGGGAAGCTTGCCGGCAAAGCGGTAGTCGCCGGCGGGCAGCGCCCCTGGCAAGGCGCCAGGAAGCAGCGGCGATTGCGCCGCCCAATCCTCGCCGCCAACGCCGAGCAGCGCTCCGGCGAGCGCCCCCTTGTCGTCCGAGAGCAGCAGGACGGAGCCGGCCTTGGGCTGCCAGCCGCGGGCCTCGATCCAGGCCCTCTGGGCTTGAGTGAGGTCCTTCAGGCTGGCGTCGTCCTTGGACGCGACGAGACGGAGCGGCAGCCCGTCGCTGCCGCGATCCAGGAGCAACTCTCCCAGCTCACGGCGCGGTCTTGGCGAGGTTTTCGGCGGCATGACTCAAATCTGGGGGCTTGCTGGAGGGGCGCATTAATGGCAGGGGAGCGTCGCAATGACAATGGCGGAAGGCCAAGCGATGAGCGACGCGCGTTACACCCTGATCATCGGCGACAAGAATTTTTCCTCCTGGAGCTTGAGGCCGTGGCTCGCCATGGCGCGGGCCGGCATCCCCTTTGTCGAGGAGCGCATCTGGCTCCGCCGGCCGGAGAGCAAGGCCGCGATCCTGCGCCATTCGCCCTCCGGCAAGGTCCCGGCGCTGAAGACGAACGGTCTCATCGTCTGCGACAGCCTCGCCATTCTCGAATATCTCGCCGAGCGCCACCCCGAGCTTGGGCTGTGGCCGCAGGACGCCGAGGCGCGGGCGGTGGCGCGTTCCGTCTCCGCCGAGACGCATTCGGGCTTCATGGCGTTGCGCAACGACATGTCCATGGACCTCCTGGCGCGGCTGCCGACGCCGCCGATCACCGAGGCGCTCGAGGGCGACATCCGCCGCATCGTCTCGATCTGGCGCGAGGCCCGCGCCACGCATGGCGGCAGCGGACCATTCCTGTTCGGCGGCTTTTCCAACGCCGACGCCATGTTCGCGCCGGTCGCCACGCGGTTCCGCACCTACGGCGTCGACCTCGCCAGGTTCGGCGATGACGGCACGGCTGCGGCCTACGGAGAAACCATCCTCGCCCTGCCAGAAATGGCGACGTGGACCGAAGGCGCCGAGGCCGAGGTCAAGGAACGTGCGGCGCGGGCGTCCTGACGCGGCCTAGGCGCGTGCCCGCGTCAGCCTGAGGCGATCGAGGATCGGCGCGAGCAAGGACGCGTCGTCGCGGTCGCCTGCGCTGCCGTCGGCGAGAAGCGCGGCGAGATCCCGGAACTGCGCGGCCACCTTCGATTTCGGCGCAACCTCCTCGATGGTCTGGCCGTTGTTCGCCGCCATGCCGAACAGCTGCGGATCGAAGCCGATCGACGCGCTCGGCTCGAGCTCGAGCGCCTCGGCGAAATCGCTGACCGCGATCTCCGGCCGCTTGGGCATGCCGACCTGATTGAGGACGAGCAGCGGCGCCTTGCTGCTCGGCCGCGTCAACTTCAGCTGATCGACGAGGTTCCTGGCATTGCGCAGATTGGCGAGGTCTGGAACCGCCGTGATCACGACGTCGTCCGCTTCCGACAACACTTGCTTCGCCCAGGACGTCCAAAGATGCGGAACGTCGGCGGCGATCCAGGGTACGCTTTCCTTGACCACGTCGAGCACGGTGCCGCAGGCCTGAGAATCGATTTCGTAGACGCGATCGAGGGTGCCGGGTGCCGCAAACAGGCTGAGATGATCGGAGCAGCGCGACAGTAGCCGGTCGAGCTGGGTCTCGTTCAAGCGCTCCGGCGAGATCAGCGCGTCGGCGATGCCTTGCACCGGATCCTGGTTGAAATCGAGGCCGGCGGTGCCGAACGGCAAATCGAGGTCGGCGATGACCACCTCGTTGCGCAAGGAAGCAGCGATGGCGAATGCGATGTTGTGGCAAACCGTACTCGACCCGCAGCCTCCCTTGGCGCCGACAAAGGCGAGCACCTTCCCGAGCGGCGCCGCTTCGGCATCGGCATGGATAGCGGCGATGCAATCGATGAGCTGAGGCACATTGAGTGGCGCCACGAGATAGTCGCTGACGCCACGCCGCAGCAGCTCGCGATAGAGCAGGACATCGTTGACATGGCCGACGGCGATGACCTTGGTGGCCGGATCGCAGATCTCGGCGAGGCGATCGAGATCGGCAAGCATTTCGTCGCGGTCGAGAAGCGATTCAATGACGACGACGCTCGGCGTCGGGGTCGCGTCGAAGGCCATCACCGCAGCCTGGACCCCGCCCATGCGCACCGACACATTGGCCTTGGCGAGGTTCCGGTCGGTCGAGGCGTCGCGGATCACGGCGGCCGTGTCCTGGTCCTCGCAGAAGGCGACAACGTCGACGCGCGGGAGCGGGCGCTGGCGCGGTGCGCCGGCCCGCGGCTCATCCTGAGCCGTAGCCTGGTCCTCAGGCGCAAAGCGCAGTGCGGAGGCAGCGTCGCGTGTCACTCCCTTCCCCGTGTCCTCGTCAGGTGGCGAATGACCTCACTCTGATCTTGAAAGTGTCAAGGCAAAGTTAACGTTAACGAAACGTGCCAAAAGACGACGTCCGGTGCCGAGAGTTGGGGCGCTCTCAGTTGAGGATCGTGGTCACCGCGCCGCTCAGTTGAGCGACGACGGCAACGATGGCGAACGCGATCATGGCAGCGATGACGACTTGCCCGAATTCGCCGTTGCCGGATGCGTCTTTGCTCGAGTGTGTGGCCGAGCGCTTCATTGGACTGCCCTCTCGCGCAAGCCACGAGGAAACACGGCCAATCGGGCTCACGAGCCGGCAAGCTTAGGCGAACAGCGTTGCGGGGAAGTAAATCCCTTGGGGGTTTTCGCTCCGGCTAACGGGTCGCGCCAGCACATTCGGTGACGAGCTCGCGGCTTTTTTCCATCAGCATGTGGAAGTGATTGCTGATCTGGTAGGTGTCGGTCGCGAACCAGAAAACCCGCGGGCCGTCTTCGCTCCGCAGATGGCTTTCGAGTTCGTCGAAGTCCTTGGCCGAGGCCATGACGCCCTTGCCCTTTGCTCTGGCGAGACTGGTGACCCGTGCAATCGCCGCCTTGATCTCGGGTCCGTCACGGGGAACGCCGAGCGCGCATGAGAGGTCCACGGGACCCACGGCGACGCCGTCAAGGCCCTCGACCGAGAGAATATCCTCGACATCGTCGAGCCCTTCCTTGGTTTCGATCAGGACCACGATCGCAACGTCGTTGGCGCGGCGCACATATTCGTCGGCCGGCATCCGGAAATAGTGGCCGGTGCGTAGTCCAGGAAATGGGCCAAGCGTCCCCAGCGGCGCTTGGCGCGAACTCCGGACGACAGCCTCAGCCTCTTGCCGCGAGGAGATGCGTGCAAGTATCAGCCCGTCTACTCCGAGATCCAGCACGCGGGTGATGAAATGGGGGTCTGGGTGATGCGGAAGGCGAACGACCGAAGCCATGCCGACGGCCTTCGCCGCCCGGACGAGACGATCGATCATGGCGAGATCATAGGTCCCGTGCTCGGTATCGAACACGATGAAGTGGAAGCCTGCGTATCCCGCAATGTCGACGATCGTCTCGCTCGGAATAAGAGAGAACATCCCGGCAGCGAATTGGCTCTTGAGCAGACGGCGGAAGGCATTCCGTTCGATAGAGTCTTTGCTCTCTCGGTCGGGCATAGCGAAATCCTTCCTCGTCTCGATGCGCCAGCGATAGTCGAAGAGCGTCGACGAGCCGGGTTAAGATACGTTTTAGCTGCTCGTTATACAGAAGGATCGTGCCACAACTCTCTTTAGGGTCCCCGGTTCAGTCGTGAAGACAATCGTGAAGACAGCTTCTCCAGGAGGCCACGCAATGGGGCAGCGAGACAAGCCCGTTCTCTGCCTGACATTCGACAACATGGGTGCGGCGCACGACGTTTTCCTCGGCAAGGCTTCCGTGCCGGACATGAACTCGCCTGCCATTACGGTTGGCTTCCCGAATATCCTGCGTCTGCTCGCGACGTACGATTTGCACGCAACCTTTTTCGTCGAAGGTTGGAGCGCTCTCCACTATGGCGATGTCATAGAGTCGATCTTGCGTGGCGGCCACCACATCGGTTTGCACGGATGGATTCACGAAGAGTTCCTTGATCTGCCCGAGCGGACCGCCCGGCAATATGTCAATGACGGCTTGCAGGTGATGAAGCTACGCGGCATTCGGCCCGCCGGGTTTCGTGCCCCCGGAGGCCGGATCGGTCCCTACGGACGCCAGATCGAGGCCGAACAAGGATTTTCCTTCGACAGCAGCCGGCAAGACACGTCGGTGCCCACGGAGGTCCCGCTCGAGATCGAGTGGTACGCGGGAGATGGGTTGAAGCGATTGCCGAATGGGCTGATTTGGTTTCCCTGGCAGTGGTTCATGATCGACATGATTCACTACGAATATGCGTCGAATGGCCTGCGCGATCCCGATGACCTTGCCGCTTACTGGAGCAAGGTCATACGCAACATCGCGCGCACGAACGGCCTCGTGACCATCATCAATCATGCCCATGTTACGGGTGTTGACCCTAAGCGCGTCGCCGCTCTGGAGAAGGTGCTGGAATTGGCATTGGAGCTCGGCTTCGACATTCTGCCGTGCGAACAGGCGATGCACCGGACCGAGCATTTGACGTGAGGATTTGAATCGCAGGGGAGCTACGCCCCGGAGAGTTCTGAGCGTCGCTCGGTCGGGAACGGCGCCGCGGCGCTGCCCCAAAGATCATATTCGTCGGCGTGCTCGATCGTGACGCGCAGGCGGTCGCCCGGTTGAGCCGTCGTCTCGCCATTGAGATAGACATTGCCGTCGATCTCCGGCGCGTCCCAAGCCGATCGGGCTATGGCGCCCTCCTCGTCAACCTCATCGACGATGATCTCGATCTCGGTGCCGATGCGGCCGGCGAGGAGCTCGGCGCTGATTGCCTGCTGATGCAGCATCAGCCTCGCATGGCGCTCCTCCTTGACCTCTTCCGGCACGTGACCGACAAGATCGTTGGCCTTGGCGCCATCGACATTCTCGTATTTGAAGCAGCCGACGCGGGCGAGGCGCGCCTCGGAGAGCCAATCAAGCAGGAGCGCGAAATCCTCCTCGGTCTCGCCCGGGAAGCCGACGATGAAGGTGGAGCGAATGGCCAGGTCAGGGCAGATTTCCCGCCAAGCATGGATCCGCTCCAAGGTCTTCTCCCCATGCGCGGGACGGCGCATGGCCTTCAGCACACTCGGGCTTGCATGCTGAAAGGGAATGTCGAGATAGGGAAGTACCTTGCCGCCCGCCATCAGCGGCAGCACCTGATCGACATGGGGATAAGGATAGACGTAATGGAGCCGGACCCAGACGCCGAGGCTGGCGAGCGCCTCGGCGAGGCTCAAGAACCGCGCCTCGCGCTGCTCTCCCCGCCACGCACTCTTGGCGTAACCGAGATCGAGGCCATAGGCGCTCGTGTCCTGGGAGATCACCAGCAGCTCCTGGACGCCCGCCTCGACGAGGCGTTCGGCCTCGCGCATGACCTCCCCGATCGGCCGGCTCTTCAGGCGCCCGCGCAAGGCCGGAATGATGCAGAAGCTGCAGGCGTTGTTGCAGCCTTCGGAGATCTTCAAATAGGCGTAGTGGCGCGGCGTCAGCCTGATGCCTTGCGGCGGCACGAGATCGAGAAAGGGATCGTGCGGGCGCGGCACCGCCTTGTGCACCTCGCCGATGACCGCCTCGTATTGATGCGGGCCGGTGATGGCGAACACGCCCGGATGCGCGGCGCGGATGCGATCCGCCTCGACCCCGAGGCAACCGGTGACGATAACCTTGCCGTTCTCGGCCAAGGCCTCGCCGATCGCCGCGAGCGATTCTTCCTTGGCGCTGTTGAGAAAGCCGCAGGTGTTGACCACCACGGCGTCGGCGCCCTCGTAGCTCGGCGACAGCTCGTAGCCTTCGGCGCGAAGCCGGGTGACGATGCGCTCGGAATCGACCAGGGCCTTGGGACAGCCGAGACTGACAAGCCCGATCCTTGGTGCTGCGCCTTTGTTGGCGGGTGCCGGCATGGGCGCCGTTATAGGCGAAGCGGAAGGGTGTTGTCTTCCGTCACTCCGCGGGAGCCGCTTTCAGTTCGAGCCTTGGACCGAGCGGCGCGGTGACACCGGCAGCATCTGCAGCCACTCGGCCGCACTGCCGTTGAACACGTTGCGATCGACCGGCACGCGGATGCCGGGCACGCGCCCCGTGGTGGTGAACTGCCAGAACAGCCACGGCCTGTCGCGGAAGATCTCGTGCGGTTCGGCCGCGACGGAGCGGAGCCAGAAATTGTAGCCGCCGAGCTCGCCCTCAAGCACGTCGCGATGGAAGGCGACGTCGGTGTAGATGATCGGCCGCTTCCCGGTATAGGTCTCCATCACCTCGAGGATGATCTTGACCTTCTTCAGCGCGACCTCCGGCGGCGTGTCTTGGGGACAAGACTTCGAGTGGTGGTTCCATTCGAGATCGAGAACAGGCGGCAGGGCGTCGGCATCTTGTGGAACGTTGCGGACGAACCACAGCGCCTGCTCGCGGGCCGAACGGCACCAATAGAGCATGTGATAGGCGCCACGCGGGATGCCGGCGCGCTTGGCGCCGTACCAGTTCTCTCGGAATTTCGGATCGAGATAGTCGCCGCCTTCGGTCGCCTTGATGAAGGCGAACTGCGTGCCGGCGGCGCGAACGCTCTCCCAGTCGACATCGCCCTGCCAGTTGGAAACGTCGATGCCTTGAACCGGCATGCGATGGGCGCGGGCGACGCCCTTATGGGGATCGAGGTCGGCGAGCTGGCGCGCCAACAGCCCGCTCGCTGGTGCGAGAGGGAGACTCAAGGACAATGCCAGCACGGCGAGGCGACGCAACGCAACGGACATGTGACCGCGACCAGGTTCCAACCCCAAAAGGACCGGAATAGCCCGTTAGGGTTAAAATTTCCGTGCCCTCGTCCCGGGGATGGCGACTTAGCGCAGAATGTTCTGAAGATCCGGGTCGCGCGGCTCCTCGCTCTCGGGCTCAGGCTCCTGTTGCGGCTCGGCCTGGCGCTGAGGGGGCGCGGCGGCGCTGTCGTCATTGCTGTCGTCACTATTGCCGCGCCCACCGCCAATGCGGATATTACCGAGCATGCGGCCGATGGCCTCGCCGACCGGCTTGCCCTTCAGATTCTTTTGCAGAAGCTCGCCGATCTGATTGACGGTCTTGGAGGTCTGCTCCGGGCTCGAGAACAGCCCCTTGATCTCGGGCCTGAAGATCGGCTTCGCGAACGGACCCTCGATGCGCACCGGAACGGAGAGCCCGGCTAGGGCGTTGGCGCCGCCCTTGCCCTCGGGACCGGCGACGATCTCCGGCTGGGTGAGGAAATCGACGCTGCCGGTAACGACATCGACGGTGCCCCGCGCCGTGACCTCGAGCAGCGGCGCCGTCATCTCCAGGTCGTGGGACTCGGCGACGCCACTGGCGATGGTGAAGGTGCCACCGAGATCACTGAAGGTGGTCTTGGCGCCAGGGCCCTGATCCAGATCCGGCATCTTGCCGGCGCCGATGCCCACGATCAGCTCAGTCAGATTGATGCCTTCGATGGCGCCGTCGGTGATGTCGATGGTGCTGTTGCCGGCGAGCGAATGCTTCATCTCGTCAGCCGTTCGTCCGGTGCCGTTCAGCGTCAGCTCGACCTTGGCGCGGCCAGCAAGGAGATTAAAGCCCGATGCACCCGCGAGCAGCGGCTGCATCGACACGTTGTCGAGCACGACGTGACTGGTGAAGGTGGGCACGGGCTTGGAGGCATCGAGGGTGAATTTGCCGTTGCCCTGGCCGTCATAGAGCTGCATGTCGCTGAGATTGGCGTCGAGCACGCCGTCGCGGAGGCTGAGGCCAAGCGAACTTGGCCCGATGGTCATCCGCGCCACCTTGGTCTGGCTCACGTTGACATTGACGTCGGCATCGAAGGCGGCAGGCATGACGTTGGCCACGTGCGCGGGCGCGCCGGCGGGGGCTTGCGGCGCCGGAGCACCCCCGGCCACGGGCGCAGGAGCCTCGGCCCCGGCATCGCTGCCGCCGCCCAGTCCCGCGGTCCCCTCGGCGGTCTGAGCCGATTTCGGCTGGACGTGCTCCGCGCCGCCGGACGACTGCGCGGCCTCAGTCGAGGATCCGGGCGCCTTCGCGAAGAAAGGATTGAGGTCGAGCGTCTCAAGGGCAAAGGCGGCGCGGAGATAAGGCCGCGGGCTCTTCAAGGTGAGGACCGCCTGGCCTTGCCCGGTGGCATGGCTGAGGGCAAAGCGCGTCTGGGTGAAAGAGATCTCGCCCTTTTGCCAGGCAACATGGCTGTTGATCTCACCGCTGCCGACAGCGGTCGCCGAAGCCGGTTGCTGGCGCATCCAGGCCAGTACCGACGGCACCGATTGTGATTTCACGGCGAGGTCGCCTTCGGCGCTGAAGGCGGGCTTGGCCGCGACATAGCCACCAAAACTGCCGTCGATGGCATCGGTGTTGAGCGCAAGGTCGAGCCGCGCCGAGCGTGTCTCGAGATCGGCCGGCGATTCGAGCTTGAGATCGAAGCCGACGCGAAGCCCCTTCCAGTCGAAGTCGCCCTTGGCGGTGAGCGGGTCGACGAGATGGGGGAGGCTCAAGGAGGCATCGATATGCTCGATGCGGCGCTCGTCGCCGTTGGCGTTGTAGATGATGCGGACGGTACCGTCCTCGATGCGGACATCCTTGAGCATGACGTCGCGGCGCGACGAGCCGCCGCCGGCTTCCGCGGCGATGAAGCGGAGCGGCGCCGCTGCAGCGGCGCGTGTCGGCGCCACCGGCGCCAGCGGGCCGGCATCGCCTTGCTGCTGCTGCACGCCATCCTTCAGGCGCACCGTCAGCACCGGGCGCTCCATGACGACGCGGTTGGCATCGACCTGGCGGCTGAACAACTGGCCGAAGCTGACATCGAGCGCGAGGCGCGCGATGGTGAGATCGGCGCCAGCGCGATTCTCGGGATCGGTGATCTCGACATCGGTGAGCACGATGTGCGGGCTCGGCATCAGTAGAATCGAACTCGAGCCATGGACCGCGAGATCACGCCCGCTCTGCTCCTTGACGCGCGCCGCAACCCGGTCGCGCACGGCATCGGCCGAGATCAGCATGTTGACGGCGACCAGCGCGAGGACCACGAGCGCGATCACGCCAGCGCCGATTTTCAGTAGCAACTTCATAGCTTAAGGCCCAACTCGCTGGGAGATGAAACGTCCCTCGGAAACGGCAGCCCCGACACGTGCCCGCGCATCCACGCCTCATGTAGGTACCGGACCGGGAGACTTGAATGGCCGCGACGCGAGGCTGACAGGGCGCGACACGCTTAAGCTTAGGCCCGGAAATGCGGTGAGAATAGGCCCGTGTCAGCGCGTGTCCGAAGATGTCGCTCGTCTAGCGCACCAGAATGGCGTGATTGTCCCATTCATAGGGCGAGGCGCGGCGGTCCTCATCGAGGGCATCGGCGACCTCGGTCTCGACCAGCCAGCCACGACCGCTCGTCAACAGGAAGCTCGCCCGGTGGCGCGTCGGTGCGACACCGCAGCCATCGCTCAATTCGCTCGACCCGAGATAGCGGCGGCCGGCAACGTCCCAATAGGTGATGAGACCGCCCTTCGGCGCCGAGGCAGCGACGATGCCGCCGCCGGCATCGCAGGTCACCGAGCCGATGTAGTTGCGGAGCGCGCTTTGCGTCGGCCCGGGAGCCGGCACGAGCAGCGGCTGCTCGCCGCGGCGGTGGAAGCCGAGCAGCGGCGGCTCGTCGCCTTCTGGCCCGCGATATTGACAGCCGAAGGCGACGGTGTCGCCGGCAAGGGCAATGTGGCGGATGGAGAGCTGGTGGAGATCTGGCGCAAGCACCTGCTCTTCGAGGAGATCGCCGGTGGTGATGTCGATGTACACCAGCGACGGCTTCATGTCGGGAAGATTCAGTTCGTCGCGGCCGCTGTCGGGGTGGGTGCGGATGCCGCCATTGGCGATCACCATGGTGCGGCCGTCGGAGAGGAGCGCCACGTCATGAGGCTCCATGCCCCGCGCTGCGAACTCGCCGATCTGCTTATAGCCGTCGGTGGCATCGCGCACGCCGATGACGCCTTCCGCGTGCTGGTAGTCGTTCTCGGTGGTGAACAGCAGCTTGCCGTCGGCGGAGAAGGCGCCATGGCCGAAGAAATGCCGGTCCGGCTTCGCCGCGAACCATACCGGTGAGCGCTTGCCGCCAGGGACGGCAACGCCGAAGCGCCCCGGCCTCCGGGCGAAGGCCACCCATTCGTCAGACCCGGGTCGGAGCGCGATGTCGTGGCCGCGCGAGGGCAGATCAACCGACCTCACGTCGCCCTCGCCGAGCGAGAATAGAGCCGCCGAATAGGTGCCGCGATCGTCGCGCCGGGCGGCGGCGAACAGCTCCTCGGCGCCGATGCTCGCCCTGGCGGGGCGGAACGGCAATGCCAAAAGGGCGGCGCCGCCCGCGGCGCCGAGAAGAAGCTCGCGTCGATCGATCATGTCAGTCTCCATCCATGGCGTTGAAGCCGAAGGCGAGGCCGGCCCCTCGCGCGATCATGTCGCCGGCGGTGGTCGCCGCGCTTTTCAACGAGACGCGCAAGGCTTCGAGCTTGGCGCGCAGGTCCTCGCTGTGAACCACCTCGTCGACAGGGGCGCTGATCGCGCTCATGACCTCGATGGCGTGATCGAGGTCGAACAGGATCGAATCCTCGACGCCGGGCGATTCCTCATGGACCACCTGGGCAAGGCCGCTCTTGGTGAAGAGCTCGCGGGTGCCCTTAAGATTACTGACCACATTGGTAAAGGTGAGACCGCTCTCGTAGAACGGCGCGAGCCGCGGACGCGCCCGCTCAGCGCTCGCGCCCAGCATTTTCGCGAGCTTCTGGTCGCGCACGGTCTCGATGCCGCCGGTGAAGGTCTTGAACAGGTCGAGCGTCACCTCTTTCGGCGTGTGGTAGGTCTGATTGGCAGGGCCCGGCGCGAGATAGGATTTGGAAGCGGCGCCACCATCCTGCCAATCG
>Ga0315553_10002178_pt1 | contig 15855 bp, 11 predicted proteins | sample SalMarSW160140MG_FD_203099 | JGI IMG/M metagenome (GOLD analysis project Ga0315553, IMG submission 203099) | Salt marsh sediment microbial communities from the Plum Island Ecosystem LTER, Massachusetts, United States - Salt Marsh Sediment SW1601-40 ... | reverse complement strand
CGTCATGTCGCCTCGCTAGCAACACCAACGCTGCCACGCAAACCCACAACTCACGCCCCGCGAAAAATGTGGGTAAGAACAAGGCCTTCCGGCCAGGGCTGTGGTCGCACTCGTTGCGAATTGGCGCGCCGACGGAGCGAAAAGCCTGGACACTTGCCGCGGCCTATGGTGTAATCGGCGGTCAGAGAGTCTAGAGTTAAGAGTCGAGAGTCAAGAGCCAGAAGGAAGAGAGTCGTTGGGTATTCAGCTTGCAGCCGCCGGGCAGCAGACAACTGACCACTGACAACTGACAACTGACAACCGACAACTGACAAAGGACAACGAAAAGAGTCAATAGCCATTGCGGCGACGGCGCCGCTTTCCGCCCGCACGAGCCTCGCGTCGAAGGAGCCCTCGCATGTCGAAACTCACCCGCCGTACATTCATCAAGTCGGCCGCCGCAGCCGGCGCCGCCCTGCCGCTGTTCACCATCGCCGGCACCAAGGCGTCGGGCCGCGTCATCGGCGCCAACGACACCATTCGCGTCGGCGTGGCCGGCATCAACGGCCGGGGTACCGCCCACATCGACGAGCTGGCCGGACGCGACAAGGTGCAGGTGACCTACCTGATCGATCCCGACTCGAACCTGTTCGAATCGCGAAGTGAACAGGTGCGTGCGCGGGGCGGCAACAAGCCCAAGTGCGTACAAGACATTCGCGAAGCGCTCGACGACAAAGAGCTCGACGCCGTCACCATTGCCACCTGCAACCACTGGCATTCGCTCATCACCGTCTGGGCCAGCCAGGCCGAGAAGGACGTGTACGTCGAAAAGCCGATCAGCCACAACGTGTTCGAGGGGCGCAAGTGCGTCGAGGCTGCCCGCAAGTACGGCCGCGTCGTGCAGCACGGCACGCAAAGCCGCAGCGACGAGGGGCTCGCGCGGCAATTGGCCGCCGTCCGCTCGGGCAAATACGGCAAGCTGCTCGTCTCCAAGGGCTATTGCTGCAAACCGCGGTGGAGCATCGGCACCCGCCCGACTGAGGAGCCGCCCAAGGGATTCGATTACAACGTGTGGTTGGGCCCGGCGCCCGAGCAACCCTTCCATGGGAACCTGCACCCGTATAACTGGCATTGGTTCTGGGACACCGGCAACGGCGACATTGGCAACCAGGGCGTTCACCAGATGGACATTGCCCGCTGGGCAATCGATGGCGCCACGCTGCCCAAAAGCGTGTGGAGCCTGGGCGGGCGGTTTCTGCCCGATGGTCCCGACCAGGGCCAGACGCCCAACATGGAGTTGTCCGTGTTCGATTTCGGCGAGACGCTGCTTGTGTTCGAGACTCGCGGCCTGGTGGGAAAAGAAGGCGCCCCCGAAGCGAACGTCAGCAACGAGTTCTACACCAGCGAGGGAGTGATTCGCGGCGGTCGGTTCTACCCCCACGACGGCGGCGCGGCCCAGCGAGTGGAACCGGGCGACGCCAACGTCACTCCCGGCGGAGCGTTCGGCGCATTCGTGGCCGCCGTTCGCAGCCGCGACCCGGCCGATAACAACGCCGACGCCGAAACGGCCCACTACTCGGCCGCCCTGTGCCACCTGGCCAACATCTCGTACCGATTGGGCGAGCCCGTGCCGTTCGACAAACAGGCGCGATCGCTTGGCGACAACAAGCAGGTGGTCGAAGCGTTTGCGGCTCTCAAGGACAATCTTCGCGCGGTGAAAATCGACCTGGGTGAGAGCACGTACCAACTGGGCCGCGCGCTCGAATTCGACGCCCAAACGGAATCGTTCGTGATGGACGAAGAAGCCGACGCCCTGCTCACCCGTGAGTACCGCGAGCCGTTCGTCGTGCCGGCAGCGGTTTAGCGGCGTTCGCTGGGCGACCGCGCAATGCCTAATGTCTAATGACTAAGGAATGCCTAATGTCTAAGTCCTGACAGCCCCATAGCTATAGCGGAATCGACCGACGTCGTGCTCCGGCATTGGTCATTGGGACATTGGTCATTAGTTAGTCGTTACGTCATTAGGCATCAGTCATTCCTCGCGTCGTCAGGCATAGTCCCTCACCGATGTCCTCGCCCGCGCCCTTCGATCCGTATCTTGAGTGGCTGGGCATCGAGCCGCACGAGCAGCCGGCCGATCACTACCTGCTGCTAGGTCTGCCCCGCTTTGCGTCCGATGCCGATGCGATTCGCGCCGCGGCCGATAGCCGCATGTCCCACGTGCATAGCTTTCAGACGGGGCCGCGCGGCATCTATACGCAGTCGCTGTTGAACGAATTGTCCGCGGCCAGGCTCTGCCTGCTCGATCCACAGGCCAAAGCGCAGTACGACGCACAATTGGCGCGGCGTGCGGCGGCTTCCGCGACCGGTCCGTCGATGCCGCCGCCGGCGCCCGCTACATCGACCGTGGCACCGCCCGCTATTGCCCCCATGGGAGGCGCCGTCCTTTCGCAGGGGTCGGTCGAGCCTGCCGCTCCCGGGGTCGTTGCACCTCCGGTCGGTCGCGCGTCGCTGACTTCGGGCGGTCGGCAACCGGATTGGGAAGCAGACGTCGATACGGGCGAGCTCGCACCGCGGAGTAGTGCCTGGTGGTTGTGGCTCGTGCCGCTGTTGGTCGCGGCGGTGCTTGTCGTGGCCGGACTCGTGTGGGGAGTGGGCCGATCGCAACTTGCCCACACGCAGCAGGGAGGCGACAACGGCACACAAGTCACCGACAGCGGCGACACGGCCGACTCGGACGGTGACTCCGACGGCGAAGAGGATGGAACATCGCCCGACAGTCCATCGATCGTTGTCGTTCAGCAGGCGGCCGATGGTGCGCTGCGATTCCTCGTTACCGACGCACAAATCCACGGCACGGCTTTGCGCATCGAAAAGGGCCCCGCTTCCAGCACCGCCGTCAACTGGATTCTTCACGACGACTGGCTGAGCTGGGACTTCCGCGTCAAGAAGCCGGCCATATTCCGCGTCAAGATCGTCTACCGCGCCGCCGCCGATGCGGAAGATGGCCAGTACGAATTGGCCGTCGACGACGAGCGCAAGACCGCCTCGGTCCGCCCCAGCCCTCCCGACAGCGAATGCACCGATGAGCTGTTCCTCGCCGTCAAGCGCAGCGGGCGCCACACGCTGTCGATGCGCGTAATCGCCAAACCCGGCGCCGAGCTCCTCTCGCTAAAGGAGATTCGCTTCGCCCCCGCAACCGGCTTCCGCTGACCTCCGCGGATATCTGTTTTCGTTTTCGCGCTGAGAGGTAGCTCGCCAGTTGTTCCGCCTGCGGCGGACCGCCGGAGCTGGCCCGGCGGAAAGCGCTTGTTTCCCTTGGGCATTCCCCAACGGGACGGCAACTGGGCAGCTACGGTCGCGCGGCAATACTACTTCATAAGTACTCAGTAACTCTTGACAAATCAAGCCCTCGGCCCTACGATGGTCGTGGGCCGGCGTTTCCCGTTTCAGTCCCAACGGGACGGCCCTCTGCAAGCCCAGGGTGGAGCGAAGCGCAACCCTGGGTAGCGATGTCGATCTCGCACCCAAAACCCCGAATGGGGTGGCCCTAACGTGCGCCGCGTCAACGCATCCGATACGCTGCTCGCGCTTTTCTCCGTGCCCGTTTCCGGATCGGCCCGAGGCGACACGCGGCCATGTCGCTTTGCCGCGGCGATGGCGCCAGCGACACGTCTCCATCGTTTAACCCCGTTTTCCGCGCCGTTTTCGCCCGTTAAAACCCTCGATTTCGAAAACTCATGCGACAAGCGACATCCGCTGGATCGTTGAGCGCGCGGAACACAGCGAGGCGGACATGTAAACGGGACTCGAAGAAGCGCGTTTACATGCCGACAACGGAACGAAACTGGTTTGACGCGGCGCGGTTACTTGGCCTCGATTGCGTACCTTCGCCTACGTGCATCGCGACGGCCACTCCCGGCCGGTATCCTTGTTCATCGAAGTGACCAAACAATGGGAACAACTGCGGCAGTCACGAGATTCCCAATGCGGCCTTTAAGCAAACGTCGATTTGCCGCATGGCCGCCGGCGGCAGTTGCCCGATCTTGCGAATGACAAAACTCTGCCCGGCTGTGAAGAGGTTCTCGCAGGTGACCGCCGAGTTGGCCAATAGGCCGGACTGCTGGCCGATCGGCGTGCTGAGGTCGACGAAGAACTGCGTCGGCTCGTGCGCGCGACTGACGTTGCGCGTGATCGCCGCGACGATCGTGTTCGTCAGCCGAGAGTTATTATGGTCCGACTGCACCACGAGAGCGGGGCGAATCTTCGAGCCGCCGCCCTGGGCAAACGGCATGTCGAGAAGGACAATGTCTCCGCGCTGGACCTTCATTGCTTCCCGCGGTGAAGATCGTATTGGTCGTAGGCCGCGTCGTCGGGATGGCTCCACGCCTCTTCGGCGACGCGATCCTGCACGGCATACGTCTCGCGAATGTCGAAGGGATCCGCACCTCCGAAAAGCGCTCGAACTCGGTTATATACCTCCGCGGGAATGAGGACATACTCCTTCTGTTGCTCCATGTCCACGAGGTGGACGGGGGCGCCTTTTTCGCGGGCGATCTCGCGCCGGAGCTCTTCGGATATTTTCGCGGCCATGCACGAATTATAGCACGATTCGAGACGATCAGGCCAAGTCGACTTCCCAACGACCTGAGATAGAACATGGCACAACTGATCGGCCCGATCCTGCGGCATCCGTATTGCTGCTCGTGGGGCGGACCCACAGATCGTCAGTCGGGCGCCGATTCGGAGTTTTGGTTGACCGATCCCTCTGGGGGCGTTAACATATCGGCCGTCCTTGATGGATCGTGCCGAACCCGCGATTGTCACGATGCGCAGGCCCTAAGTGCGTGCCATCGCCGCGTTCGTGTGCCACGTGCCGAGCCCCAAGGCGCCCCGCCTGCCAAACCACGCCCACCACAAACAAACCAGGGGAAAGCCGGCCCAATGCCGTGTTTCAATGCAGCGATTCCCCGGCGTTCGACAGCAGTGCTGTCGCTGGCTTTTCTGGCGGCTTTCTGGCTAGGGACCTGTATCGGCGGCCGTCTCATCGCGCAGGAGCCGGCGCCGGAACCCCTGCACGAGCGAATCGACCGATTGATCGAATCGAGCCACGTCGGCCCAATGGCACCGCTGGCCGACGACGCAACGTTTCTCCGCCGCGCGTATCTCGATCTGGTGGGCACCATTCCGTCGGCCGGCGAAGCACGGGCGTTCCTCGCCGACACCTCGCCCGACAAGCGGACGCAGCTTATCGACCGTTTGCTGGCCGACCCGCGGAACGCGCGGCACATGGCCGTCGCGTTCGACGTGATGTGGATGGAGCGACGGCGCGATCAGCGCGTCAAGTCGGAAGAGTGGCAGCAGTTCCTGCTCATCTCGTTCCAGGCCAACAAGCCGTACGACCAGCTCGTGCGGGAGGTTCTTTCAGCCGACGGCCTGGACCCCGAGCAGCGCGGGCCGGCGCGGTTCTATCTCGATCGCGACGTGGAGCCGAACCTGCTGACGCGCGACATTGGCCGGCTGTTCTTCGGCCGCGACTTGCAATGCGCGCAGTGCCACGACCATCCGCTCATCGACGACTACCACCAGTCGGAATACTACGGGCTGAACGCGTTCGTGATGCGCAGCTTTCTGTTCACCGAGAAGAAGGACGAAAAGAAGACCTCGGTGGCGGAGAAGGCCGAGGGCGAGGCGAAGTACAAGTCGGTGTTCACGGGCGTCGAAGGCCAGGCGGCGCCGTGTCTGCCAGGCGGCAAACCGATCGAGGAGCCAACGTTTGCCGCGGGCGAGGAGTACGAGGTCAAACCCGAAAAGGACGTTCGCCCCGTGCCCAAGTACAGTCGCCGCGCGGCGCTGGCCCAGGCCGTCACGGACGGAACAAATCGAGCGTTCAACCAGAACATCGCCAATCGCATGTGGGCGCACATGATGGGGCGGGGACTCGTGAACCCGGTCGATTTGCACCACGCGGACAATCCGCCTTCGCATCCGGAATTGCTCGATCTATTGGCCGTCGAAATCGTGGCCATGAAGTACGACATGCGCGCCTTCCTGCGCGAGCTGGCATTGACGAAGACGTACCAGCGCGGCTTTGAGCTGCCGCCCGTCAGCGATGATGACGTTCGGCTTGTCGCCGAGCAGCTTCCCGGGCTGAAGGAGGCGTTCGACGCGGCGACGGCGGCACAGGAGCAGGCCCAGGCGACCGCCGATACGGCGCGCGAGGCGTGGGTTGCGGCGGGTCAAAGCGTGGGGCAATTGGCGCAGGAGGTGGCCAAGCTTCAGGCCGACGTCGATGCCGCGAGTGCGGCGGCCGATGCCGCGGCCCAAGCGCAGGCCGAATCCGACAAGAAGCGCGACGACGCGCGGCAGACGGTGGCGTTGCTGACCGATGCGGCGGAGAAGGCGGCACAAGCGGCGCAAACGCTTCCGGAGGAAAAGGAGTTGGCAGCGGCTGCCGAAGTGTTCGCCGCGCGACGCGCAAAGCAAGAGGAGCAGCTTGCCGGAATCGAGAAGGAGGCCGCTGACCTCGCCGCGATCGCGAAGACCACGGCGGATGCGCTGGCCGCCGCCACGGGAAAGACAAACGAAGCGAAGCAGCGCCACGCGGCCGCGATCGCGGAGAATGCGTCGCTCGAGACTGCGTACCACGAGGCGGCCGCCGCCCTGGAGAAGGCGTCCGCCTCGGCAATCGTCGCGCGGCGGCGATGGACCAGCGCGGACACGTTCGCCCAGTACCAAAGCGCCGTTTCTCAGGCAAGTGCGGCGCACGACGCCGTGCTCGCGGCCGAGTCCCAGCGTTCTCAGATTGACCAGAGACTGGCCGCCATCGCGAAGGAGCTTCCGCAGCGCGAGGAGCAGCTCGCGAAGACTACGACCGCGAGCCAGACCGCCGATCAGACGCGGGCCGACGCCCAGCGGCAGCTCGAAGAAATGCAGTCGAAAGTCAAGGTGGTAACCGATTTGCTGGCCAGCGCCGATGCGGCCTCTCAAAACCTTCCTGACGACGCGGAGCTTGCCGCGACCGCCAAGACGATCAAGGCCCGCGCCGACGAATTGGCGGCTCAAGCTACGGCGCTGGCCGAACAGGTCGCGGCGCTGCAGGCGACTGCCGATGATCTCAAGGGGCAACTCGCGTCGCTTCAAAGCAGCGTTGCCCAACTGACCGTCGAAAGGGCCACGCTCCGCGAGACGGCCGCATCGCTCGACGCTCAGTCGCCGCAGCTTCGCGAAAGTGCACAGTCGGCCGCCGCCGCTGCCGATCGCGCTCTCGACGGGCTGTCGAACTACGCCACCAGCCAGTTCGCCCTGGCGTCGGTGGGTGCCCTGACGCCCGAGCAGTTTGCCGCCAGCATGATGCAGGCCACGGGCGTGACCGACCAGCAGCGCGCCGCGGCGGCGAAAGAGTGGGACGAGAAGAATCCGCTCGATGAAGCGGCAGCCGCCGACTCGCAAAAACAAGCGGAGCGGGCCTTGCAGATCGAGGCCGCCCTGGCTGAAAAGCAGAAGGGCGAAGTGCGCCAGTTCGTGGGGCTCTACGGCAATGAGTCGGGCCAGTCGCAGGACGATTTCTTCGCCACGGCCGATCAGGCGCTATTCCTGGCCAACGGGGGACAGGTACGATCATGGTTGAATCCCTCGGGCGACAACCTGGCGGCGCGTGCCGAGCGGCTGGAAGATCCGCGGGCCATCGCCGAGGAGATCTATCTAAGCGTATTGACGCGGCTGCCCGATGAAGGCGAGGCAGCCGACGTAGCTCAATACCTGGAACAGCGACCCGACGACAAGCGAACAGCCGTGCGCGACATGATTTGGGCACTTTTGACCTCGGCCGAGTTTCGGTTTCGGCACTAGAAGCGAAAGTAGGTCCCGCTTGCCGAGCGGGACCTTGGCGGAGAGCACGGGCTGCGAGCATGAACCGCGGCACATTCAGGTCCCGCCCGGCAGGCGGGACCTACTTGGGAGACACGCCATGAAATGCACGTATGCATGCGGAACGGCCGAGCACCTGTTGGCTCGCCGCCGATTCCTGGGGCAAATGGCCGCCGGTGCGAGTGCCGTGGTCGGAGGATTGAGCGTGCTGGCGCGTCCGTCGGCGGCAGCGCACCTGGCCCAAAACCAGAAGCGGGTGCTGGTCGTCAACATGGCGGGAGGGCTGAGCCAGCTCGAAAGCTGGGATCCCAAACCGGGCACTAAGACCGGCGGCCCCTTTCGCGCCATCCCCACGTCCGTCACCGGACTGCACATCGGCGAGCTGCTGCCGCACACCGCCCAGCAAATGCACCATCTGGCTGTTGCACGTGGCGTGAACACGTCCGAGGACGATCACGGCAAAGGGCACTTCATGATCTTCACCGGCCGCCGCCAGACGCCGGGGGCCGACTATCCCAAGATCGGCGCCGTGTGTGCCCGAGCGCTCGAAGGGAAAAGCGAGGGCATGCCAGGCCATATTCAGATTTCGTCGGGGGGTGGGGGTGGACGCAGTAACGACGCCGCCTACTTGGGGCCGCGCTACGCGGCGGTAGTGCTGGGCAACGGCAATCCACCGCAGAATTCCGTGCGCCCCGACGAGATTACCTCCGAGGCCGACGCCGAGCGAAACGATTTTCGCCGCCACGTGAATGACCGCTTCACCAGCAAGCGCCGCACCGCCCAGACCGACGTCTATGCCTCCAGCTATGAACAGGCAATCGAGCTGATGCGGCGCGGCGAAGTGTTCGACGTGTCGAAGGAGCCGGAGGCCGACCACGAGCGCTACGGTAAATACGATTTCGGGCGGCACTGCCTGTTGGCCCGCCGTTTGCTCGAACACGAGGCAACGTTCGTGCAGGTGACGCACTCGAACTACGACACGCACAACGAGAATTTCAACTTCCACCTGGAGCAGCTTGGCGAGTTCGACCGCGCGTTTGCCGCTCTGGTGGGCGATCTGGCCGACCGCGGCATGCTCGACAGCACGTTGATCGTGGTGCTTTCGGAGTTCGGCCGCACGCCTCGCATCAACCAGAATTACGGCCGCGATCATTGGAGCCGGGCGTGGTCGGTGGTTCTGGGGGGGGCCGGCCTTCAACGGGGAGCCGTGTTGGGAAAGACCAACGACGAGGGGACCAAGGTCGTCGACGGCCAGGTCGATCACGCCAACTTGTTCCACACCTATTTGCGCGCGGTGGGATTGGATTCGACGGAAACGTTCGAAGTCGCGGGTCGACCGGTCCCCATGGCCGATCCGGCTTCGCACCCCATTGAGGAATTGCTGGCATGACACAGCCCCAGACGCCGAAACCTGCGTCGGAAGCTGCGCCGACGCCCGGCGAAGCGCCGCCGGCCGACCAACCACAGCCGCCGCCCGAACCGCCGGCTCCCAAGGCCGATCCCAAAGAGACTCATGTCGTTCAGGAGTGGAAACACGACAGCCCGCTCATCTGCTGCCGTTTCGATCCCCAGGGCCGCTACGTGCTGGCCAGCGCCGAAGACAGCAGTGTGCAGCGGTGGCACCTGGAGTCGGGCGCCAAGACACCGATGGTGGGCCACGAGAGCTGGGTCCGTGGCATCACCTTCTGCGACGGCGGCAACACGGCCGTGACCGCCGGCAGCGAGGGCCGGCTCATTTGGTGGCCCGTGGAAGCCGAGCAGCCGCAGCCCGCGCGCACGGTGGAAGCGCACAAGGGCTGGATTCGCTGCATCGCTACTTCGCCCGACGGAAACGTGATCGCCAGCGCCGGCAACGACCGCACCGTGCGACTATGGAACGCCGCCGACGGTGCCCCTGTGGGCGAGTTGACCGGCCACGAGTGCGACATTTACAGCGTGCTCTATCACCCCGGCGGCGAGCTGTTGTTATCGGGCGACTTGAAGGGGCACATCAAGGTGTGGGAACTTTCGACCGGCAACGCGCTGGACGAGTTCGACGCCACGAAGCTGCACTCGTACAACAAGGGGCAACAGGTCGACTTCGGCGGAGTGCGCACGATGGCCCTGAGCGCCGACACGGCCCAACTGGCTGCCGGCGGCCTGTTTAACGCGTCGAATCCACTGGGAGCGGTTCACGATCCGATCGTGCTGCGGTTCGAGCGCGAGTCGAAGAAGCTCCTGCAGTCGCACATCGCCGAGGGACTCAAGGGAATCGCCTGGCGTGTCATTTTTCATGTCGATGGGCCGCTGATCGGCGTCTCGGGCGGGAGCAGCGGCGGCTTTCTATTGTTCTGGAATGCCGACGAGGAGAAGGAATTCCACCGCTTCAAGCTCCCCAACCTGGCCCGCGACATGGACCTGCACCCCGACGGTCTGCGGCTTGCCACGGCGCACTACGACCAGCAACTTCGCATCAGCAGCATGACGCCCAAGGCGGCGGGTTGATTCGGCAGGCCGATTGTCCGGCACATGGACGGTCGGAATGCGATCTTGATGCTCTTCCCAGGATCGCCGACTCGTTTCAGGCGTAAATCTCTATGGGGAATCGTCTTCCGTTGAGAAGGCATCGCGGCGCGCGTTTCGGTTGCTTCGATTATTGCGTTTGCTTCGCTTGCCGCGTAGAATCCAATGTATGAATCTGGGTTCCGTTTTCCGCAGACCAGGGACGCCGATATGACCACTTTGCCAAGCGACTTTCCGGATGCCATTTCGACAACGCCGGAAGAGACCCGGCTGGCACAGCAGTCGAGCGCTACGCTCGCGAAGCTGCTTGCCAACTCAGACGAAAAGAGTCGGCAGTTTCACCTCCAGGCTGAGGATAAGCCAGAGGAGTCCGTCGCTATTCCGCTGCCCGCGATCCGCGTGCTGGTCGGCGCACTCGTCGAGATGGCCAAGGGCAACGCCGTTACGGTGGTGCCCGTGCATACGGAGTTGACCACGCAACAGGCCGCCGATCTGCTCAACGTCTCGCGGCCCTATTTGATCGACCTGCTGGAAAATGGGGCCATTCCTTTCCGCAAGGTGGGTAACCACCGGAGAGTCTTGTACGGCGATCTGATGGCGTACAAACGAAAGGACGATGAAGTCAGGGCCAAGATACTCGACGAACTGACTGCGGAAGCCCAGGAGCTGGGATTGGGCTATTGATGGAGCAACCTGTCACCGCAGTCTACGATGCGAACATTCTCTATCCCGCTTTGGTTCGCGATCTGTTCATTCGGCTCGCGCAGGCAGATTTGGTACGTGCGCGGTGGACGGAGACGATTCATGACGAATGGATTCGCAGCGTCCTGAAGGACAACCCGCATATCTCTGCAAGCCGTTTGGCGCGCACACGGGCCAAGATGAACGCTTCGCTTCGGGACTGTCTCGTGACCGGCTACGAGCACTTGATTCCATCGCTCAAGTTGCCCGATCCGGACGACCGCCACGTGCTGGCTGCTGGGATTCACGGCGAGGCTGACGTAATTGTGACGTGCAATCTCGGCGACTTTCCCGCCGCCATTCTCAGCGCGTACGGAATCGAAGCCGTGCATCCGGACGAGTTTGCGGCTTCATTATTTGAACGGGCACCCGATAGTGTCTGCGCTGCCGTCAAGAGGCAACGGGCGAGTCTCACGAACCCGCCGAAGAGCGTTTCCGAGTTTCTCGCGACTCTCGATCGACATGGCCTGCGAAAGACCGCCGCGCTCCTTGCGCAGCTCGCGGAGCACATCTGACTCGAACGCGCCCGACTTGCCGTCATTCGCTGGTGCTGCAGATGCCGCGAGCGAGTGGGCGCTTTGTAGTGCCGGGTGCAAGTGTCGGGGAGCGCATTACTTTTTTCGCGGCGGTGCTGGCGCGAGCTTGATAGCGACTCAACTTTGTCGCTACACGGCTTTTTGCCGCGATGTGCGATCGCGCGACACAGCCGGCAAGATCGCTACAACCGGGCGCGGCACGGCCGTGATGTTGCCGTTGGGCAGCGCCTGCGTGGCGTTTTCGCTTCATCGTAGAGCGCTGCATGGTACGTTTTTTCAGTGGCCGCGCGCCGGCTGGGTGGAAAGAATTGCGCGCACTCCGACCCAGTGCCCGGCTTCCCCCAGGGGATAGCTCGCCCTGGATTCCGCCTCTATCGCACAGAAGGATCGATGGCACGGACGACCGCCAGTGCGAAGCTTGGTCGAGTAAGCGGCTGCTTGTGCGCGGCCATGCTGTGCCTGCTCGTCGGCGGATGTGCGCAACTACGGCTGCCGAGAATTGATCCGACGGGCGAGCACATCTTCCTTCCGCAGCCGGCAACTACCACGCTAGCGCCGGATGCGGCTTTTCCCTTTCCGCAGCCGGCCTGGACGTCACCTCCCTCGCCGCCTGCGTGTCCGACGGTTCCGCCCGGCGGCGTTGCGCCCGGCGCCATAGCAACCGCGCCTGGCGTCGTAGCGCCTGTTGGTGTCGTACCGGGCGCAGTCGCGCCGGGAGCATCGGGTGTGCCCGGCGCTTGGGGACCGAACGGCGCGGGTCTTCTGCCGGCGGGACGGCCGGGCCAGTTGACGCTTACTCCGGTACACGTTGCGGCGCCCATCGGCAGCGATGTCGTGCTGTTGTCGGGTCTTGTAGGACCCAGCGGCTACTATTCTACCGGCGACCAGATCGAGTGGGCGATGGCGCAGGGGAGCGTGGGGCAGTTCTTCCAGGTTGGCGGAACGGGCCTCAGCTTTCTCGACCAGCTTTTCAATCGCCGACCCAACCTGGTCAGCGGCGGCCACGCCGTGAGTCGCAGCTCGCGCCGCAGTGAGGTCATTACGCGTGGTACGCCCAATCCGCTGGACGATGTCTGGACCCAGCCCGGCCAGTCGTGGGTGAGCGTCGTTTCGAGCGTCGAGGGCACCAGCCACGTCAGCGTAACGGCGCCCGGTGCGACCGGCTGGGACCGGGTAGTGCAAACGGCCACGATTCACTGGATCGACGCACAGTGGACACTTCCGCCGCCGGCGATCGTCCGCGGCGCCGCGCCGCACCGGCTGGAAACGGTTGTGACGCGATCGACCAATCAATCGCCGCTCACCGGTTGGATCGTGCGTTACGAGGTCGTAGGCGGCGCGGCGGCAACGTTTGCACGCGGCAGCACGTCGATCGAGGCGATTGCCGACGCAGAGGGTCGCGCTGCGGCGCAGATCGTTCCGCAGGGTGAGCAGGGGGGTACGACGCAGGTTCGCGTGCAGATCGTGCGACCTCCCCAGGCAGCCGATGAAAGCCCGCTGGTTCTCGGCGAGGGGTTCACGACGGTCACCTGGAGTGCGCCGGGTCTGGCGGTGCGCGTCAGCGGTCCCGATTCGGCGGCGTCGGGCGACACGGTGAAGTACCGCGTCGAGGTGTCTAACACGGGCGACGTGGAGGCAACGAACGTCACACTGAGCCACGCGCTGCCGGCGAACCTCACCTTGGTGTCGAGCAACCCGTCGGCCCAGGCATTTGGCGACCGCGTCCAGTGGCGATTGGGCAACCTGGCGGGAAGGGCCGTGCGAGTCGTCGAGGTCGAATGCCGTGCCGAAGCACCGGGAGATGCCCGCTACTGCGTCACTGCATCCAGTGGCGAGGGCTTGACGGCAGAGCAGTGCACGACGACGCGGATCACGGCAGCGGCACGCGTCGCCGCGCCGGCGCTGTTCATTCGCATGGAAGGACCGACAAGTGTCGAACAAGGGGGCGAGGCACACTTCCGCGTCGAGATCACCAACCGAAGCGATCGGCCTCTGTCCAACGTGCAAATGGTCGATCGATTCGACGCCGGGCTCGAGCACAGCGAAGGGCAGGCGAGCCCCATTTCGCAGCCGCTGGGCGAATTGGCGGCGGGCGAAACGCGGCGCGTCGGGCTCACGTTCAAGGTGACTCGCCAAGGACGACTCTGTCACACGATCGAGGTCTCGGCCGATGACACAGAGAAGGCGTCGGCCACCGCGTGCATTGCCGCGTCGGCCCCGCGCCCCGTTGCCCGCCCGGAGATGACCCTGCGTTTTACCACGCCCACCGAGCGCCGCACCGACCAACTTGCCGAGTTGAGAGCCGAGGTGACAAATGCCGGCAACGTGCCACTGACGGGCGTTACGGTGGCAATCGAATACGATGCGGCGATGCGTGCCCATCGCGCCACGGGCGGCTTCGCGCAAGAGGGACGATCGCTCGTCTGGTCGATCGAGCGGCTCGAACCTCGTCAGACCCAGTCATTCCAGCTCAACTGCCGCTGCGAAGCGGCGAAGAAGGAGGCGGTGGTGCGAGCCGTCGCCCAGTCAGCGGAGGGAGCAAGTGACCAAAAACAGGCGATCTTGGAGATTCTGGCCGCCGAGCCCGACGCCGAATCTTCGACCGATGGAAACGAGGTCGAGCCGAGTGGCCGATTGGAGGTCACCATCGCCGAAACTGCCGATCCCCTTCGCGTGGGCGATAAGACGACGTATCTGATTGTCGTAAAGAACGATCGCACCGTCGCCGACCGCGACGTGGCGATTACCTATGTCGTGCCCGATGGCATGAAGTTCGAGCGGCTCATTGGCGGGCCGGTGGGCGTGGCGAGCGTGGCCCGCGACGGACGCACGTTCGAGCTGCGTCGCGTGGCGGAGATGCGCCCCGGCGAAACACTGGAGCCGCTTCGCGTCGAAGTTACCGCCGAGCGGGCGGGCAAATTCCGCTTTCGCGTCGAAGTGTCGAGCCAGCGGTCGCCCGAGCCGATTCCGGTCGAGGAAGAAACGACCGTCTTCGTCGAGTAGCATGGTGGGCGGCCGAATTTGCGGTGCCGGTGCCTGGTCCCCGCGCAAGCGCCGACGCATTCTAAGCCTCGCGCCCCTTGTTTTGTCCGGCTGCGACACGAAAGACTGCCCGCCATGCCTCGCTATGTGATACTGCGGCATGAGACGCCGCCCGGCTACGTGCGCCCGACCCACTGGGATTTGATGCTGGAAATGGGCGAGGTGCTGCGCACGTGGGCACTGGCCGAGGAGCCGCAAGCCGGGTCGACGATCGAGGCCGAAGCGCTGCCCGACCATCGCCCGGCGTATCTCGACTTCGAGGGGGCCGTGAGCAGCCGGGGGAGTGTGTCGCGCTTCGACAGCGGAACGTACACGCTGGAAAGCGAAAGCGTGAATCGGCTCGTCGTGCGGCTCGACGGTGAACGCTTCCGCGGCACGCTGGTGATGGAGCGACAGCCGGAGAATGCTCAACGCTGGGTGGCGCGGCTGCCGCGCGACAGCGGGTAGATACCGCCGGTTGTCGTCGCGGTAAGCGGCGTGGGCGACTCCTCCGTGCGCCCGGAGAGATAGATCGCTCCCTCGCGCAACTCGATCGTGTCGATGTGAACCTGCTGCTTTTCGTACTTGGGATGCCGCACGGGAATGGTGATCAGCGCCACGGGATCGCCGTCTTCCTGCGTCCAGCGCATCGGGATGCCGGCTCCGTGCGCGGCGGTATCGATGTCCTTAAGCCATTTGTCCAAAGGGAGCGGTAGCATGCCGGCCTTCGCCTTGTGGAGACGGACGGCCAGCACATTGGGCTGATCGGTCAATTGCACGTCGAGGGCCAGGTGCATCACCACCGCGATCGAGTCGCTTTCGACCTGAAACGCGAGCTGAACCTGGTCCGGGTGGATCGCAACACGCGGCTGGCGCACTTCGCTGGGCAGCGTGCGGGGAAACTTACGTGGAAGATCGACGGCCAGCCAGCCGTTGATCTCTTCGTCGGTAAACACGGCTTCGAAGCGACCCGGCTGCCGAACGTCGTTCCGCAGATCGAGCAGGCGGCGTTCCATCTCCTGGCCGTGGGCCTGCTGTTGCGATGGCTGTGCGGCAATCGCCTCCTGATACCATGGCTCGACGTATCGCGCGGCGCGGTACAAGCTCCACAGCGTTAATCCGACCACCGCCAGCAGAAAGATGCCGGTGATGATAAGGAGGCGCCGCCAAGGGATTCGGCGGGCTCGGGGCTTGTTGAGCCGCGCCC